>JAEEGL014014581.1_pt1 | contig 18884 bp, 15 predicted proteins | sample 9134231 | NCBI WGS metagenome assembly JAEEGL01 (sample SAMN16246548, study PRJNA631951) | gut metagenome | biome: gut microbiome; feature: rumen; material: fiber-attached | host: Bos | place: Iran: Karaj | collected 2018-10 | reverse complement strand
CGTCGATCTCCGCCGGATGCGCCACCGTATACATGCCGTGCTCTTCCAGAACGGCCACCTCGATCTCCCGGCCCTTGACGAATTCCTCCACCAGCACCTTCGTGTCCTCGCGCAGCGCGGCGCGCACGGCTCCTTCGAATGCGTCCGGGGTCTTCACCTTGGTGACGCCGACGGAAGAACCCGCGCTGGACGGCTTCACGAACATCGGATAGCCGAACGCTTTCTCGGCGGCTTCGCGGAAGCAAGCGATGTCCTCGTCCGTTTCGGCTCTGTCCGCCCGGATGACGACCGATTTCGCCATCCGGATCCCCGTCTGATTCGCCACGATCGCTTTGGTCACCGCCTTGTCCATGCAGAACGCGGATGCCTGACATCCGCAGCCTACCACCGGAATGCCCGCCACGGCGAACAGCCCCTGCATGGTCCCGTCCTCGCAGAATTTCCCGTGGATCATGGGCAGAACGGCGTCCACGCGGATATGCTCCGTGCCGTTCCCATGGTCCGCCGAGAGCGTTCCGTCCGAAAAATCCACGGAGAGCGGCCATTTGAGGCCGTCGGACCAGGTATCGTCCGCGATCTTTGCCGGATCGTCCCCGTACAGGTACATCCGGCCCGCGCGCGTGATTCCGCAGAGCAGCACGTTGTACTTATCCTTGTCGATGTTCGTCCAGGCGCCGGTCGCCGAGGAAAGGGATACTTCATATTCAGAGGATCGTCCCCCGAAGAGGATGAGGATGGTCTTTTTCATGCTTCTGCCTTTCATGCTGTCATACTCACGTTGCCGGCATTCGGTTTCCGTCTGCCGGGGGAAGGTCACGGATTCGTTTCCGCGCGCACAAAGACGCCGTTCTCGAAGTAGCCGGTGTAGGTACGTCCGCTCGGCCAGTAATACGTGCCGTATCCGAAGGGAAGGTTGTTCTGGAACTGACCCTCGTACCGCTCGCCGTTGGCCCAGGTGTAGACACCGCTGCCGGAACGGACGTCGTTGACGAAATCCCCTTCGTACACGTCTCCGTTGGCCCAGGTGTAAATGCCCGTCCCGTTTTTCAGCCCCTGCCTGTAGGAACCGATGTAGGAATCGCCCGAGGCGTAGCGGTATTCTCCCTCGCCGTCCTTCAGGTTGTCGGAGAAGAAGCCGGAATACACGGAGCCGTCCCCGAAGGTGTAGACCCCGTACCCGTCCTTCAGTCCGTTTTTGAAGGAGCCGGTATAGCTCTCTCCGCCCACATAGGAATACGTGCCCTCGCCGGTCATGACGTCGGCGGAAAAGTCCCCTTCGTACACGTCCCCGTTGGCAAAGCGCATGACGCCCCGTCCCTCCTTCAAAAGGTTGGACAGGCTGCCGGAATAGATGTCCCCGTTGGAATAGGAGATCTCCTCACGGTCAATGTTCACGTCGGCGGAAATGCCGCTCGAATAGATGAGCTTTCCGCGGTAGGGCTCCCCCTCCGCGTCCACGCGTCCGAGGAACTTCACGTAAAGGCCCTCGCTGACCCGGACTTTGATATAGCGGTACCCCGAGCGGTACAGGACGGCGACGGCGCCTCCCACGATGACGACGGCGATCAGAAAGATGATCAACAGCGTCAAAAGCACGCGCGGTTTTTTCTTGTGCGGTTTCGAGACATTGCGGTTCATAGACGGCACCCGTGTTTCTCAAGATCAAATGGGAAGGGATTATCTCAATAATAGTTGGACTGCGGTTTGACCTGCGTGATCAGATTGTCCGCCATGGCGAGCAGTTCCGGAAGGACAGTCACGGTGAAAACCGCCAGTGCGAGCAGACCGACCGCGGCGAGGACGAAGGTCCGGACCGGATGCTTCTCCGGGGTGAACCGGAGCTCGGCCGAAACCCGCTTTTCCTCGGGAATATAAAAGCGCGCGACGGTGAAATCCGTTTTCGGCGGCAGCGGACTGCGCAGGATCTTTTCCCGCCAGAACCTCCGGACGGCGGAAACCTTTCTCTCCGGAAATTCGGATTCGTTTGCGCAGCGCACCACGCCGCGCAGGGAGCCGTCCGTTTTCAGAAGCCCGCGGACGAACCGTTTTTTGTCCAGCCCGATCTCCGCGAGGGTCAGCGCGCTCTCACGGTCCTCGGCTCCCCGCTCGGCCAGCGCGGAGACGACCTTGTGGGAATTGATCCGGTAGATCATGGCGAAGAGAACGCCCAATAAGATCCCCGCGTAGATCCCGCAGATCAGGACCAGATAGGACACGTTCCTCAGATCGATGTCCGGGAAATTTTCGTACGTATAGAACCGCTTCATGAGAACCTCCTATTCGAAACAGCACGGCGGGCCAACGGGCGGATCAGAAATCCTCGAAGAAGTCCTCTCCGCAGATCAGCCTGCAGATCTCTTCCAGATCGGCGTTGTCGCGGAACTCAAACTGTATGGTGCGTATGTTTTTCGTATTCCGGATGCGGCAGCGGCGTCCCGTTTTTCCGGTGAAACGCCCCTCGATGGACTGAATGTAGTCGGCCTCCGGCTTTCTTTCGGCGGACCGGACCTGCCGGTCGTCTCCCGCGCGGTTCAGGCGCCGGACGTATTCTTCGAGCGCACGGACGGACATGTCCTTCTCCGCACAGGTCCGCGCCGCGGGGACGATCTCCGTTTTGTCCTTCAGGCCGAGCAGTGCGCGCGCGTGTCCTGCGCTCAGAGATCCGCCGAGCAGCAGATCCCGCGCTTCTTCCGGCAGTTCCAGGAGCCGCAGGGCGTTGGTGACGGCGCTGCGGGATTTTCCGACCTGCCCGGCCACCTGCTCCTGCGTGAGCCCGTACCGGTTTATGAGCGCTTCGTAGGCGGCGGCTTCTTCGAGCGGGTTCAGATCCTCCCGCTGAAGATTTTCGACGAGTGCGTACCGGGCGGCCGTCGCGTCGTCGGCGTCCACCAGTACGACCGGGATCTCGCCGAGCCCCGCGATCTTTGCGGCGCGGAACCGCCGTTCACCCGCGATGATCTCGTACCGGTCGGCGGGCGTTCTGCGGACGAGCACGGGCTGCAGCAGTCCGTCCCGCGCGATGGAATCCGCCAGTTCCGCAAGGGTTTCCGGCGGAAAAGACTTTCTCGGCTGATCCGCGCTGACGTCGATCTCCGACAGCGGTACGACGCGTCTGTCCCGGGATCCGTCCCCGGTCCCGGTTTCCGGGATGGCGTTGTCGGAAAAGATCGCGTCCAGTCCGCGGCCCAGTCCTTTGTTTTTCGGTTTCGGCATGGCAGGGTCTCCGATATACAGTGTAGATGGTTGAGGGGATCAGAGCGAGGTCGGAACGATCCCGATGCGTTCGAGGATCTCGTCCGTGACGGACATATACGCCTCGCAGGCCTTCGAATACCGGTCGTGATAATTGATCGGCTCGCCGAAGCCCGGCGCTTCCGAAAGGCGGACGGCCCGCGGCACGGCGGTTTTGAAGAGCTTGTCCCCGTAATGCTTCTTGATTTCGTCCAGCACCGCGGATGTCAGGGTCAGGCGTCCGTTGTACATGGTGATCAGGATGCCGAGGACCGCGAGAGAGGGATTATACATCTCCTTGACCTTCCGGATGGACATCATGAGCTGGATCAGCCCTTCGAGCGCGTAGTACTCGCACTGCATCGGGATGACCACGCTGTCCGCGGCGGTCAGGGCGTTCACGGTCAGAAGAGAGAGGGACGGGGGGCAGTCGATGACGGCCAGATCCCACTCGTCTCCGCATTTTTCGAGAAAAGTCCGCATCCGCCTCTCGCGGTGCTGTTCCTCGAAAAGCTCGAACTCCGCCCCGGCCAGATCGAGTGTGGACGGTATGACCGAAAGATTCCGGAATGCCGTCTTCACGACGCATTCGCCGGGATCCGCCCCGTCGACCAGCGCGTCGTAGACGGTCCGGTCGATGGCGCGCTTCCGGATGCCGACGCCGCTCGTGGTATTGCCCTGCGGATCGGAATCCACCAGAAGCACGCGGAGGCCTTTTTCCGCGGCGCAGCTTGCGATATTGACGCAGGAGGTGGTCTTCCCGACTCCTCCCTTCTGGTTGGCGAACGCTATGGTGTACGGTCTCGGCATATCCGGCAGCCTTTCTTTCTGGATTGAACAGCTTTATTATATCGGCCGCCGGAGGAAAAGTCAACAGCATTTCATGAACGATTTTCACGGGGCGGAGAAAGTTTCCGGTTCTATTGTACCACAGAAATAGAAGTTTGTCAAGAGAAAACAAAGGCGCAGCCTTTGTGATCTCATTGAAATGCCCTGCGCGGGCGGCATGTTTTTTGAAAGGCGAAGCCTTTTAGTTCTTTCGCCCTGCGCGGGCGGCGGCACGGGGGACCAGCTCTGGCCGCAGGCCCCCTGTGCGGGCCCCTTGGCCCGATGGCATAAACCACAGCTCGCCCTTGCAGTCAAAATTGATTCGTCACCTCACGGCATCGCGCGGACTGGTGGAGTCAGCCGAAACATGCGAAAAAGTCCCTGCGGGACGTTTTTCGGTTCGCTCCGCGAACAGAGATCGAAACGCGCATATCATGGACGCGCGGACGTGAAGCGAAAAATGAAAGTGCGTCATCGCGCACATGAAGAGATTCAAACCCACATGCCACCCGAACCATACGATCGAAAATCGTTTGGGCTGTATCCATATTATCCGGCTTTACTTTATTCAGAACGGGACACGAAGAAATACAGCCCTCCAACCCATATCTGCGCGTTTCGATCGCGGCCGTGAGGCCGCAAAAATCCGTCGAAGACGGTTTTTGCGCATGTTTCGGCTGGCCGAACACAGTCCGCGCGAAACCTTTTTGATCGCATTCAATTTTTAGCTGCAGAACCAAGCTGTGGTTTACGCCATCAGGCCAAGGGGCCCGCACAGGGGGCCTGCGGCCAGAGCTGGTCCCCCGTGCCGCCGTCCGCACAGGACATTTCAATGAGATCCGAAAGGCGCAGCCTTTCGTTCCCGGCTTGTCCGGCGCAGGGCAAAAAAACCGAAAGGATCCGCCTTTGCCTCCCCCGAAAACCTCACGAGGATTTCGGAACGAGAATGGAGATCAGCGTTCCCGTCGGTGTGTCCTTCCTGTCCGCCTCCACCGGGATCCCGGACCGCCGGATCACGTCCACCGCCTTGTCGATCGAGTCGGTAAACCGGCGCGTGTCTTTTAAAAACATCCGCAGCCGGTCGCGGGCGGGATTCGTCCCCCGGTCCCCCGGATCCCGCCGGGCAGCCCGCGCGTCCGCGCACAGCAGGGATTCCACATAATCCTCCGCGGACGCCACGTTCATCTCCCTGCCGATCATGGCGGAGAGAACGGGCGCGCGTTCCTCCGGCGTGCCGAAGCGGAGCAGGGCCCGTCCGTGGCGTTCGGTGAGCCGGTGAGAGAGCATAAGGCGCTGTTCCTCCGGCGTCAGGCGCAGCAGGCGCAGCTTGTTCGCCACATAGGACTGGCTCACTCCGAGACGGCGCGCGCACTGCTCCTGTGTCAGCCCGGTCACGGAAAGCAGGGCGGAAATGGCGGCGGCGCTCTCGAACAGATTCAGATCCTCCCGGTGTATGGTCTCCACGACGGCCGGCACGACGGATTCCGGATCCTCCCCGTCGATCACGATGCAGGGAACGGTCTTCCTCCCCGCGAGACGGGCCGCGGCGATCCTGCGCTCCCCTGCCACGAGAAGGAAGGGCGGATCTCCGTTTTTCCTCACGAGCAGCGGCTCGACGACGCCGGATGCGCGGATATTGTCCGCAAAGGCGCGGAGACGTTCCCTCTCCCGTCCGTCCCCCCGCGCGGTTTCCGAAGAAGAAAAAGACACGGCGATATCGTCCGGCGGGATCTCCCGGACGGCGCGCGCGATTTCGGTCATGGTACCCCAGTGCAAGATGTTTTCCTCCTTTGATTCTCGGCTGCCGGACGGGCGGCGCCGCCCGGTCTGCGGAAAACAGTATACCACGCCGCGGGGGGACGATTGTGTCAGGTCGGGCCGGGGAATCGGGACTTATTTTCGGGGGAAGAAGCGTAATTCCCGCATGGAAGCGGGATTTGAGCAAAGACGGTTCGAATTCGGGGACGCGGGTCGGGGAATCGTTCCCGGACTCACACAAGGGGCTGTTTTGCGATTTCGGCAAACGGACGGGGATATTTCTTCGGCGTGGAGGCGCGTTTTTTGTAAAGAATGAGCATCCGCTCGTCCCCGCCGGGCAGCGCGTACCGGATGACCTCCGGCTCGCCCAGCCCGAGGATCCCGGCGGCCTGCGCGGCCTGTCCGAGCTCTTCGTCGGCATGGGATTTCATGGCCGCAAGGATCCCGGCGCGGCAGACGAACGGCGCGCAGAGCTCGAGCAGAACGGGCAGGGAGGCCACGGCGCGCGCGGTCACCACGGAATAGTTTTCCCGCATCTTTCCCCCTCCCAATTCTTCGGCTCTGCCGTGAACGCACTTGACGGAGGTCAGGCCCGCAAGGGCAGCCGTCTCCCGGATATGGGAAATTTTTTTGCCCGTCCCGTCCAATCCCGTCAGCGTCACGCCTTCGGCCGGCAGGACGCAGGCCCACGGAAGAAGCGGGAATCCCGCTCCGGTCCCCACGTCGAGAATATCGTCCGCACCGACGCCCTCTCCCACGGGAACGCCGTAATCGAGCAGCATGCCGAGCGGCATGAGCGAGTCGACAAGATGCTTTTTTACGATATCTTCCGGCGCGAGAATGGAGGTCAGGTTGAAGCGGCGCGCGTTCTCCGCCAGCCGGTCCGAGATCACCCAGAGCTTTTCGCAGGCTTCGTCGGAGAGGAACAGTTCCGCTCGCGCGGCAAGGCATGGCACGGAGGACGCCATGGTGCGGTACAGGTCGAGGAAGGAGGATTTTTCGAGATCGGACATCGGGAGGCCGCCTTTCGGGTTCCCCGGTCCCTGCCGTGCGGAGGGGGGCGGGAATCCGGCTTTTTTCTTCATTATACCCGTTCCGGCGCATCCTGTCAAGGATTTGCGGAACTATCTTGCATTCGCGCGGATTTTGTGGTATACTGATAATTGTATATTTGTGCGCCTGCGGATTTCCGGGGCGCAGTAAAGGAACGGACATGAAGAAAGAAAAGAAACAGAAGGATCCGAAGATCGGGATCGTCGGCGGTCAGGCAGTGCTGGAAGGCGTGATGATGAAATCCGGGGACCGGTGTTCCCTTGCCGTGCGGCAGCCGGACGGACGGATCTCCCTCCACAACTCCGCGCACCCCTCCCTCCGCTCAAAGCATAAAATCGCGGGGATCCCCGTCGTCCGCGGCGTCGTCGCCTTTGTGGAGCAGCTGGCCCTCTCCATGAACATGCTGACGAAATCCGCCGAGATGCAGGGCATCGATCTGGACGAGCCCGAAACGAAATTCGAAAAATGGCTGCACGACAAATTCGGGGACAAGCTGATGAACGCGGTGTCCGGGATCGGCATGGTGCTCGGACTGGTTCTCGGCGTGGGACTGTTCCTGATGCTGCCCACGTTCGCGGCGAAGGGCATCGACGCCCTCGCGGGCGGATTCGTCGGACGGTACGCCGTCCTGCGCTCCTTAGTGGAAGGACTGATCAGGATCGCCATTTTCGTCACCTACGTGTGGGCGGTCTCCCTCATGCCGGATATCCGCAGGACCTACGAATACCACGGCGCGGAACACAAGTCCGTCGCCTGCTTCGAGAAGGGGCTTGATCTGACTCCCGCGAACGCACGCGGATGCACGCGCTTTCACCCCCGCTGCGGGACCAGCTTCATCTTCGTGATGCTGATCATTTCCATCATCGCAAACTCCTTCCTGACCTGGGGCAACGTCTGGGTGCGCTTCGCGTCCAAGCTCGCCATGATCCCGCTGATCGTGGGCGTGGGATTCGAGTTCATCCGGTACGCCGGCGGACACAGCAATCTTTTCACGAAGATCGTCTCCGCGCCGGGCCTCTGGATGCAGCGCATCACGACGAAGGAGCCGGACGATTCCCAGCTGGAAGTCGCCCTGGCCGCGCTGAAAAACGCCGTCCCCGCGGAATTCGGCGGCGTGCTGCAGCCCTCCGGGGTCCTGAACGAAGACGGCACCACAAGTCCCCTGCTCCGGCCGGAAGAGCGCGGAGAAAAAACAGAAACTCCGGCGGCATCGGAAGAGCCGGCGGGACCGCAGGAACCGGAGCCGGAAACGGAATCGGAATCGGAGCCGGAGCCGGAATCCGCAGCGCAGCGGGAAAACGGAGACTCCCGTGACGCTTGACGGGATCGCGCGTCTTCTCGGGGAAGCCGGGATCCGGGACGCGCGCCGCGAAGCCATGCTCCTTATCGGCCGCTTTGCCGGGATCTCTCCCGCCCGCATCTTGGCAGACCGGACAGAGGGAACGGAATACGATTCCCCCCTGCTTGCCGATGCCGTGGAAAAGCGCAGCCGCCGGATCCCGCTGCAGTATATCCTCGGGGAATGGGAATTCATGGGCCTGCCTCTGCGCGTGACGGAGGACTGCCTGATCCCCCGCCCGGACACCGAAATCATCGCGGAACGGGCCGCCGCCCTCCTTCCCGAAAACGGGCGCTTTCTCGATCTCTGCACGGGCTCGGGGTGCATCGCCTGCGCCCTTTGTTCGCTGACCGAAGACCGCGGGACGTCGGGGCTTGCCGTGGAACTGGTGCCGGAGACGGCCGCCCTCGCGCGGGAGAATCTCGCGTCCCTCGGCTTTGCCGGCCGGTGCGCGGTCCTGACGGGGGATCTCGGCGATCCGGACCCGCTCCTTCCCCCCGGCGAACGGTACGACGTGATCGTGTCCAATCCCCCCTACGTGACGGCGGAGGAGATGGAATCCCTCGAGCCGGAGCTCTCCTTCGAACCCCGGATCGCGCTGACGGACGAAGGGGACGGGCTGTCCCTGATCCGGCGGATCCTTGCGCTCTACGGATCCCGGCTGAAACCGGGCGGCGCGCTGGTGATCGAACACGGCTGGCGGCAGGGGGAGGCCGTGCGCGCGCTGGCGGGGCAATACGGATACGCGTACGCCCCCATCCGGGATTACGGCGGGAACCTGCGCGGCGCCGAGCTGAGACCGGAATAAATCGGAAAAACGATCAGCCAATTATCTATATACAGGACGGAAAGAACGCTCATGCACTGGATTCAGATTTACGACACCACCCTCCGGGACGGAGAACAGACGCCGGGCGTGCATTTCGGACCCCGGCAGAAGCTGGATATCGCCCGGCGGCTTGCCAAAACCGGCGTTGATGTGATCGAAGCCGGTTTCCCGGCGTCCTCCAAAGGGGATTTCGAGGCGGTCTCCGGGATCGCCGCCGCATCGGAGGCAGGAGAGCTTCCCGGCGTGACCGTTTCGGCCCTCGCCCGCACGCTGAAGGAAGACGTGGACGCGGCGGCAGCCTCTCTCAGGGAAGCGCCCCGTCGTCGGCTGCACATCTTCATCGCGACCAGCGACATCCATCTCGCCTACAAGCTCAAGATCGGCCGGGAAGAGGCGATCGCCCGGATCCGGGAATGCGTGTCCTACGGAAAAAACCTCCTGCGGGAGGACGGTTCCCCCGCGTTCGACGAGATCGAGTTTTCCGCCGAGGACGCGACCCGCACGGAGTTCGCCTATCTCTGCGAGGCGGTCCGCACGGCGGTCGAATGCGGCGCGGAGATCGTCAACATCCCCGATACCGTGGGCTACACGACGCCGGACGAATTCCGCCGGATCCTCACCGATCTGCGCGGGAAGGTCCCCGGCGGATACCGTCTGAGCGTCCACTGCCACAACGACCTCGGCCTCGCCGTCGCCAACTCGCTGGCCGCGGCGGAATGCGGGGCGGATCAGATCGAATGCACGGTGAACGGGCTCGGGGAAAGGGCCGGAAACGCCGCCATGGAAGAGATCGTGATGGCGCTCAGGGTACGGAAGGACGTTCTGCGCCGCGGGGACGAAGAACTGGGCTGCCGCGTCGATCCGCACGAGATCACCGAGACCTCGCGGTTGGTGGCTTCGGTGTCCGGCATCGCCGTCGCGCCGAACAAAGCGGTCGTCGGTCAGAACGCCTTCTCCCACGCCTCCGGGATCCATCAGCACGGCGTCATGTCGGCCCGCGGGACCTACGAGATCATGAAGCCCGAAGAGATCGGCCTCAACGCCAACACCATCGTCCTCGGCAAGCTCAGCGGCCGGCACGCGTTCTCCGACCGGGTCGCGCAGCTCGGCTATTCGCTCGACCTCGTCGGGATCGACGCCGCGTTCGCGCGGTTCAAGGAGATCGCGGATAAAAAATCCGTCATGACGGACGAGGACATCCGGGCCATCGTGGGCGAATATCTCGATTCCCGCGAGGGAGTTTATTATCTCGACACCTTCCAGATCCAGTCCGGGAACCACATCCGGGCCATGGCGCTGGTCTCCCTGATCGTGAAGGAGCCCGGGACGCAGGTCCGGTCGGCGGAAAACCGTGTCGTTACGGAGGCCGCCCCCGGCGAAGGCCCGATCGACGCGGCGTTCAACGCCATCAACCGGATCGCCGGCGCGGAGAACGGGCGGATCGAACTGGTATCCTACGGGATCACCGCGGTCACGGAGGGCACGGACGCGTTGGGCGAGGCAAAGGTGAAGATCCGGGACGCGGAGCAGGGGACGGTGTTCTCCGGGCGCGGTGTTTCCACGGACGTCATCAAGGCCTCCATCAAGGCATACCTCGGCGCGGTCAACAAATGGACGGAACAGTACGGCCGGAGCGGCCAGAGCGGGCAGAACGGCCGTCCGGAATCCGGCAGCTGACGGGATACGGATATGAAGATCGAAATTCTTGACACAACGCTCCGGGACGGCGCGCAGGGAGTGGGCGTGGAGTTTTCGCCGGACGACCGGCTGAGAGTCATCCGCGCGCTCGACCGCCTCGGCGTCTCCTGCATCGAAGCGGGCATGGTCACGGACGATAATTCCGCCGCGTTTTTCGATTCACTGAAGGAAATGCAGCCGGAAAACGCGAAGCTGGCGGTCTTTACCCGGACGGCGCTCGTGGGAACGGATCCGGACGGCGACCCCCTCCTGCGCATGGCTGCGGACGCCCCCGTGCCCCTCGCCGTGATCTACGGCAAATCCTGGCTCTACCAGGTGACGGACGTCCTCGGCACCACGCCGGAGGAAAACCTGCGCCTGATCCGGGAGAGCATCCGCGTTCTGCGGGACGCCGGCAAGGAAGTCGTGTTCGACGCGGAACACTTTTTCAGCGGATGGGCGGATTCCCCGGAATACGCCATGCGCGTCATCGACACGGCTTTTGAAGCGGGCGCGGCCACCGCGGTCCTCTGCGACACGAACGGCGGCATGCTCCCGGACGTTGTCGGCATGGTGACGGAAGCGGTGGTCAAAGCCCGTCCCGGCAGAAGGATCGGGATCCACTGCCACAACGACCTCGGCATGGCGGCCGCCGCGACGGTCTCCGCCGTGCTCGCAGGGGCCTGTCACGTGCAGGGCACGGTATCCGGCGTGGGAGAGCGGTGCGGGAACGCTGATCTCTGCACCGTGATCCCGGTCCTGCAGATCAAGCTCGGCTTCGACTGCGTGGGCAGCCGGATCGCCCGGCTGACCGAAACCGCCCGCACCGTATGCGACGCGGCGAACCTCTCCTTCGACGAGAGCGCGCCGTTCGTGGGAGGCTACGCCTTTACCCACAAGGCGGGGACCCATATCGACGGCGTGCGGAAGGATCCCTCCTCCTTCGAACACATGGATCCCGCCTCCGTCGGAAACGCGCGGAACACCGTCGTCAGCGGACTGAGCGGAAGAGCGGCGGTCCTCGACCGGCTCCGGGCCCTCCTTCCGGACGCGGATCTCTGCGGGGACCTGTCGAAAAACGACCCGCGCGTGATCCGGGCGGCGAACCTGATCCGCGAAAGGGAAGCGCAGGGATTCGACTACGAAGACGCGGCGGCTTCCCTGACGCTCGCGCTGGAAGAAGCCCTCGGCCGCCGCAGACGGTTCTTCGAACTGCTCAGCCTCAAAGTCGTGATCGACGAGCCGACGGGGGAAGAAATGACCTCCGCACCCGGCGCGGTCCTTCCGTAAGAGACGGGGCTGTTTTCCGCCTCGGCCGTCATCAAGATCGCCGTGGGGGACCGCGCGTATCTGACCGCCGGCGAAGGCAACGGTCCGGTCAACGCCATCGACGAAGCCCTGCGCCGCGCGCTTCTGCGGTTCTATCCGGAACTGGAAGCGGTCCGGCTGACGGACTACCGGGTGCGCGTCCTCGACTCGCGGGCCACCGCATCCGCGGTACGGGTCGCCATCGAATCGACGGACGGGCGGACGGTCTGGAGAACCGTGGGCGTTTCCTCGGACATCATCAACGCAAGCTGGCAGGCCCTGCGGGATTCGGTGGAATTCGCGCTGGAGAACGGCGGGAAACCGGCTCCCCCGGAAAGCTGACGCAGCCCTCCCCTCCGGCGGGATCGGTGAACAAAACCCGGACATTTTCCACAGATTATTCTTCAAAAATGTTACAATTTCATAAATATATCACATTGACGGTTCTTCCCGCGTTTTCTATAATAAAAATGCGCAGCACGTGAACCGGATGCGTTCTTTTTCGCTCCGGTCCTCGCGGGCCGTATCGGCGCATTTCCGGCGCGCCGCGCTTTTGCATCGCTTTCAGTATCTCTTCCGAACGGAGTAGTCTTGATGGCAAAATATATAATTAAGCGGCTGCTCATCGCGATCCTGACCGTATTTATCGTCGCTACGCTCACTTTCTTTCTCATGAACGCCGTTCCCGGCGGTCCGTACGAGGCCGAAAAGTCCATCAGCCCGCAGGCCAAGGCGGCGCTGGAGGCCAAATTCGGCCTGGATCAGCCCCTGTTCCGGCAGTACCTTACCTACATGAAGAACATCCTGCACGGAGATTTCGGCCCCTCCCTCAAACAGCGCGGACGGACGGTGATCGACATCATCCTGACCAAATTCCCGGTGTCCGCGAAGGTCGGGATCATTTCCGTCATGGTATCGCTGCTCGTGGGCATCCCCGTCGGGTGCATCGCGGCGCTGAACCGGGGCAGGCTGCCCGACAGCGCGATCATCGTCATCGCGACCGTGGGGATCGCCGTGCCGAGCTTCGTGGTTTGCTCCCTGTCCATGTACTTTTTCGGCGTCAAGCTCCGCTGGCTTCCCACCGTCGGCCTGATGAGCTGGAAAAACTACATCATGCCCGTCTTCTCTCTCAGCTTTTATCCGACGGCCTACATCGTCCGCCTCATGCGCTCCTCCATGCTGGACGTGCTGGGGCAGGACTATATGCGCACCGCGAAATCCAAGGGCGTGTCCCAGATCGCAAGTCTGTTCAAGCATGCCCTGCGCAACGCCGTCCTGCCCGTGGTGACCTACCTCGGTCCCATGATGGCATATACCCTCACCGGATCGTTCATCATCGAGAAGGTGTTCACCATTCCCGGCCTGGGCGGAGAATTCGTCAGCTCCATCTCGAACCGGGACTACATGATGATCATGGGGACCACAATCTTCTTAGCCGCGCTGATGGTCTTCATCAACCTGGCCGTGGACATCGTGTACAAATTCATCGATCCCCGGATCAAACTGAAGTGAGGGGCGGCCAATGAACAAAAATCTGTTGTCGTTTCAGCTGAAAGCGGAAGATTTTCTGCCCGCCTCCGAAGAGGAAAAACAAGGGCTGGTGGTGATGCGGGATTCCGTCAGTTTCTGGAAGGACAGTCTCCGGAGACTGGTCAGGAACAAAGTCGCCATGGTCAGCCTCGCCGTGATCGTCGTCATCATGTTCTTCTCCTTCGTCGTGCCGTCGTTCTATCCGTACTCCTATGAGGATCAGCACAAGGGAGCGGAGAACCTCAGGCCGATGACCTATTCCGAAGACGAACAGGAGCGCATCGCCGCGGGGGAAAAGGTGACGCCGCACTTCCTCGGTACGGACAAGCTCGGCCGGGATTACGCCGTGCGCGTCATGGTCGGCAGCCGCATCTCCCTGACCGTCGGGCTTGTGGCGGCGGGTATCATCCTCATCATCGGCGCGCTCTACGGCTCCATCGCGGCGTTCTTCGGCGGATGGGTGGACATCATCATGATGCGCATCGTGGACATCATCTACACCATCCCGGACGTGCTTCTCATCGTTCTGATCTCCATCGCGCTGAAGGATCCGCTGAACAGGCTGTCCGCGAAACCGGGCTTCAAAACGATCGGCATCGTCGGCCCGAACCTCGTGAGTATTTTCATCGTGTTCGCCCTGCTGTACTGGGTGGGCATGGCGCGCATCGTGCGGAGCCAGGTGCTGGTGCTCCGCGAAAGCGAATACGTGACGGCCGCCCGGGCTCTCGGAGCGGGAAACGGCCGGATCATCCGCAAGCACCTGTTGACAAACTGCATCGGGACCCTGATCGTCACCACGACCCTGCAGATCCCGTCCTCCATCTTCACGGAGAGTTATCTCTCCTTCCTCGGTCTGGGTGTCGCCGTGCCCCTCCCCAGTCTCGGAAGCCTTGCCAGCACTGCCATCAACGGCATGAACACGTATCCCTATCTCCTGATCGCGCCCTCCGTCCTCATCAGCCTGATCATCCTGAGCTTCAACCTGTTCGGAGACGGGCTCCGCGACGCGTTCGACCCCAAATTGAAGAAGTGAGGGAGGAGCGGCATGAGCGAACATCTTGTTGACATAAAAAACCTGAGGCTCTCCTTCTTCACCCCCGCGGGCGAAGTGAAAGCCCTGAACGACGTGTCCCTCTATCTCGACGAGGGCGAGGTGCTGGGCATCGTGGGCGAATCCGGTTCCGGCAAATCCGTGACCTCCTACACCATCATGGGCCTCACCGCGGACCCCGGCAGGATCGTCGGGGGAACGGTGACCTTCAACGGCCATCAGATCGAAAAGATGACGGAAAAGGAACTGAGAAAGATCCGCGGCAAGGAAGTCTCCATCATCTTTCAGGACCCCATGACCTCCCTCAATCCCGTCTACACCGTCGGCGCGCAGATCGAAGAGGCGATCCTTCTGCATACGGACAAAACCAAAGCGGAGGCGCGGGAACGTGCGACGGAGCTGCTCCGGCTGGTGGGGATCAACGAACCGGAAAAACGGATCCGCCAGTACCCCCACGAGCTTTCCGGGGGCATGCGGCAGCGGGTGATGATCGCCGTCGGGCTGGCGTGCGAGCCGAAGCTCCTCATCGCCGACGAACCCACCACGGCGCTGGACGTCACGATCCAGGCGCAGATCCTCGAGCTGATCACGGAACTGAAAAACAAGCTGCACATGGCGGTGATCCTGATCACCCACGACCTCGGCATCGTCTCCTCCATGTGCGACCGGATCGCGGTCATGTACGCGGGGAAGGTGGTCGAGTGCGGCACCACGGACGACATTTTCTACCGCACGCGGCACGAATACACCAAGGGACTGCTCCGAAGCGTCCCCAACATCAACGACACGGAATCGAAACGGCTGATCGCCATCGAGGGCACCCCGGTCGATATGCTGAATCCCCCGGCGGGCTGTCCGTTCGCGCCGCGATGCCCCCGGTGCATGAAGATCTGCCTCAGGGAAATGCCCCCCTATCACAATCACGGCGAGCTTCACTATTCCGCCTGCTGGCTCACGGAAAAGGCGGAATTCGAAAGCGGCGGGAAGGAGGCGGACTGATGGCGCAGTCGGATAAAACGAAAAACCTGGTGGAAGTCCGGAACCTGAGGCAGTATTTTCAGGTTTCGGGAACCGGCTTCTTCCGCAAGAACTGGGTCCGGGCCGTGGACGACGTGTCGTTCTCCATCCCGAAGGGCAGCACGCTCGGGCTGGTCGGCGAATCCGGATGCGGCAAGACCACGACCGGACGCAGCCTGCTCCGCCTGTACGAGCCGACGGGAGGGCGCATCGTCTACGACGGAAAGACCATTTTTGACTCCGGGGACGTGCCCCTGTACGACGAAAACGGCTCCCCGGTCCTCGACGCGGAAGGGAAGCCCGTCTGCGGAAAGAAGACGAGCGTCAGCATGCTCCCGTACCGGCGCAAAATGCAGATCGTCTTTCAGGATCCCTACGCCAGCCTGGACCCGAGAATGACCATCGGCGACATCGTGGGCGAAGCGATCGACATCCACAAGCTCGCCTCCTCGCGCGAGGAACGCCGGGAGAAGATCATCCGGATGCTGGAGCGGGTCGGGCTGAACTCCGAGCACGCCAACCGGTATCCGCACGAGTTCTCCGGCGGCCAGCGCCAGCGGGTGGGGATCGCGCGCGCGCTCGCCGTCGATCCGGAGTTCATCGTGTGCGACGAGCCCATCTCCGCGCTCGACGTGTCGATCCAGGCGCAGGTGATCAACATGCTGGAGGACCTGCAGAAGGAATTCGGCCTTACCTATCTCTTCATCGCGCACGATCTGAGCGTGGTGAAGCACATCTCGTCCCGGATCGGCGTCATGTATCTGGGGCGCCTCGTGGAGATGGCGGACAGCAGCGAGATCACCTTCCACAGCGTCCACCCCTACACGAAGAGCCTGATCTCCGCCATTCCCATCGCGGACCCGGAGACCAGCCGGAACACGCGGCGCATCGTGCTGCAGGGCGACATTCCCAGCCCGGTCAATCCCCCCTCCGGATGCCGCTTCCGCACCAGATGCCCCTACGCGGACAAATGCTGCGCGGAAAAGGAGCCGGAGTGGAAGGAAGTGGGCCCCGGACATTTCTGCGCCTGCCACCACACCGACAGGGTCGTCTGACGGCCCCTCTCACTTTCGATAGGATCCGGTTCCTTCCGGCCTCCGCGCGGCGGACGGCGGGAAACGGGTTTTATAGAACAAATACTTTTTTTGGAGGAAAAGCATGAAAAAACTCGCATTCGTGATGGCCCTCATCCTGGCTCTCAGCTGCGTCCTCCCTGCCTGCGGCAGTGCCGGCGGCGGGAAGATCCTGACCGTTCAGGTGGGACCGGATCCCGAAACGCTCGACCCGGCTCTGAACAGCGCAGTGGACGGCGGCAACATGCTGCTGCATCTCTTTGAATGCCTGCTCACCGTGGACAAGAACGGCGCCATCGCTCCCGGCTGCGCGGAAACGTGGGAGAGCTCCGACGACGGTCTGACCTGGACCTTCCATCTCCGCGACGGTCTGAAGTGGTCCGACGGTTCCGCGTTCAAGGCGTCCGATTTCGTGTACAGCTGGCAGCGCGTGGCGAATCCCGAAACCGCCGCTCCGTACGCGGACACCGTGCTCTGGCCGGTCGAGAACTTTGACGCCGTGTTCAGCGGAGAAGCGGATCCCTCTGCGCTGGGCGTTTCCGCTCCCGACGACAAGACCTTCGTGGTGAAGCTCAGCGCGGCCTGCCCGTATTTCGAGAGCCTCGCCGCCTTCGCCACCCTGAGCCCCGTCAATCCCGCCACCGTTGACGCGAACGCCGACGCGTGGGCCGTGAAGCCCGAGACCTACATTTCGAACGGTCCGTTCATGATCACCGAATGGGTCCCCGGCAGCCACATCGTCACCAAAGCGAACCCCAACTACTGGAACAAGAGCGCCATCAAGCTGGACGGCATCAAGTGGCTCCTCATCGAGGACGCGAACGCCTCCTACAGCGCTTACCAGACCGGCGAAGCTCTCTTCATCAAGGACGTTCCCACCGAAGAGATCCCGAGCCTCATGGGCAACTCCGAATTCCACATCGATCCCATCATCGGCACCTACTATCTGAACCTGAACTGCACGAAGGCCCCGTTTGACAACGCCGACGTCAGAAAGGCCCTGAGCCTTGCCATCGACCGCGACTACGTTGCGAACACCATCATGCAGGGCACCTACGTTGCGGCGTACAACTTCATGGGTCCCGGCTGGGCGGATCCCGCGGGCGGCGATTTCTACGCCAACGCGAACGGCGGCAAGCCGTACATCAGCTCCGACTACGAAGCGAACCTCGCCGAGGCGAAGAAGCTGATGCAGGGCGCCGGCTACAGCGGCAGCGCGGACAATCTTGATCTGCAGATCACCTACACCACCAACGATTCCGGCTACCACAAGGTCGTGGCCGAATACCTCCAGGAAGCCTGGAAGCAGATCGGCATCGATCTGAAGGTTGAGATCGTGGAATGGGCGTCCTTCACTCCCATGCGCAGAGCCGGCGACTACATGGCCGCCCGCAACGGCTGGGTAGGCGACTACAGCGACCCGTCCAACATGATCGAGCTGCTGTACTCCTCCAACGGCAACAACGACGGCAAGTACAACAACGCCGACTTCGACAAGGCCATCGACATTTCCCGCTCCACGATGGACGTGAACAAGCGCTCCGAGGCTCTGCACCAGGCGGAAGACATTCTGATGGAGACCGCCGGATGCGTTCCCGTTGCGTACTACACGGACTTCTATCTCCAGAGCTCGAAGATCACCGGTATGTGGCACTCCGCCTACGGGTACTGGTACTTCATGTACGCGAACATCAAATAAGAAGCTGAAGCATTGGCAGGCTCGCAAAGGGGTTCCCTTTGCGGGCTTGTTTTTGTCCCTGCGGGACGGGCAGACTATATGAAAGGCGAAGCCTTTCATTCCTTATGCTCTGCGCAAGCAGAGCGGATTTTTGAAAGGCAGAGCCTTTCAGGACTCTTTGTCCTGCTGACGGAGTCAGCGGAGGGACGGCGGACAAAGAAACGGGTACGAAAGGCTGCACCTTTCGAATTTCACTATATGCCCTATGCGGGCAGCACCGGGGAGGGACACCATCTCAGGCCGAAGGTGTCCCTCCCCGGAGGGTCCACCTTGGCCCGATGGCATAAACCACAACTCGCCCGTGCAGTCAAAACCGATTCGTCACCTCACGGCATCGCGCGGACTGTGTTCGGCCAGCCGAAACATGCAAAAAAGACCGCGAGCGGTCTTTTTCGGCCTAAAGGCAGCGGCTGACATTTCCCGGTCAGCAGTCGAAACGCGCAGATATGGGT
>JAEEGL011436829.1_pt1 | contig 18884 bp, 15 predicted proteins | sample 9134231 | NCBI WGS metagenome assembly JAEEGL01 (sample SAMN16246548, study PRJNA631951) | gut metagenome | biome: gut microbiome; feature: rumen; material: fiber-attached | host: Bos | place: Iran: Karaj | collected 2018-10 | reverse complement strand
GCGAAGGCCGACGAGAGCGTCGATGTCTGCAAGGGGATGGAGCTTTTCCGCAGCACCTACGAAGGCACTGACACGGACATGGCCCGTAACGTGAAAATGGTAAGCAAAAAACGCCAAGAAGACGGCTCTGTAGTTGAAGACACCATCATCAGCCCAGTTGCCAATCCTTGGGTAGGCAGTGCGATGATGAACACCATTAATTACTTGGCTCCCGGAACTATCAATTTCCAACGTACCGTGGCCGTGGCTTGGAGCAGCTACCACCACATCATCCAATGCCGCAGTTGGATGCCTGACGAGATTGGTGCCATCTGCTGGATGGCATGCGACAACCCAGGCCAAAGTCCGCGAATCCCCATCTTCTCAGGTTCCACCACCCTGCCAGAAGGCTTCGACAAATGCGGTCAGCTGCGCTATCGCGACGAGGCCTGGATTTGGCACTATCGCAAAGCCAACAAGCTGGCCACTGTGCAATGGGGCCGTACCAAACAAACATTGCTTGGCACCGCTGACCGTTTCGAACAGAAAGCTTTCGATGAAATCCCCGCTATCGAAGGTAGAGCCCAAGCCTTGATTGCTGACGGCAAGAAAAAAGAGGCCACAGAACTCCTCAACCAATACACCACCGACTTTGCTGCCTCAACGCGACAAGCTTGGAAAGAGATGGAGAACAAGTTCTGGTATTGGTTTAGTATGGGATTCTAATCTTCACAAACGACACAAAAAAAGGAGAGCGTGGGCTCTCCTTTTTTTATTGATGCTGGTTTACTGTGATAATTACTTGATTTCCATATTCTCCACCTACTTTTACATTTCCAATTCGAGGCCTAACACCAGACATAGGGTCAACCATAATTGTAAGCGTTTTATTACCAAAACCACTTTGAGGCTCACAATGTATCCAATTCACATCGTTACTCACCGTCCACGATTGGTTTGAAGTTACCTGAATATCGAAACTGCCACCTTCAGGACGAACATCAAGTTCGGTCACATCAGTTTCCAAAATATTGGGTTTGCCTTCCTGCACCACAGTTAAAGTACTCAGTACTTGACCATTATGCATAGCTTTTACATACCCTACTCTTCCATCAGATTCAGAATTGGGATCCACAGCAATATCAAATGAGGCATCACCTTGACCAGAACTGAGGGTTATTAAACCAATCCAATCACTAGCTTGTAGTTGCCAAGTAGTATTTGAGACCAACGACAGATGTAGTAAACCTCCTGTATAGGCAACATACATTGTATCGGAATCAAATTCAACCATTAAAGGATTGTCTCCGGCATCTTGGCTCACAGTAAATTCATAACTTAGGCCACCCGACTTGATATTAAAATGTGTTGTTCTGGATTCATTTACCGTATTCGGCGCAACGGTCAGAACGACAGAGGCATTACCTGTCCCCAATTGTTGTGAAAGAAACAGCCAATCGCTTTCCAAATCAAACTCCCAGCCAGTGTCGCACCTGACGTCAATTTCACGTTCTCCACCTTCCTTCCCAAATTGGAACTCAAGAGGAAAAACTTCAAGGAAATGTGGGTCAGGAGACGCTTCTTGCCTAATACCAAGCATAGCCTGAATGCCACCAGCTGTAGTGAAAATCACCATAGCCTGACGTTGTACATAAGCAGGATTTTCTCCCAAAGTAACACTGATTTCAGCATCACCTTGACCCTCCGTCTGACTCAGAGTAACCCAATCCACAGCTACAGAAGCTGTCCATGTATCTTCTGTGAAAATGGAAACAGATTTTGTCTCACCCGTACAGACAAAATCAAGGTTTTTTGGTATAACATTAATGCCCAAAGTGGGCTCGGGTGATTGAACGACATGAACCTTATCAGTTGCAAGAGAACTCCCGAAAAGTACTTCAGCTTCACGTATCTCATTAAACATACCATTAATGGGGCTAACGGTCAAGCTAACAATAGCATTATCGGAGCCTTCCGTCACTGAACAAGTAATCCACTGAGGTGCAGTGACAGTCCATTCAATATTTGACACCACTTCAACAGTGAACTCTCCACCTGCAAAACCGCATTCAAATTCATTAGGCGTCACGGTGAGATAATGCTGTGGTTGAACAACAGCGTTTTGCGTCACAATCAAAGATGCCGAATTGTCCTTGGTGTCAGCTTTAATTTGTACGGCTCTATCCTCTCCCGTCGTGTTTGCTTCAGCAGTAAGGGTCAAAGTAGCATCACCTTTACCCGACATAGGTGAAACAGAAATCCACTCTGTACTAGGGTTGATGGTCCATTCACCATTGGATTTCAGCATCAACTCAATCGAACCTCCCTGTGAATTAATCTCCATCGTGGTAGTGTCGAAGGAAATTTCGACAGATTTACGGCAGCCCACAAAGGCAACTGCAAGAACTGAGACAAATAAAAGGTAATTAAGCTTTTTCATATGGATAAAATGTATTGGTATTAATCGACTCTATTAATTGGTAACGCAAGTAAGGCCAAATTAGTATAACTAATCAAAAAAAGGCGCGTCGAAACAACCCGACGCACCTTTTGGTTTGATGACCAAGGAATCGCTTAGAAAATATCGGTTCTATTGTCCTTAATCTTTGCCTGATTTCTCAAAGCTTGGTACACAGCACCACCCAATACCTTATTGGTAAACTGACTGGTCTTTTCCCTGATGATATCACTATAGTTTTCAGGAGTGGCAGGTTGCGTAAACTTCACATTCTTGATAATGAAAGCACTGCTATTGCCAGCGATAGGGCCAAGTTCCTCGCCTTCTTTCATACCCAAAAGCTTGCCGACAACATCAGCTTCAACACCGAAGTTGCTCAACACACGGGATTCAATGGCAATATCGGAAACCGTAGTGGATTCAGCACCCAGTTCATTGACCATTCTGTTAACATCATTGCCACAAGCCTTCATCTTCTCAACAGCAATTTCACCCTTCTTCTTATTAAGAACCTGATATTTGAACTGGTCAACTACAGCCTCCAAAGGTGCAAAGCCCTCATGGACGACACCTGTCAGAGCAGCCACGACCAACATATTGTCGAGTTCGAATATCTTCTCAGACACATCACCCTTCTTGGTGTCTTCATCGAAAGCCCAACGCACAATTTCACGAGGGTTATCAATACCTGCAATCTGATAGGTAGATTTGTTCATCCTCGGCATAGTACGCTTGGTGAGACCTTGTTCCTCAATGGCTTTGTTGAATTGCTCATAAGTTCTGTTCTCAGTGACAAACTTATTGGCTTCAGCATAGATGTTCTGATAGGTCTTCGTGCTTGCTGTAACTTCGTGCGTCAAATAAGCCAAACGCGCTTTCTGCTGAGGCTCGGTTTTACCCGTAACCTTAACGATATGGTAACCGAACATCGTCTCAACAACACCCAACGAACCCACTGGATTGTTGACGACATACTCATTGAACTGAGGCACCATCTGCCCATCAATGAACCAATCAAGGTCACCGCCTTTGTCTTTCGTAGCATCGGTGTTGTACTCAGAAGCCAGCTCGGCAAACAGCTCGTCATTATTCTTAGCAGCCTTCAACTGAGCCAGTAATTCATTGGCTTTGGCTTCGGCCTGTTCTTTGGTTGTGACGGTATCTTGGCAAGCATAGGCACCTTTGTAACCAATCAAGATATGGCTTGCCTTTAACGAATCTGGGCGACTCTGAAGGTCAACAATGCGAACCACATTGAAGGCATCACCATCTTCGTAAGGAGCGGAGACATAGCCCACGCCATTGCCATTATCGAAAATATCTTTTTCAATCCGCTCTGAAACGTCCTTGCGTCCCACCCATGTGCTGTCATAGCGCTTATCAGAGTTGGCATTGACAAAGCTAATCACATTGTCAGTATTAATGAAATCCTGTCTCATACCCTGCAATTGCTTCATAGCTTCTTGACGGTCTTCTGCCGAAGGCTTAATCTCAAACACCACATACTCGATATCGCGTCTTTCATCCGTCTCATAGCGGTACTTGTTTTCCTCATAGAAAGCCTTATTGTCAGCATCGGTAACAGTCACCGTGGAATCAGGAATGGTCGTATAACGTAGAGCAACGACATCAGCCGAAGCCTTCATATTCTTTCTCTCATAATATTTCTGAGCCAAAGCGGTAGGAAGGAAATAGGAAGCCTTCACCAGATTGTTGAACTTGGTCTCCAAACGGTTTTGCTTCAAAGCCTTCTCGAAATCCAACCAACGGTTGTAATATTCAGCCGGAAGCTCGTTCAAGTTTTGAAGATATTGGGTCACACGCTGAGGGTCGAAACCATTGGCATCGCTAAAGCTTTGAACCACCCATTCATGCGGATTCTCACCCGTCATCTGGTCCATAAGCTCCTCAGTTGTAATGCCGATTCCCGAAGCCTCATACTCTTTGCCCATAATGTTGTCCTTAATCATCTCCTCCAGCGAATTGTTGTAGATGCTATAAGTCTCAGCGGAAGAGAGGTTGTTGCTGTTAGATGAAGACCTTTTGTTTTCAAGATTCTTTTCCTTGACCATTTCATAGTCTCTCACAGAAATCTTTTCGCCATCAACGATAGCCACCGATGGGCCTGTGCTTCTTCCTTGACTCTGGAAAAGGTCTTGTAAGACAAACGCTAACAATGCGATACCGATGATTGCAATCAACAATCCGGAACGTCTTCTGATTTTTTCAATTGCTGCCATAGTTCTATTTTCTATTTACTATTTTTTAACTATTAAACTTCAAATTTGAGCGTGCAAATTTAGTAAAGATTTCAACTCAAAGGGAGAATTGTTTGATTTTTATTTTTAAAAACCCTTACTTCCTTACTAAAACAATCACACAAAATTGAAAATCAATCATTTAGATTTTACTTGCAATTCCACCTCGTCCAATTTCATATCCGAAGCTTTCAGGATTTTGACCCTATAATTGCCAATTTCTAACACCTGACCTTGCTCGGGGATGCTCTCACAATAATGCAAAATCATACCTGCCAAGGTCTCATAATCGTCAGAAACGGGCAAATTGAGCTTATACATTTCATTAAGATAATCAATTTCAAGGCGGGCAGAAAAGACGAAAGTGTTATCATCCACAATTTTTTCCATTTCTTCTTCTACATCATATTCGTCATCAATCTCACCAAAAATCTCCTCCACTATATCTTCCATAGTGACAATGCCAGCAGTACCACCAAACTCATCAACGACCGCCGCCACGCCTTGCCTATGTTGGATGAAATGCTTCAAGAGCCGGTCGGCGGTATAGGTCTCAGGAAAAAAGTCAATCTTTCGGATAAGGCCAGCCAAAACAACTTCGCGATGCTCGGCAACAGCACGCACCACGTCATTCAAATGGACATAGCCGACAATGTCGTCGATGCTCTCGCCAATTACAATCAGTTTGGAATGTTTGGTCTCCTCAAATCGGGCTTTTACCACCTCAATGGAATCAGCCAACTTCACTGATTCAATCTCATTGCGCGGCCCCATACATTCGCGAAGTTTCACCGAACGAAATTCCATCACATTTTGGAAAAGTTGGATCTCCTGCTGCATATCCTCATCGGCTTCTTCTGGATCGGCATATTCTGATATGTAATCATTCAAGTCTACTGTGGTGAATCTGTATTCCTCTCTATCCACCTTTAAACGAAGGATGTAGCGTATGATGAACTCCGATATACCAGTGTAAATGAGGATTAATGGATAAAGCAGACAATAGCAGACGAAGGTTGGCAATGCGAAAAACGAAAGGATGGAATTAGGGTCAATACGAAAAAGCACCTTAGGCAAAAACTCACCGACCAACAAAACGAGCAAGGTCGCAAGAATAGTCTTCACCAGCAATACCATAAAGTCGTTGTTGAGGGAGACATATTGAAGCCATCGCATAACGGAATCATCCAACAGTTGTGACATACTCATACCATAGATGATAAGGGCTATATTATTGCCCAAAAGCAGCGAGGTCATAAAACGCGACTGGTCTTTCAAAAACAGCCTGATAATCTTAGCCGAAAATGTGTTTTTCGTCAATTCCACCTCAAGTTGCAAGCGGTTAATGCTGTTGAAGGCAATCTCTAGTCCTGAACACAGGGCAGAAAAAAACAAGGTGATGGCGACGACAATCCAACTATTCATTGCTCAATCCTCCTCATCCACATCAAGCAAAGCGCTACCAGAAAACATAGTGTATTCCGAGAAATCCTCGCGTGCCACAAGACTGTCGGCTTCAATTTGCTTGTCGGGCGTTACAATCTTCACATGCGAACGCGTATAAATCATCTTCATATCCTGGTACCAGAAAAGCTTGTCGGAATACATTGTCTCGCTACTACCGAAGTTTTGCACAATCACGTTACCCTGTGCCTCAATTAATCGCATCTTGCCATAGTTTTTGCCATAATCGGCATGAAGCTCCGTTGTCTTCTCCCCATCATCGTACATATAGACATCGAAGCCCATCGGGAATTCCATAATGTCGTCTTCTGTCTCCATACGCACCATACGAGGAGTATGCAACTCAAGATTGACCACACCTGAGTCACTACGATAGAAAACCACGCTATCTGCTATAATGCCCGACAACGTGTCGTCAGACCCCATAGCCTGCACGATGGCATCAGGGTTTGAACACGAAAACAACATCACAGCCACGAAAGCTGTGATGTTGAGTATTATTCCTATTTTAAGGATGTGTTTCAATTACTTTCTTGCTCTTATGGTGGTGGTTTCACCAATCCAGCCGCCGACCTGGAAGGACTGACCCTCATTATAGTCATTGAAGAAGATGGTCTCCATCGACGGGAAGGCGGATGTGTAGGAGCGAATCAAGCTGTTAGCTCTTTCAGCGACAGAAGGATCGATGGACTTGGCCTTGTTGCACTTGTCGACAGCTGCCCAGAACACGGCCTTGCTTTCGATTTCACCATTGAACTGTTTGGTGCTTCCTGCATAGAGCATTGCTATGAGGAGGTACGGCTCACCGTTGGTCGGGTCAACTTGCGCTGCTCTTCTGAAGATGTCACGAGCACGAGAGAGGCTGCCCAAATTCTCATAGCACATACCCAAGTTACGATAGGCACGGTACTTACGGTCATTGTTTTCTGTCTTCGTAGCTTGTTCGAAGAAAGTGGCGGCATCACTATATTTCTTGTCCTTGAAGAACTTGACACCCAAGCTGTATGAAGCCTCGGGACTGGGTTCAAGCTCGTTGAGCTTGACAGCGGCATCCAAGAAGAGCTTAGAATCGGTGCAGTCTTTCTTATCAAGGATGGTAGTAATGCGCTTGAGAAGCACCACATCGTCAGGTGTCTCTTTCATCTTGGCACTGAACACCTTAATCAGGTCTTCGCAAGAAGCATAGGGTTGAAAGAGGTTATCAAGGTTGTTTTTCACACCCTTGTTGATGTTGATGTTCTTCTCGTTCTTCTCAAGCTGTTTGTCGAATCCAGCCACGGCATCGGCATCGCCTGCAGTGTCGGCCTCTTCCTTAGCGGCAATGAGTTCGGTCTCTGTTTCAGCCAGAGCGCCAATGTTGCTATCTAACACCTCGGAGAGTTCCTGATACACGTTGATGATGGTCATCTTCTCAGCCTTATTGTTGTTCACCATATCGATGGTGGCCTTGAAGTAAGCATCAATGTAAGCACCTTGAAGCTGTGAGGCATCCAGAGCAACAGCATCTTTCAACACGTTGTAAGCTTCTTCGTAACGGTTCTTATTGTAGGTGTAGATGAGCAAGCCTTTACGACCCATAATGTTGGCTACTTGCGAAGCTCCCGTCTTGGGATCAGTCGGGAAGTACTGGGCTCTTGTATCCATCAACATACAGAGGGTATCAATATAGGCATCTTTTTCCTGCGGATTGGTACGGATAAAGTATTCCATAATCTTTTCACCGTTTGTGTAGACGAACTGGCTCGCACGAGGACAGTTAAGGAACACCTTTCTCCATGCACTGACCATCTCCATACTAATGGATTCGGGAGCATATTTGGCTGCCTCCCACTGCTTGAAGTATTCACGATACATCGAAAGGTTGGTCACGCAGGCAACACTATCGGTGCCATACTTCGACTCTTTAACTTCTTGGGCAGATACACTCATTGCCATTCCAAAGATAACGGCAATCATCATTAATCTTTTCGTTTTCATCTCTTCTTATTTTTAGTGTTTAACTTGTTTTTCTCTTACTCAAATATCATTCCAAAGTTTTTGCAACGATTTTTTCATCTGTATTTTCGTTTCATAAACCAATGCTCATACACAGAAATGCCCACATTCATCTTGGCATATCGCTCTTGTATCAAACCGCCTTCACGGGTGCCATATTGCCCCACTTCGAATGCCACATTGACTTTTGACATGGTCTTAGGCAACGGCAACGATACTCCTGCCGTGATACTCATCTTATTAATACTATGCTGCAAACCATCATTACCTGGCAAGCTGATGAAACCTTGTTCATAGCATCCGCCAAAACGATAAGTAACACGTGAAAAGTAGCTTGAAATCGATGTGTGTTTCGGCGTGAATTCAGCACCTGCAGAAACCGACCACGCATCCTGAAGTGCTTCGGAGGCTCCCTCTCGGGCAAATTTCGACCATTGCTTCCAGTTGAAATCGGCACCTATGGCCCAGTCACTGCCCTTCCTTAAAGCCACGCCCGCTCCAACGCATTGTGGCATAGAGATATATGTTGGACCAGAAATATAAGCAACGGTATCAATGACATATTCTATTTCCGTGTCCATATCTTCCTCAATGGAGCGGATAAACAAAGCCTGATTACCTCTCAACTTGATTTTTGGGGTATAAGTTAGACCGACACTCAAATCCAAATCTCTACCTATTTTGGAATTGAAAAGCATACCATAGTCGAACATAAAGGAACTGACCATCACATCGATGCTACGCCTTGAACCAATATAGTAGACTGAATCAGGGAAATAAAGAGAGGTTTCAGTCTTCGTATTGCCAAACACATAGTAAGCATTGGCTCCTAAAGCAAAATGATTTCCTAATTTGAAAGCGGTGCCGACAAAAGCTTGATTGAGGCCGCCATTCCCTTTGAAACGAGTCGTTGTAACCCCTACCTCGGGGATTTCATTATCAACCTTCATAGTATAGCCTGCAGTACTATAAGGTTGAACACCAAGTGCCATCTTCCACCAAGGTGTCAAGCCAAAAGCCATAGAAACATAGTCAAAAGAAGCATTGCTGGCCCTTTCGGAGAAACTCGATGTACTGAAAGTAGACGTCTTGAAATAGAAACCAGCGTCAAAGAGGAAGGACAACGAGTCTATCTTAGCATATGAAGCGGGGTTTTCGGCATTAATCATACCAACGCCATACATAGCATTTGCCACACTGCCCATCCCTTCCAACCTAACATTCATCGACTTGTCACGTACCTGTCCTACTCCAAACAAAGAATATGGGGAGTCAACATCCGCCTGAGCCAAAGCATCGAAACAGACGTAAGTCAGCAGGAAAACTATACATAAGCAATTCAGAAATCGTATTCTCATAACAATAATATCTTAGCAGCCGATTCACTAAAGAACTGGGATTACGGCGTGCAAATATCCGATTTTTTAACTCGTTGAGCAAGTTTTTATTGCTCAAATTAAAAGCACAAATCAATATATCACTGAATATCAACGAAAAACATTTACAAAAATAAAAAAAACTCATTTTTTGAAGATTTTTCCTTGTCAAATAAGAAAAATGTCGTATTTTTGCAGCCACAAACCGAGAGGTTCAACATAGTAAAACGGAGGTACCGTAGCTCAGTTGGTAGAGCAGAGGACTGAAAATCCTCGTGTCACTGGTTCGATTCCCGTCGGTACCACAAAAGGAGACGCAAAATACTGCGTCTCTTTTTTTGTTCCATTGAATCATTCAGCAGACCGTGTAAAGCCGCCTTGACTTGCTTATGCAATATTGGCAACTATTGTAATAGTAACTGCTCAAGTGAATCACATACAAACACAAAAAAAAGCGCTTCTAGAGGAAGCGCTTTTTTTTCATGCTATGTTAATTGAGTGGATTAGAAATTATCCATATTCAAACTAACGGGCTTGATAAAGTTAGGCTTAATCATCAGATTGTAAGCTGAGAGATCCACATCCTTAGTGGTCGTATCATCAAACGTAAAGATGATGTGGCAACCCTGGCTCAGAGCCAAAGGACGCAAAACAATATTGAAAACAGGAGTTTCGGTCTTGTTGTCCTTCAGTTGAACGCCACCAGGGATGTCCAGAGTAACACTCTGACCTTTGTCAGTGACATTATAACCAATTCTGGTGAGATAAGCAGCCAAAGTAGCAGCATAGCTAGGATCGCTCATATCGAAGTTGTTGAACATAGCTTGCATTTCCTCGGGATCAAGTTCGGGGAGGATAAGCTCGCACCAACCAGTCAGGTCGAAAGCGTTGTCAACAATCTCAATGCTTGTAATGGTTCTTTGGGCAGCTTCATAGGGCTTCAGTTGGAGGATACCGCAGATGTTGCTCATCTGGAAGTCGCATTCCTCCAGATTAGTAGCTGCATCATCCTTAGCGGCCATATACATAGCTTCCAAACCAACCATACCTTCACGATAGGTCTGCTCAGGAGCAAGGTGGAATTTAGCCTTGTTTTCACCATCATTGAGTTCGGTTCTAACATTGGCAGGGCCACCAGGATAGTAGCAATAGAAGCCACCATCCAAAGCATTCATAGGAACCTCGCCATAACCACTCTCTTCGAAAAGGACGTAGTTACCATCCTCAACGGCCTCATACAAAGCAGAAGCACTTTGCATAGGATTGGCTTCACTGAGGTTGAATAACATACACATATCGCCAACTTCGAAGTGAATCTTCTTATTGGCATCGATATACGCTCTCTCGCCATCTTCAGATTGAATGACGAACTCCTGAGTAGCAGCCCTAAAAGTGGTCTTTCCTTCTTCTTTTTTCTTGCATGATGTGAAAGCCAAAGCTACCAATGCCATCATGCACATGCATCTCATTACTTTTTTCATTTTTCTTTTTTTAATTTTTAGGTTAGAATACTGTAAATTGAAAATTAGAGGCTGGTTTCGCCATCAGTACCAACGGAACCGCCACTCAGGTGGCCTTGCATAAAGTCCTTGTTGAGGTTGAGCTCAACCACTTCAGCCCTAGGGGCTTCGTACATTTTGTTCATTTTTTTCATTTTGTTTAGCTTTTAATTTGACTTATTGTTGTTAATTGATTTGTTTTCGTGTTTCCTTTTCACACTTTTGACGCTGCAAAAATAAACAATTAATTCATACGGTGATAAAAAATAATCATTTTTTTTGATTTTTTTTCTGAAAGCCCATTTTCAAAGCCGTACACATCTCATGAAAAGCTTGGCTTGGAAAGACATCTGCCAACTGGAAAAAACTGACGAATATGCCAATAAAGGAATGCAATTTTTTTAGCGCAATCCTTTTAGGTTTGTTGCGTTTGAAACGGTTGGGGCGACGGAAATTGCCTTCAGCCATAATGCGGCTGAAAAGCTTGTTGGCTCGACGTTGGCACGATGCCTCATAGAAAGGCATTTCATCTTTGTGCAAGCCCAAATGGTCCACCATAAGATAACCAAACGTTTGCCACGGCTTTAATAGGTGCATAGAGGTTATCCATTGGTAAAGCTTGTTGGTATCGAGTTGACCATAATAGGCATGGAGTGTCACAGCCACATCAGAGATTTGCCTCCAGCCCACACCCGAAGTCAAGAAATGATGCCAAGCATGGAAGAAGGTGAAAAACACCATAAACTCCTTGGAAGGAATCATTAATTTGAGACCTTCGAAATCGACACATTGGGCTTTTTCATACAGTCCTTCACGTTCAATAGACTCATAAATAGCCAATTCCTTATGTCCAGACAAATCGGCACTTACACGATGTACTTCCATTGGATATTGACCGAACTCTATATTATAGTGCCTGCCTGAGTCCACTTCCTCACTCCAAGTATAGCAACCGGGCATAGTCCGCAAAAGCATACAAGCCTTATGGAAGTTGTCAAGGCCTACGTAGAGATCAATGTCGCCGAATTGCCGGAGGTCGGGATTAGAATAAAGCATAGCCAAGCCGAAACCCTTGAGCAACACAGGATTGATGTTGTTGTCTTGCAACAACTTCGAAGCCGCAACCAAAATACGTCTCAGCTGCAAATGATTAATCAAGTTAATACGCATAGCCGATTGCATTTCACCAAGCATAGAATCGGACGGACGGTTTTTACCCGTTATCTGCAATGCCACGCTACTCAGCAACACATTTGTTGCTTGGTGTTTGGCAAGCTTCATAACTGCATTCCATTCCACCTCCCCTTCCATGACAAAAGGAGTACCCCATAGGGCTGAACGCAATAGGGCGAAATACTGGGTCTCGGCTACAGACATTTTACACCTTATTAATTAATACCTTTGATTAATCAAATAATCAAATCAGCTTCTTTCCAAGTTTGCAGCAAAGTTGCCACATCCTTTTCAGCTACTTCACGAGTAATATCGTACTCCTCCAACAGAAGATCCACCAAGGTATCTGATTCGAAATCCTTGTTTTCCAATGCCTTCCAAAGGAAAGCCGCCGACTCATTCATAGAAATCATACGACTAAAATCAACCGCATCCAAACCTTCAGCAACGAGGATAAACTCCTTGCCTAAAGAACGAAGCGTATAACCGTTTCTAAGTTTCATATCAAATTATATTATAGTTGTCTGTTTTTCAATTTATTCCATTTTCTGTACACCTTCAGAAGATATTTTCTGAGAAACAAGGTATGTCGCCACAACCAAGCCTTTCCAGGCTTGTGCTGGCGATTATCAGGTGTTATAATCTCAACCACCTTACCGATCACATTCGTCCGGGCTCCCTGTTCGGTATCTTTCAAGTTGCCATCGCCCATCAAAACAATCTCATTCCCCCTGATGGCAATAATACGATGCAAAACATAGCTGTTTCCAAAATAAGCTAACACGATGTCTCCCACATTCAGACTATCTGGCTGACGTAATTTGATGCGGTCAACTTCGCCACGGATGAAAGGAAGCATACTCCTACCTTTCGGGGTCATTACCACTTCGCGACCTTCACTAAGCAACTGAGCGACTTCGCCCAATAGCACTTCATTTGGCAAGACGACCTTACCCATATTATTGAGTCACAGTTTTATAACATAATATAGCCGCGTCAGCATTGGGTAAACAATCCAATGAATAACAGGGTACAGTACTGACTATTTTCTCAATAGTGGCATGAAGTCCATCTGCCATTTCTTTAAGGAACCGAATGCCAGAACAAGCAACGTAAAGGGAAGCATACGCCCGAACAATCGGCAGTTGATGTATCTCATTCGATTTGGCTTGATGCAAATCAACAATGGCACCCACAGGGTAATTCAAATTACGATAACAAGAGGTTTTACCACTCCAAGGGGAACCATAAACCAGCACCTCTCCGTTCGGCTCAATCCGAAGTACAGGATTGTCATCGTTGAGCAACTCACAACCTTCAATATTATTAATCCACAATTGGCTATGTGTGCTTTTCCCGGTGCCGCTTTTGCCCAAAAAGAGATAGCCCTTCCCTCCCTTAACCGTGACCGAAGAATGCATCATAAGGGTATCTCTATGTTCAGTCGCAAGCGTAAACATCAGCATCATCACCGTATTGACTGAAAACCTTGGACTACCCAGAATTCTAAATCTTGCCTTGGTGAAAGCCTTGTCCGTAATCAAATAGAACCGCACCGGCGCCTCAAAAGTCGGAGCTCCTTCTATCAGCCAACATCCATCCCATTCATATATGTCAAAGCGAGGCAAGTCAAATCCCGCACAATCCGTCATAACTTTCTGTTTGTCAGATGTATTTGGCATCACATCTATCAACTCAACACAAAACAAACCGTCACTGTCACTGTCCATCAGAAATGGATCATAATTCTTCATCTCATTCCAGGCCAAGTCATTGTCCGGAATAACAACAGCAAATTTGTGACCCGCGACTTTATACACCTTTTTCATTATACTAAAATTTGTGCAAAAATAGCTTTTTTCCTGATATGATGGGTCAATTGGGTGAAAATAGTCAACAAAATGGACACTACAACTAAAAAATCGTACCTTTGCCCGATTTTTGAAAAGCAATGAAGAGAAAAAAAGAGAAAAAAAATGACACGGCCTATCAACAGGCCAAAGCACCACAAACTCGCAACGTCGTTTTGGCCATTTTGAGTGGTGGCTTGCTGACGGCGGCTTGGCCAACTTGGGGTGTTGCATCATTGGTATTCATCGGCTTGGTTCCCTTGTTGCTGCTTGAGGGACGCATCGCACAAGGTGAAAAGGGCCATTTGTTTTGGCTCTCCTTCCTTGCCTTTTTTATTTGGAATGTGGCCACTACTTGGTGGGTTTGGAACTCCACTCCTGCCGCTATATTAGCATGGATTCTGAACGCGCTTTTTATGACCATCGTGTTCCAAGTGTTTCACCTCACAAAGAAGAAAGTGTGCAACAAGCCTTGGGGCAACTTTTTCCTCATCCCATATTGGATGGCTTTTGAGTTGCTCACCTACTGGTGGTCCATCAAATGGCCTTGGTTAAACCTTGGCCATGCTTTTTCCACTCAACATGAATGGATTCAATGGTACGAATACACAGGTGTGGCTGGCGGAACGCTTTGGATATTACTTGTCAACATATTGATTACCAATATAATCCTATATTTTAAATCAAAAGAAACAAAGCCACTACTTATCAGCATTGGTGCCGAGGTGGCGATACTCCTTGTGCCCATTCTTATCAGCACGCGTATCTACAAACACTACGAAGACCAAGGCGTTGACACGGAAGTTATCGTTGTTCAACAGAACTGCGACCCATGGAACGAGCAGTTCGACAGCCAATTCTACGACCAAGTCATACAGAACAACATTAATCTTTCATTGCCATTGGTAACGCCCAACACTAGGTTTGTGGTGAGCAGCGAGTCGGCCATTCAGGAAGGTATCTGGCTACAAGATGTCGATAAAGTAAAAGCTGTCAACACATTGCGCGACTATGTCAAGAGGTTCCCACAACTGGCTTTCGTTATTGGAGGTACAACCTACGAATGGGTACCCAAAGGTATGGAAGATGACTTTCCAGCGCGAGATGCAGGACTAAACCGCTATTATTATTGCCACAACTCCGCCCTGCTCATCGACACTATACGCTTACAGCACCGTAACAAGTCGCAACTTACTCCAGCGGTAGAGGCCATTCCCGAATGGATGGGCTTTTTGAAGAATTACAGCCTCACTATGGGCATAGCACGGGGCACCCTGAAGACCGACCCTGAATCGAAAGTGATGGAATTTAGCGGACATAAAGTGGCTGTGCCCATCTGTTATGAGTCGGCTTTTGGCGAATACGTCAGCTCATTCTGCAAGAAAGGTGCCGACCTGCTCTTTGTTATCACTAACGACGGTTGGTGGGGTGATACACCAGGCTATAAGCAGCATTTCGAGTTCTCCAAGTTGAGAGCCATTGAGAATCGCCGTTGCGTCGCACGTTCGGCCAACACGGGTCGCTCAGGATTCTTCAACCAGCGCGGCGACGTACTGCAACAGACCCAGTATTGGGTGCCTGATGCCATTCGCACTACACTGAAAGCCAATACAAAAGTGACCTTCTACGCCAAACACGGCGACTACCTCAGTCGCATCGCAGTGTATCTCACTTTTGTGCTGCTCATCACATGGGGTGCCATGAGCCTCGTCCAATGGAACCGGTCCGGCGAGAGAACCACCAAGAAAGCCCCCAAGCGCAAAAAGAAATGAGCAGCCCATCGCTTTCCTTAGGACCCTTCCAAGGCATTACTGATGCGCCTTTCCGTAACGTGTTCAAGCAACATTTTGGTGGGGTTGACAAGTTCTACACACCTTTTTTCACGGGCATCCATAAAGAGGACCATGCAAAAAACCTGCAAGGTGAGGAAATTGACCCGAAATATAACAATGTCGAAATCCTTACACCACAAATTCTCAGCACCGATGCTGAGGAAATCCTGCGTTTTGCCAAACAATGCAAACAATTGGGCTACAAGGAAATCAACCTCAATATGGGCTGCCCATTTCCGAGGGTAGCCAACAAGAAACGAGGCTGCGGCCTTCTGCCTTACCCCGACAAGGTGGAGACAATGCTTGAACGAGTTTTCGAGGAAATCGATATCAAGTTCAGCGTGAAATGTCGTTTGGGGTATTTCAATCCAGAAGAAATTGAAGCCCTCATAACAATTTTCAACCATTTCCCTCTAAGCGAATTAATCATTCATCCGCGTATCGGGAAGCAATTGTATAAGGGCGAGGCTGATGTGGAACGGTTTAAGGCATTAATACCCCAGATTAATGCTCCGTTGGTGTACAATGGGGATATTGTTTCAGTGGAAAGCTTTGAGCGTATTAGCAATGTCGTGCAGCCGGTCACTCAGTTTATGTTAGGACGAGGGCTTTTGGCGAATCCATTTTTGGCGGAGGAGATCAAGGCCTCCGTCATTGCGAGGCCTTATTCCGTGAAAACGGAAAACGACAAAGCAATTCAGGAAAGCGTCTCCCTAGATTGCTTCGTTCCTCGCAATAACGCAATGCGGCAGTCCGAACGGGCGGAACGTCTGCACAATTATATCCTTGACCTATATGAAGACCGCCTGCGCCATGCGGGTGGCAGCCCGAAGGTATTGGGGCGCATGAAGGAACTGTGGTCTTATCTGATGTATTCCTTTGAAGAACCACAAGTGGTTTGGCGTAAAATCAAGAAGATTAATGCGCTGAAGGAATATGAAAACGCTGTAGAGGAAATATTCAAAAATCAAGGCCTATCTTCGCAAGTTTCTTGCGGATACGGCGCATCAGCACCTCCCGATCGGTAGGCTCACGTTTGCGAAGTTCCAGTTTTTGAGGAATACGGAATATGGTACCATCGGGAACAATAGAATCCGTCCCAGGGTAATACATCGCATAAATCGGGTCGTGATTATTCACCACCGGTGTCAATTGCGGCGCATTGACGGGTTCACCAAGCAGATAACAAAACGTTAGATTTTTCTGGTATTCCCTTTCATATCTAACAAGCACATATCCTTCGTCCTTTGATGAATAATACTTGTCAAAAAAAGCTATTCTTTCGCGCAAAAAAGACACTGCTCGTTGTGTGGCAGATGCATAATCGGCACTTTGACGGGTTTTGTACTTGGCATTATCCATGTCAGCCTCATGGGAAAGCAAGGAAGCAAGACTGTCGAATGAATGCTCCTCTAGATAACGATGACAAGCCGAGCTAATTTCATTCATATAACAGTCACATACCACTTGCTGAAAAACCTCATGTTGGCAAAGATAATAAAACAAGCCTCCCGAACAAGCGACACCAACTTTTTTATTTTTTTCACAAACGAACAATTCGTTAGGCAACACACACACATCCTTAAGGAAATGACTATTGTCAAGTGCTCTGTCGTAATCCCAAGCAGGACCGGCGTAAATTTTCGGATCGTTAACATCGGTGTCTTTATACATAAAAAAACTCGCCCAACCACCATCCAAATTCAGCAGCAACTCATTGAGCAGATAATAACGAGCAAAAGATTCCACATCGATGTAATCGGAATAGTGCTTTCCGCTTTCAGGACATATTCCATCAGGAGCACGTACAGCACTTTCCATTTCATTGTATAATTTGGCAATATAGTCTACCTCCCTAGGTGAAGCATATTTCGGCGAATGGATTCTGATGTTGTCCTCGGCATTCGAGACAAATCCGCTAAGGCTCTTTTGATAAGAATTAATAGTCGTATTATCAAGCAGATATCCCCCAGTGAAATCTTCTGGATCGTTGTCGAGCTGCACACCTTTGCGTTGGACCACCTGATTTTTCCTTCCCGAGCCATACCATTCATATTCTTGCAACGGTTTCGGATTATACCATTCGTTCCGTTTGTCAAGGTCGGTGATGTCGAGGGCATCCTTGCCCACATGCACTTTATTGGTAATTTGGTACAGTCCCCAATAGGTATCGTTGATATAAACTGTTAGATAAGCATAACGCGGAGCAGGTATCCCGAAGGCAAGGGCCAAGTCCAATGCAATGGCATTGCGGATGTAGCTCTCATCACAGGCATTAGCCAATAAGACAAATGTCTTGCCTCTATCAAGCCCAAAGAATACCTGTTTTTTTGGAAACTTGATGGTAAACGATTTCTTGTTTTCATCAAATGATGTATTACCCCTAGTTTTGATATGGGTGAGGTTGCCTTGAAACAAGGTGTCGCCATCGACATCGGTGAGCAGGGCATAAGCCGAAACTTTATTGTCACGTTGCGCCAAAATGGAATCCAATTGTAAGGATGTCATAGTGATATGCAGAGATGGCAATGCGGGATATTCCTCTTGCTCCACCTCACGGTGACAGTCCATACATGCGAAGGCAAAAAAGGCTATTGCTATGGTAAACACTAGTTTCGGCATAGAGGTCAAATAAGCCCGCCAGGTTTCTGACGGGCTATTTAATTTTAAAACTCAAGATTAAATCATTCAAATGAGGCGATGGCCTTCTTGATAATCTCGATGGCTTCGCGCAGCTCGGCCTCTGTGATGACCAAGGGCGGAGCGAAGCGGATGATGTGCTGATGGGTGGGCTTGGCCAGCAGGCCGAGGTCGCGCATCTTCAAGCACACATCCCAAGCTTCCTTACCGTCTTTAGGCTTAATGATGACGGCGTTGAGCAGGCCTTTACCACGAACCTTCTCAATCATCGGGCTCTTGATCTTTCCAATTTCCTCGCGGAAGATCTTACCCAGACGCTCGGCGTTCTCCATAAGGTGTTCTTCCTTGATGACCTCAAGG
>JAEEGL014624399.1_pt1 | contig 18885 bp, 17 predicted proteins | sample 9134231 | NCBI WGS metagenome assembly JAEEGL01 (sample SAMN16246548, study PRJNA631951) | gut metagenome | biome: gut microbiome; feature: rumen; material: fiber-attached | host: Bos | place: Iran: Karaj | collected 2018-10 | reverse complement strand
TTCTTTTCCAGTGCATGTTTGATCAGGCCCACGAACAGGGGATGAGGTTTGTTCGGTCTCGACTTGAATTCCGGATGGAACTGGACACCGATGAAGTAGTCATTGTTCGTTTCGATCGTCTCGACGATGGTACCATCAGGAGACATACCGCTCAGAATCAGTCCGCCTTCCTGCAGGCGCTGACGGTAGATGTTGTTGAATTCATAGCGGTGCCTGTGGCGCTCGCCGATTCTCCCTGTACCGTACTGTGCACGGATCTGTGTACCTTCCTGCAGTACACATTCATACCTGCCCAGGCGCAGGGTGCCGCCTTTCTGTACGGTTTCATTCTGGTCAGGGAGGAAATCAATGACCTTGTACGGGGATGCCGCATTGAATTCACCGGAATCGGCTCCTTCCATGCCGCATACGTTCCTGGCAAATTCTATGACCGCAATCTGCATGCCCAGGCAGATGCCCAGGTAGGGGACATTGTTCCGGCGGCACCAGCCTGCCGCAAGGATCATGCCTTCGATGCCCCGGTTGCCGAAGCCGCCCGGTACAATGATCCCGTCACATCCCTCCAGTTTTCTCTGGATGTTGTCCTGTGTCAGGGCTTCACTGTCGATCCAGCGGAGCTCTGGTTCGGTGCTGAGGCTGTATCCCGCATGCTTGATGGCTTCCGTCAGGGACAGGTAGGCATCATGGAAGCGAACGTACTTGCCGACGATGCCGATCACTGCCTTTTTCTGCGGATGCTTGATCCGGTAGACCATATTCCGCCATTCCACAAGATCCGCTTCCTTTGCGTCAATGTGCAGCTCACGGCAGACAATATCGCCGAAGTGCTGCTTCTCCAGCATCAGCGGGGCTTCGTACAGATTCCGGATCGTCCGGTTCTCAATGACACAGTCCCGCTTGATGTTGCAGAAGAGGGCGATCTTGTCGAAGATCTCCTTCTCCAGCTTCCGGTGGCACCGCAGAACGAGGATATCGGGATGGATCCCGGATCCCTGCAGTGTCTTTACGGAATGCTGCACCGGTTTGCTTTTGTGCTCCCGGCTGCATTCCAGATACGGCACCAGAGCGACATGGATGTACAGCGTGTTCTCCTTGCCGGCTTCCAGGCCGATCTGGCGGATGGCTTCCAGAAAGGGCTGGCTCTCGATGTCTCCGACCGTTCCGCCGACTTCGCAGATCAGAACATCGGGATCATTCTGCTGTACAGCAGCGTAGATGAATTGTTTGATTTCGTCCGTGATGTGGGGGATGACCTGTACGGTTTTGCCGAGGTATTCACCTTTGCGCTCCTTGTTCAGGACATTCCAGTACACCTTGCCGGTTGTGAGATTGGAGAAACGGTTGAGGTCTTCGTCGATGAACCTTTCATAGTGACCGAGATCCAGATCGGTTTCTGCACCGTCTTCCGTCACGAAGACTTCACCATGCTGAAAGGGCGACATCGTCCCTGGATCAACGTTGATGTAGGGGTCCAGTTTCTGGGAAGCGACCTTCAGTCCCCGGGCTTTCAGAAGCCTTCCCAGGGAAGCTGCAGTAATCCCTTTTCCCAGACCGGATACGACACCGCCTGTGATGAATACAAATCTGCACATACGACCTCCAGAAACAAAAAATAAAACAACATCCGAAGATGTCATCGTTATGCGGGGCTTTTAAAGCACTTTCACGAACTGCTCTGCGTGACCCCTGATTGGTTTCTGTACGGCCGTACAAAAATACGTTACTATCATATTTCTACAGAAAACCAGGTGTCAACGGGTCTGTAATAAAATTTATTATCAAGGGAAAAAAAGATGCGGCTTCACTGAAAAATGTTTCAGAACAGAAAACCGGAGGTTATATCCCCCGGCTCTATTTCAGGTACGATTCCAGTTCCTTGATCAGTGCATCCTTCTTTTCTTTCTTCATGAAGGATGCTCTGACAGAGTTGATGTTCATCCGGATCAGATCATTGTATTCAAAGCCCATCTCGTTGAGGCAATGATCATATTCATCATCCAGCGTAACCCTGGCCATCGTCATATTGTCCGTATTGATGGTAACCGCGACTCCCATCTCCAGCAGGTTCTTTGCCGGATGCAGGGCATAGGAAGCCCGGGTCTTGCACTGGACGTTGGATGTCGGGCAGATCTCCAGGGCAACGCCTTCCGCTGCAGCCCGGCGTACCAGCGCCGGATTCTCATAGATATGGTGTCCGTGTCCGATCCGCTTTGAACCGAAGTCCATTGCGTCCTTTACGGTCTGCCAGTCCTGGGAATCGCCGGCATGGCAGGTGATGTTCACACCGGCAGCCTGGGCATCAAGGAAGAAGGGCGCGTAGTCAGCGATGGGATCGAAGCCCTCCGCACCGGCAAGATCCAGCGCCACAACGCCTTCCTCGGCGAACCAGCGCTTGCATACCTTGAGCGTCTCCGCATTGGCCTTGTGGTTGATGGATTCCGGACCGAAGACCATCATACAGGTGATGATGTTGATGTCGATGTCAGCGAATTCCGCCATGCCCTGCCTGCGTCCTTCCAGCACCGCTTCCACGGCATCGTCCTGGGTCAGTCCCTTGACCGTATGCAGCTGCGGCGCAAAGCGGATCTCGGCGTACCGCACACCGCTGGCATGCAGATCCTCGATCAGTTCCTTGGTGACCCTTGTCAGGGAAGCCCTGTCCTGCAGGACGGAGGACGGGGCGTCGAACATGGTCAGGTATTCATTGACGCTGTCTGCGTTGGAAGTGTCATACATGTACTTTGCGTAGCCTTCCAGTGTTCCACCGGGCAGGGTCACACCGCGCTCCTGCGCAAGCTCATACATGGTTTCTGTACGGAAGGATCCGTCCAGGTGAAGATGAAGATCCAGTTTCGGGAAGGGGTACTTTGTCATAGGTTATCCTTTCTGTCCAGCAGTTCTGCCATATTGTCGGCGACTGCGTTGACTACAGTATAGAAGCGTTCATTCTTTGTCCGTACCATCTCCATGGTCAGGGTCGGGAATCCCATAGCGCTGACAATCGGCATCTGGCAGGTATTGTAGTAGCGGTAGATCCCCATGAGGGCTGTCTCCGCACCCATCGTATTGCATACCGTGACGGCACCGCCCGGCTTGCCGTGGAAGAGCTGGTTCTTGACGGTGCGGGAATAGAAGATCCTGTCAAAGGCATTGCACAGGGCACCGTTCGGTCCGCCGAAGTACACCGGCGCAAACACAATGAAGCCGTCTGCTGCAATCATCTTTTCTGCCAGGGCATTGACCTGGTCATCATCCTGTATGCAGCGGTCGATCTTCATGCAGGCATCACAGCCAAGGCATGCGTGGACTTCGCTCTGCCCCAGCCAGTAAATCTCACTGCCGATGCCGTGCTCCTTGAGGCGGACTGCTGTTTCTGCAGCAGCGGTATGGTTGTGTCCGTGCTCATGCGGACTGGCATTGATGAGCAGCACTTTCATTGTGAATCCTCCTTGATCAGTTCCATATTGATCGACTCCGGCCGGAACCCGTAGGATTCATACAGTTTCCTGGCCGCAGCATTGCGTGCATTGACCTGAAGCTCGATGCCGTCCATACCTGCCTCATCGCGCAGTTCCTCTGCTTTCTTCAGCAGTGCGTGCCCGATGCCGTGTGAACGCAGCGATTCTTCTACAGCGATTGAAGCGATGAAGAGTGTCCTGCGGGGTGTCTGTACAGAGGCTTCATACTTCCGGCGGTAGATCTCCATGACACCGCTGACGGTGCCGTCTGTTTCCGCTACCCACCAGACCCCGCTGTCCACGCTCTGCTCGAAGTATGCTTTCCCGACGACCGTATCCGCCTGCCGGTAGATATCCGGGCGCAGGGATACGTGCAGGTTCTGCACCTGCTGCATTATGCGCTCAACAGCGTCATAATCCTGTCTGGATGCTCTTCTGATTACGGTATGCATACGTATTTCTCCGATATAGTTCCATTATAGCGAAAGAAAGAGTGGAAGACGGGAAAAAGAATGGTAGAATCACACTGTTGAGGTATTCATTATGTATCAGGAGCGCAAAGGACCTACAGCCAAATACGCCGTACTGCAGGCAGGATTCTGGATCGATTATCTGATCCTGTTCTCGTTTGCGGCCGTATTCCTTTCCGGAAGAGGATTCACTACAGGGCAGATCGGTACGGTTACCGCCGGAGCCTCTATCCTGTGCATGATCATCCAGCAGTTCTCCGGAACGATCGCGGACAAATCAAAAACCATTACCGTCAAGATCATTTCCATGATCTTCATTGTTTCGAGCCTGTTCTGTGTCTGTGCACTGAAGTTCCTGCCGGCAAAGTTCCTGCCGACAGCTGTCTTCTATACCATTGCGCTGAGCCTGCAGGCAGCGTTCTCCCCGATCCTGAGTTCGCTGAGCCTGGAGTTCACCAACAACGGCTATGATATCAACTTCGGCCTGGCAAGATCGATCGGTTCCCTGGGCTATGCCCTGTGCGCCAATTTCATGGGTACCATCGTTGAGGCAAACGGTCCGGAGATCATCCTGCCGATCTACATCGGTGTCTATGCAGTCGAACTGATCGTCCTGTGGCTGTTCCCGCGGCCGGAAAAGCTGGTCGGGGAAATGGCTAAGGCACAGGAGGAACCGAGCTCTGTGCTCCAGTTCCTGAAGAAGTACAAGCGGTTCCTCACTGTGATGGCTTCCTTCATCCTGATGTTCTTCCCGATGTTCATCATGAATACGTACATGATCTACTATGTGCGGTATTTCGGCGGCGGTGAGTCGGAGATGGGGCGTGCGCTCTTCCTGAATGCGATGACGGAGATTCCGATGATGCTGGTGTCTTCCCGGATCATGAAGAAGGCAGGCGCGGACAATATGCTCAAGGTAGCCGGTATCTTCATCTGCGTGAAAATGATCCTGATCCGGATCTGTCCGTCGATTACATTCTTTGTCCTGCTGCATCTGACCGGTCTGTTCATCGGCGGTCTGTTCAATGTATCGGCTGTGTTCTACATCAATTCCATTGTCGGCGACAAGGATGTAGTCAAGGCGCAGGCTATGTTCGGACTGGCGACTTCCGGCCTCTGCGGTACCTTGGCCAATTACTTCGGGGGTATGATGCTGGAGCACTTTACCATTCCGACGGTGGCTACGGTAGGTGTCATCAGCAGTATCTGCGGTCTGTTGGTGCTGCTCATTGCGACGGATCCTAAGCGCTTTGCCGGGGAGCCGCTGAAGAATACAAGAAGATAAAAAAGAGTCTGCATAAGCAGACTTTTTTGTTTTCTATTCGAAGTCCTCCAGCACCAGGGATCCGTCCTTGCCGCTGATATACAGATACTTCTGCCTGACGGTTCCATCGTTGTCCGTATAGCGGATCCCGTAGCTGGGCAGATCTCCGAAGAAGGTCAGGTGTACGACCAGCGGACTGTCCGGCGTTAGGGTTTCCTGGCTGTAGAGATCATGGACAGCGAAAGTGAAGCTGCCGTCTGCCTGTGTTTCCTTGACCGCAAGGCCGAGGACATGGACGTCCGTGATCTCCGTACTGGTACGGAACACAATATCTGTACGCGGCTCGGAGCCTTCAATGCTGCATTCATCGTGCGGGGTATCCTTGATTGCGTTCATATCGGCCATCTCTGCGATGACGTTTGCCGGTTCCGGTTTATCTTCTTTTCCGCAGGCGCACAGCATCATCAGCGCTGCAGCTGCTGCCAGGATCTTTTTCATTCGTGTTCTCCTTTGATTGCTGAAAACACTATAGCACAGAGTGTGCACAGAGGATACTGCGCGTTGATTGACGCAGGGGAAAGCAGGATGCTACGATCACAGAAACAAGGGAAGGAGAGCGCACTATGAAGATCGTGGACCTGATCTGCTCAGCAGGGCGTACCGGTTTCTGGTTTGATGATCAGGCGGCCATCAAGGCGGGTGCTGTTCAGGATGGCTTTGTCTATACCGGCGACCCCTGCACACCGGGCTTTGCGTCTGTCCGCCAGGCCGGTGAATCCATATCGGTGATCCTGGTGCTGGAAGACGGACAAATGGCTTACGGAGACTGTGCTGCTGTACAGTACAGCGGTGCTGCCGGACGTGACCCGCTGTTTCTGGCCGAGGACTTCATTCCGGTCATCGAGAAGTATGTCCGGCCTTTGCTGATCGGCGAAGAAGCCGACAGCTTCCGCAGGCTGGCAGAGAAAATCGATGCCACGGAAGTCAATGGCAGACGCCTGCACACCGCCATCCGGTACGGCGTGACTCAGGCTGTACTGGATGCCGTAGCCTGTTCCCACAGGAAGATGATGTGTGAAGTGGTGGCTGAGGAATACGGTCTGTCCGTCAGTGAGCAGGAGATTCCGGTATTCGCCCAGTCGGGGGACGACCGTTGCCTCAATGCGGACAAGGCCATTCTGAAGAAGATTCCCATCCTGCCGCACGCATTGATCAATAACGTCGATGCAAAGCTGGGCAGGCGCGGAGAGCTTTTGCTGGACTACTGCCGCTGGCTAAAGGAGCGGGTATTTGCTCTGCGTACGGCGGATGATTACCTGCCGGTCATCCACATCGATGTCTACGGTACGATCGGTGAGATCTTCGGCCATGACAGCTACGAAGCCATGGCAGACTACATCGCAGAGCTGTGTGAAGCGGTGGCGCCGCTGCAGCTGCATCTGGAAGGACCGATGGATGCCGGGGAGCGCGGGCAGCAGATGGTGGATCTGCGGAATCTGACCCGTACCGTGGATGAGCGGGGCATTCCGGTGAAGATCGTCGCGGATGAGTGGTGCAATACACTGGAGGACATCCGGTACTTTGCGGACCATGGAGCGGGGCATATCATCCAGATCAAATGCCCGGATCTCGGCGGCATCAACAACATCATTGAGGCTGCGATGTACTGCAATGCCAGAGGCATCGGTGCCTACCAGGGCGGTTCCTGCAATGAGACGGAGCGCAGCGCGCAGGTGTGCGTACATCTGGCGATGGCGGATGGTGCAGCCATGATCCTGGCCAAGCCCGGCATGGGTGTGGATGAAGGCTTCAGCATTACCTACAATGAAATGCAGCGCATTCTCGCTGTACGCAGAAGAAAGCAGGAGAAGGCATGAAGCCTCCTGCTTTTGTTCTCCATGCATAAATATCATTCGGTATAATAAAGACAGAAAAGTGAGGACAACATCATGAATCAGTATGACGTATTCGACCGTCTGGGCCTGGATTTCAAGCCGGTCGGTGTGAAGTTCAGCATGTTCCGTCCGGAGGATCTTCCTCTTCTCGAAGAAAAGACAGCTGTGTGCGAGATGCTGCATGTCGCTCAGACAAAGGGCGGCTTCTATGCAGCAAAGGAAAGCCATGGCTGCGCAGTCGGTCCGTACATTCTCGGTGAATCCGAGGATGATCCGGGCATGATCGGCGGTCTGATCGGACCGCGGATCCATGTCTACGAGGATGAACGGGCCAACGCCAACATCTACTACGGAATGAAGAAGCTGGCCAAAGGAACTGCACCGTACATCCTGTTCGATACGACGGACCACATGACCTTTGACCCGGATCTGATCATTCTGATGTGCCATCCTTCGCAGGCGGAGATTGTCCTGCGTGCCAACGGATACCGGACAGGCAGGGGATGGCATGCCTACGGCACTACGGTCGCCGGCTGTGCGTGCCTCTATACGAGACCGTATCTGACCGGTGAGCTGAATATGATGGTAACAGGACTTCATCATGGAATGAAGGCAAGGAAGATCTTCCCGGAAGGGCTGCTGATGCTGAGCCTTCCGTACCAGATTCTGCCGGAGATCATCGACAGTCTGCAGAAGATGGAGTGGGATCTCCCGCAGTACAGCTGGGGCAAGGAATACCATACCCAGTACATGGCAGGAATCGGAAAACAGATCGCGGAGGACCTGAAGAAGTAATATGGCAAAGTTCATAACAGCGAGAGAAGCTGCAGAGCTGATCCCTGATGGTGCTGTCATCGGTGTCGGCGGTATGGGACTGTCCGGATTCCCGGAGGAAGTCGCCTGTGCCATCCGTGATCTGTACCGGGAAACGGGACATCCCAGGAACCTGGAGCTCCATCAAGGATCAGCTATGGGAGATCATGGCTACGGCAACCGGTTTGTCGGCTGGGACAAGCAGAGAAGAACAGAGAACGATCCGGAACCGGAGGGTGTCCGCGGGCTTTCCCGTCTGGGAGAAGCCGGACCGGGGCTGGTAACGAAATGGTATGGCGCACATGTGCAGAGCGCGCATGCACTGAACGATCTCGCTGCCAAGGGAGAGATCACCGGCTGCTGCATACCGCAGGGCGTTGCGGTCAATCTGTGGCGTGAAATCGCGGCAGGAAGACCGGGACTGCTGACGAAGGTCGGACTGGGAACCTTTGTGGATCCCCGGCTGGAAGGCGGCAGAATGAATGAACAGACGAAGGAGAACGCCGCGGATCTGGTGGAATTCAACGGGGAGGAGTATCTCTTCTACCGGAGCTTTCCGCTGAATGTCGCTCTGCTCAGAGGCACCGTAGCGGATGAGAAGGGAAATATCTCCTTCATGCATGAAGGAATCATCAATGAAGGTCTGGCGATTGCGTCGGCTGCCCACAACAGCGGGGGCATCGTCATTGTCCAGGTGGAATACCTGGCCAAGGCAGACAGTCTGAATCCGAAGGATGTAAAGATTCCGGGAATCCTGGTGGACTATGTTGTGCAGTCTACGGACCCGATGGCAGCCTGGCAGGCGGAAGGTGTCTATTGGGAGCCTTCCTTCTCCGGACAGATCCGGAAGCCTGTTTCGGCGATCGAGCGCTATCCGCTCGATGAGCGCAAAGTCATTGCCAGGCGCTGTGCCATGGAAGTACAGGCAGGGAGTGTTCTGAACCTGGGTGTTGGAATCTCTGCCAATGTCGGAAACATTCTGGCTGAAGAGGGATGCCTGGACATGGTCACGATGTGCTCGGAGTCGGGCATGATCGGCGGTGTACCGTGTCCGCTGCCCAACTTCGGCTCCAGCTACAACCCGGAAGCCACCATTGACCACAACTCATCGTTTGACATCATCGACGGCGGCGGTCTGGATATGACCTGCCTCGGCCTGGGTGAGTGCGACGCGGAAGGAAACGTCAATGTATCGAAGTTCGGCAGACGGCTGATCGGACCGGGCGGCTTCATTGACATTACGAACGCTACACCGCGGGTTGTCTTCTGCGGGACATTCACCGGCAAAGCGAAGCTGGCGGTGAAGGACGGCAGGCTGGAAATCCTCGAGGAAGGCAGTGTCATCAAGTTCAAGGAACACGTCCAGCAGGTAACCTTCTCGGGCAGGTACACCAAGCCGGGGCAGAGAATCCTTTATGTCACCGAGCGCTGTGTATTCGAACTGATCGATCACCGGATGACCATCATTGAGATTGCGCCCGGTGTGGATCTGCAGAAGGATATCCTGGCGCATATGGACTTTGAACCGGCGGTTTCCGACAATCTGAAGCTTATGGATGAAGGGCTGTTCCGTGAAGAATGGGGCGGTCTGCGCAGTGCTGTAATGAAGGAGGAAGGCGCATGATTCTGGACAGAAAGCACGAACTGGAACGCAAGCTCTTCCGGCAGTTCGCAGAGATGGAGTTCACCAAGGAACTGCAAGACAGACTGGATGAAACAGGTGAATTCGACTGGGATATGCACCGGAAAATGGCGCGCTATGGATTCATGGGTGTCAGGATTCCCAGAGAATTCGGCGGTGCGGGCGGAGACTATCTCTCCTATGCACTGATGATCGAAGAATTCGCCAGGATGGACGCTGCACTGTCCATCTACGCGAATACATCGAACTCACTCGGCGGCGGTCCGCTGATGATGGCCGGTACACAGGAACAGAAGGAAAAGTACCTCCCGCCGATTGCGAGCGGGGAGAAGATCATGGTCTTTGCGCTTACAGAGCCGGGAGCCGGTTCCGATGCCGGCGGAACAACGACTACGGCCGTAGAGGACGGAGACGGCTTCGTCCTCAACGGAAGGAAGACGTTCGTGTCCGGGGCACCGATGGCGGACTGGTGCCTGGTGTTCGCCAAGACGGATCCTACGGCAAGGGGATCCCGCGGTATATCGATGTTCGTGGTGGATCTCCATCTGCCGGGTGTCAGCCTCGGTGCGTCGGAGAAGAAGATGGGCATCAACGGCTATCCGACCTGTGATGTCGTCATGGAGGATGTCAGAGTACCGAAAGACTGTCTTGTTGGACCGCTGCACAAAGGCTTCTCCATTGCTATGAAGACACTGGACGGCGGCCGGCTGGGCATGGCTGCGCAGGCGGTGGGAATCGCCCAGTCCTGCCTGGATGAATCGGTAGCCTACGCCAAGGAAAGAAAGCAGTTCGGCCAGCCCATCGGAAACTTCCAGGGCATCAGCTTCATGATTGCCGAGATGGCAACCGAAATCGAAGCCGCAAGACAGCTGGTCTATCATGCGGCAGAGCTGAAGGATGCCGGGAAGGACGCTACAATGGCCTGTTCCATGGCCAAGTTCTACGCTGCAGAAGCAGCGAACCGCTGTGCCTACAAAGCCGTACAGATCCATGGCGGCTACGGATATTCCCGGGACTATAAAGTGGAGCGGCTGTACCGTGATGCGCGCATTACTAGCATCTATGAAGGAACCAGCCAGATCCAGGAAGTCGTTATCGCAGGACAGCTGCTGAAGAAGACAGGAGGCCGCTGATGAAGATCTTTGTAACGGTCAAGCAGGTGCCGGATACCACCGGCAAAGTATCCGTCAAAGCAGACGGAACCCTGGACAGAGCCAGCATGGAGGCTGTAACCAATCCGGATGATCTCAATGCCGTGGAAGCTGCACTGCAGCTGAAGGAAGAGACCGGTGCCAGAGTCATTACCGTAACCATGGGACCGATGCAGGCTGAAAGCATGCTCAGGGAACTGTATGCCATGGGTGTGGATGAAGCCGTGCTGGTTTCCGGACGGGAGTTCGGCGGTTCCGATACTTACGCGACCAGCCAGATCATTGCGGCAGCCATTGACACCCTGGGACTGGAAGAGGGCGATATCATCCTCTCCGGACGCCAGGCCATTGACGGAGACACCGCCCAGGTCGGTCCGCAGATCGCTGAAAAGCTCCATCTGCCGCAGGTAAGCTACGCTGCGGAAATCACAATGAAGGACAACCGTCTGACCATCAAGCGCATGCTGGAGGACGGCTACATGATGGTGCAGGTGAAGACTCCCTGCCTGATCACCTGTGTCAAGGAACTGAATGAACCACGCTATATGTCCGTCATGGGCATTGAGGACTGCTTTGACAAGGAAATCCGGATACTGGCCTATGATGATCTCAAGGATCATCCGCTGATTGACAAAACCACAATCGGTCTGGCCGGATCACCGACCAATATCTATAAATCATTTACCCCGCCGCAGCGCTCCGCCGGCAGAATGCTCAGCGGCAGCACAGCGGAAATGGCAGCGGAAACCGCACGCATTCTCGCTGAAAAGCATCTGGTCTAGGAGGAAAGACAATGACATTCAACAGTATGAACATTGAAGAATTCCATGATGTCTGGGTCTTTGCGGAACAGCGCGGCGGCGAACTGATGCCTGCTGTGTTTGAGCTGATCAGTGAAGGCAGACGGCTCGCGGATGAAATGGGCTGCCGGCTCTGCGCCGTACTGCCGGGAGCGGATGTCAAGCATCTGGCAGAGAAGCTCGGAGGCTACGGGGCAGACCGTGTCCTGGTCTATGAACATGAACTCCTGAAGGACTACCGGACGGAAACCTATACGGAAATCATTGCTCAGGCAGTGGAAGCCTTTAAACCGGAGATCCTGCTGTTCGGCGCAACGAATATCGGACGGGATCTGGCACCGCGCTGTGCAGCGAGGCTGCACACCGGCCTCTGCGCTGACTGCACACACCTGGATGTGGATACCGAGGGCTACAAAGCATTCCTGCGCAGAGAATCATCCATGGATGTTGACAATACGAACTTTGATTCACCGCTGTTCGACGCGCACAGGAACCTGAAGATGACGAGGCCGGCATTCGGCGGTCATCTGATGGCGACCATCGTCTGCCCGCGCTTCCGGCCTGCTATGGCAACCGTACGTCCGGGTGTCATGAAGCTCGGAGCGTACAGCGAAGAGAAAGCGAAGAACGTAGAAGTACTGGCACCGGACTTCCGGCTGGCGGAGGGCGATGTACAGACTGATGTGCTGGAGACGGTAAAGTCTGCATTGAAGCAGGTGGATCTGATCGGTGCGGATGCCATCGTAGCAGTCGGCCAGGGCATTGCGAAGGATGTGGAGAAAGGCCTGGCGCTGGCACAGGCGCTGGCGGATGAACTGGGCGGTGTACTCGGCGCGACACGTGCGGTCGTGGACAACGGCTGGCTCAGTGCGGACCATCAGGTCGGCCAGACCGGCAAGACCGTACGTCCGAAGCTCTATATTGCTCTGGGCATCTCCGGTGCGATCCAGCACAAGAGCGGCATGCAGGACAGTGAATACATCATTGCGGTGAACCGTTCCGATATGGCACCGATCTTCGAGATTGCGGATATCGGCATCGTCGGTGATCTGTTCGATGTTGTACCGAAGCTGATCGAGGAAATCAGAAAAGAGAAGTAATGGAACTGCAGGAGAAGACACTGGGACAGTGCTTCCGCGAAGCCTGCCGGAGGAATCCGGAGCGGTTGGCTGCGGTGGACAGTGCACGGAAGTACACCTATGAAGAACTGAAGGGCTGCGTGGATGCGCTGGCCGGGTCTTTTCTTGCGCATGGCTTCAGCCATGGATCACATATCGGGATATTCTGCGGTAACCGTGCCGATGCCCTGATCGCCTACTTTGCGGTCTGGTCCATCGGTGCCGTGCTGGTTCCGCTGAACCGGCTCTTTACGGAGCGGGAGCTCAGGGAATGCATCCAGCGTGCGGACATTGAGCTGCTGATCAGCGACCGCGCACTGGATCCCGGCATCCCGGTCTGGCAGATGGACGATCTGCCGGCAGGCAATGTTCCTGAGACCGTGCTCAGGGAAGCACAGGCCCTTGTACAGCCGCAGGATACGGATACCATACTGTTCACCAGCGGTACCCTGGCGGTACCGAAGCCGGTGATGAGTACGCACTATGCCAGGGTGAACATTGCTTTCATGCAGGCTGAGACGCTGCGTCTGACGGAAGATGACCGGGTACTGTCCGTACTTCCCATGTTCCATTGTTTCGGCCTTACCGCCACGGTCCTGCCCACTATACTGGCAGGAGCGTGCCTGTGCTGTCCGGCGGATACGCATTCATACCATATTCTGGACATGATCGAGCAGTACCGGTGCACGGTGTTTACAGCCGTGCCGGCGCTGTTCCTGGCAGTGATGCGCCGTCAGGCAGCGGAGCCGCGGGACATCTCTTCCCTCCGGACGGGGTATGTCGGCGGATCTACCTACAGTGAGGATTTCCTTGAGCAGGCTGAACACTGTCTCGGTATGGTTGTCCTGCCTTCTTTGGGACAGACAGAAGCTACGGCAGGAGTGACCACAGCTTCACTTGATGATCCCTTTGAAGTCCGGGCAAATACCATCGGCCATGTATTCCCGCACATTGAATACCGTATCCGTGATGGAGAGCTCTGCCTGCGGGGCTGGTCCGTGATGCAGGGATACTATGGGATGCCGGAAGAGACGGCAGCTGTCATCGACCGTGATGGCTGGCTGTATACCGGGGATCTGGTCCATGAAGAGGGAGACAGCCTGGTCTATGATGGCAGGAAGCGGGAGCTGATCATCCGCGGCGGGGAGAATATTTCTCCGCTGGAACTGGAGACAGTGCTGCTGGGCGATCCCCGGATCCGGGAGTGCAAAGTGACCGGAATCCATGATCCTCACTACAGTGAGATCGTGTGTGCGTGCATTGTGCCGCAGGATACGCTGACGGAAGAAGACGTGATTGCTGTACTCAAGGATAAAGTGGCGCTCTACAAGCTGCCGCAGAAGATCCTGTTCCTGAAGGAACTGCCGAAGACTTCCACCGGAAAAGTGGATCTGCAGGCCTTGAAGGCATGGATCGAAAAACAGTGAACACAGCGCTTGAAAAATGCAGGGAAAGTGCCCGGAAGGGCACTTTTTATGCGATGTAAGCGGTTTACTGAAGAAGTCAGTATTGCCGCAGGAAATTGAAGTATTATAGAATATCAGATAGTGAGTTTTCAGGAGGAAACATGGGTAAGAAACTGAATATTACAGAAGTAGTGCTCCGTGATGCGAACCAGTCCCAGATCGCAACACGTATGCCTCGTTCGGATTTCGAGGACATCCTCGAGACGATGGACAAGGCAGGCTACTATTCTATGGAAGTCTGGGGCGGTGCAACATTTGATTCCTGCCTTCGTTATCTGGATGAGGATCCGTGGGAGAGACTGCGCTTCATCCGTTCCAAGGTGAAGAATACAAAGCTGCAGATGCTGCTGAGAGGGCAGAATATCCTCGGCTACCGTCATTATTCCGATGACACGGTACGTGCGTTTGTGCGCAAGTCGGTAGAGAACGGCATTGACATCATCCGTATTTTCGATGCACTGAACGATCCGACCAACATGGCTACAGCGATTGACGAGTGCCTGAAGGCCGGAGGCCATGCGCAGGGTACAATCTGCTATACCATCAGCCCGATCCACACGTTCGAGAGCTATGTCGAGCTGGGAAAGAAGCTGGAGCAGATGGGCTGCAATTCCATCTGCATCAAGGATATGGCAGGCATTATGAGCCCGCAGAACGCCTATGATCTGGTATCTGCACTGAAGGCGAATGTCAATCTGCCGATCTATGTACATTCCCACAGCACAACAGGCCTGGGTCCGCTGACACTGATGAAGGCAGCGGAAGCAGGTGCAGCCGGCATTGATACAGCGATCTCCATCTTCTCGGGCGGTACATCCCATCCGGCAACGGAGTCCCTGGTCTATTCTCTGGAAGAGATGGGCTTCGATACGGGTGTGGACCTGAAGGTCTGCCAGAAGATCAATGATCACTTCAAGCCGGTACAGGCGAGATTCCTGAAGGAAGGCGGTCTGAACCCTTCCGTTCTGACAACGAAGATCGAAGCGCTGAACTATCAGATTCCGGGCGGTATGCTGTCGAACCTGATCGCTCAGCTGACTGCGGCAGGCAAGCTCGACAAGCTGGATGAAGCACTGATTGAGACACCGAAGGTCCGTGCGGATATGGGCTATCCTCCTCTGGTCACACCGATGAGCCAGATGGTCGGCACCCAGGCGGTTACAAACGTTCTGACAGGAGAGCGCTACAAGATGATCTCCAAGGAAGTCAAGGCGTACTGCAGAGGCGAATACGGTCATTCTCCGGCACCGATCAGCGAAGAGCTGATGAAGCTTGCGCTGGGTGATGAGAAGCCGATCGAAGGCCGCTACGATGATACGATCGAACCGGAGATTCCCGGTGCAAAGGCATATCTCGGCCCGCTGGCAGAGAGTGAAGAGGACGTTCTGAGCTATGTTGCGTTCCCGCAGCAGGCTGAAGCGTTCCTGAAGGCGCGTGCAGAGAAGAAAGCACTGAAAGTGAGCTATACGATCCAGGAGGCTGAGTAATCATGGGTATTGGACAGGCATTGATCATCGCTGCCTCCGGTTTCCTGACGGTTTTCCTGATGCTGGTGCTGCTTTGGGTGATTATCGGTGTCATCAACAAGGTTGTCAGCGGATTTGCAGCGAAGGAAGCTGCACCTGCTGCACCTGTGAAGACCATGCCCGAAGAGGAGGCAGTGCCGGTACGTGATCTGAACGCCTACGGCGGAGAGCTTGCCGTATACGGTGATATGGATGACAAGACGATTGCCTGCATCATGGCGATTGTCAGTGACGAGACGAAGATTCCGCTGAACCAGCTGATCTTCAGATCGATCAGGGAAGTTCAGTAAAGGGGGGACAGCACAATGAAATACATTGTTGTATTGAACGGAAAGAAATATGAAGTCGAAGTAGAAAAGGGCAATGCGACGGCTGTGTATGCGGGCAAGGCGGAGCCGATGGCTCCGGCAGCGGCACCTGCAGCGCCTGCAGCACCCGCGCCTGTACAGGCAGCGCCTGCAGCACCTGCCGGTGCAGGAGACCCGGTGAAGTCACCGATGCCCGGTACAATTCTGGATGTCAGAGTATCTGCCAACCAGGCGGTCAAGGAAGGAGACATTCTCTTCATCCTGGAAGCCATGAAGATGGAGAACGAGATTGTAGCGCCGCGTGCCGGTACGATCACTTCCGTTACGGTTACCAAAGGTTCCACGGTTCAGACAGACCAGGTTATCGCAACGCTTCAGTAGGAGGATGTCCGCATGAATATTCTCGAAATACTGCTCAAGATCTTCCAGGAATCCGGTTTCGCCGGTCTGGTTGCGGATCCGCGGTCCCTGGTCATGATCCTGCTGGCATGCTTCCTGCTGTATCTCGGTATACACAAGAAGTATGAACCTCTTCTGATGATTCCCATCGCGTTCGGTATGCTGCTGGCCAACCTGCCGCGTACTGGAATCACGGAAGGTCTGATCCACTACCTTTCCCTGGGTGTGGAATACGGTATCTATCCGTCTCTGGTCTTCCTGGGAACAGGTGCTATGACGGATTTCGGACCGTTGATCGCCAACCCGTCTTCCCTGCTGATGGGTGCCGGCGCACAGTTCGGTATCTTTACAGCATTCCTGATGGCGCTGGCGCTCGGATTTGATCCGAAGGTCGCTGCGGCCATCGGTGTCATCGGCGGCGCGGACGGCCCGACAGCCATTCTGACAGCTTCCAAGCTGGCGATGGACTATCTGCCGGCCATTGCGATCGCTGCCTATTCCTACATGGCACTGATCCCGATGATCCAGCCGCCGCTGATGCGTCTGATGACCACGAAGAAAGAGCGCGAAACCGTCATGAAGCAGGCCCGTACGGTCACCAAGACCGAAAGAGTCATCTTCCCGATCGCTGTTACGATCTTCGTCATTCTGCTGATTCCGGATACAGCACCGCTCGTAGGTATGCTGATGTTCGGAAACCTGCTGAAGGAAACCGGTCTGACAGACCGTCTGAGCGATACCGCACAGAACGCTCTGACAAACATCGTTATTATCTTCCTCGGCATCTCTGTAGGTGCCAAGGCTGCTGCAGCGACATTCCTGACGCTGCGTACGATTGAAATCATCATCCTGGGCCTGATCGCCTTCAGCTTCTCCACCATCGGTGGTCTGCTGCTGGGCAAGATCATGTACAGAGTCACCGGCGGCAAGGTCAATCCGCTGATCGGCTCTGCCGGTGTATCGGCAGTACCGATGGCTGCGAGAGTCAGCCAGATGGAAGGCCAGAGGGCCAACCCGAAGAACTATCTGCTCATGCATGCCATGGGTCCGAACGTTGCGGGTGTCATCGGCTCTGCAGTCGCTGCCGGCTTCATGCTGAAGATCTTCGGCGGTTGATAAAGGAAACACTGCGCAGCCTACCAGCTGCGCAGTGATATTTCTCCCGAATTCAGGACACAGGTTTCTCCGGCATCTACAATGAGATTGCCGCTGTCATTGATGCCTGCGGCAGTACCGGTAATGGTTATGCCGTTCCGGACAAAGGACACGGTTCTGCCGAGGATGAAGCAGTGTCTCCTGTACTGTTCCAGCAGATCATTGTGCCTGCCGGGCGTGCACCAGTACAGCAGACGTTCCGTCAGATCCGCCGCAAGGATGTTCCTGTCCAGGTCCGGACACTGCAGGGAGCCTGCCTTGCCGCGGAGATCCTCCGGGAATTCCTCCTGTGCAATGTTCACACCGATGCCGATGATGATGCCGGGAACCGTTCCGTCTGCCAGGCGGGGGGACTCGCACAGAATGCCGGCAACCTTGCGCTCTTCCAGATAGAGATCGTTCACCCACTTGATGCCGCAGGAGATCCCCGCGCAGGAAGCGATGCTCTGCTGAAGGGATACAGCTGCAGCAAGGGTGGCATCGGATACGGCGGTGCGTTCATCACCCGGCAGCGTCAGGCTGTAGTACAGCCCGCTCTGCGGAGAGAAGAAGGAGTGTCCCTGACGCCCCCGGCCGGCGGTCTGGGTTTCAGCAAGGATCAGATACGGAGGCTGTGCACCTTGATGCAGAAGTTCTCTGGCCAGGGTATTGGTGGAGTCCACCGTGTCCAGAACCGTGACCGGAAGATCAAGTGAAGAGATCCTCTGACGGATCTCAGATTCAGACAAGTGTTTCATGGAACAATTATACCCTGAACGATGAATCAGTGGTATGATGATACAAATGGTTTATTCGCAGCAGATGCTGTGAGAGTAAAGAAAGAGGATTGAGTGAAATGATTGATTTAACAAAGTACGGAATTACCGGAACAAAGGAAGTCGTCTACAATCCGTCCTACGAGTTTCTTTTCGAAGAGGAAATGAAGCCCGAACTGACCGGCTATGAAAAGGGTCAGCTGACGGAACTGGGTGCTGTCAACGTCATGACAGGTATCTACACAGGACGTTCCCCGAAGGACAAGTACATTGTCATGGACGAGAATTCCAAGGATACCGTATGGTGGAATACACCGGAATATCCGAACGACAACCACGAACTGTCCCAGGAGAACTGGGAAAAGCTGAAGGCACTGGCAATCAAGGAACTGTCCGACAAGAGACTGTTCGTTGTCGATGCATTCTGCGGCGCCAACAAGGATACCCGCATGGCTGTACGCTTCATCATGGAAGTCGCCTGGCAGGCTCACTTTGTGCGCAACATGTTCATCAAGCCGACGGAAGAGGAAGAGAAGGAGTTCGTTCCGAACTTCACGGTTTATACTGCTTCCCTGGCCAAGGTAGATGACTACAAGGAAATGGGTCTGAACTCCGAGACAGCGGTTGCTTTCAACATTACCAGCCGTGAGCAGGTCATCCTGAAT
>JAEEGL014539407.1_pt1 | contig 18885 bp, 17 predicted proteins | sample 9134231 | NCBI WGS metagenome assembly JAEEGL01 (sample SAMN16246548, study PRJNA631951) | gut metagenome | biome: gut microbiome; feature: rumen; material: fiber-attached | host: Bos | place: Iran: Karaj | collected 2018-10 | reverse complement strand
TTCAAACTGAGGATCTTCGATCTTTACACTGATAATAGCGGTAAGTCCCTCACGGATATCATCTCCTGAAAGGTTTGGCTCGTTATCTTTAAGTATCTTGCTTCCTCTGGCATAATCATTAAAGGTTTTAGTCAGAGCATTTCTGAATCCCTGAAGATGAGTACCACCCTCGGGAGTATTAATATTGTTTACAAATGAGAATACGCTCTCATTGAAGGAATCATTGTGTTGAAATGCAACTTCAACATAAACACCGTTCTTTTCTCCCTCAAAATAGAGAACATCATCATAGAGAGCGGTCTTGCTTCTGTTGAGATATGTAACATATTCCTTGATACCGCCTTCATAATAGAATTCGCGGTACTTTTTCTTCTTTTTCTTTTCTTCCTCCGAAAGATCTGTCTGATTGGAACTGCCTGAAGCCGGAGTTTCAGAAGAACTGTCTGACTCGTAGACACCTTCTTTTTTCTGATCCTCAATATCTGCTTCGGCACGGCTCAAAAGATCGCTCATCTGAGCATCCTCAGGATCCTTGCCAAGAGCTGCTTCCTTCTGCTCTTCGATCATGGAATCGGTGATGACTTTTACAGAATGCTCATCATCTCTTTCATCCTTTAAGATTATCCTTAATCCCTTGGTAAGAAATGCCATCTCACGAAGGCGTACTTTCAGAATATCAAAATCATAAATTGTAGTTTCCGTAAAGATTTCTTTATCGGGAAGGAAAGTAACCTTTGTTCCAGATTCTTCGGGTGAGCAGGTTCCGACTTCCTTGAGAGGATAGCAGACTTTTCCTCTCTCATAGCGCTGCTGATAGATCTTTCCCTCGCTCTTAATCTGAACTTCAAGCCATTCGGAAAGCGCATTAACGACAGACGCTCCTACACCATGAAGTCCACCGGAAACCTTATAACCGCCACCGCCGAATTTTCCTCCTGCATGGAGTACCGTAAATACGACTTCTACAGCGGGAAGTCCGGATTTATGGTTGATCCCAACAGGTATTCCACGACCATTGTCAGTTACTGTGACAGAGTTGTCATTATTAAGAGTAACGACTATGGTATCGCAATATCCCGCCAGAGCTTCATCAACTGAGTTGTCTACTATCTCATAAACAAGATGATGAAGTCCGCGGCTTGCTGTTGTACCGATGTACATTCCGGGACGCTTTCTTACCGCCTCAAGTCCTTCAAGGATCTGGATCTGGTCGGCACCGTATTCGTTATCAACTGTAGTATTGTTAAGGCTTTCTTCGCTCATTTAACTGTTCCTTTGTTTACTTCAAATACTTTGTTTAATACAAATCGCTCATTAACAAATTCTTCAAGTCCTGTACAGGTAATGATAGTCTGGATATCTCCTATGCTGTCCAAAAGAAACTGACGTCTTTTGCTGTCAAGCTCTGAAAGAACATCGTCAAGAAGCAGTATCGGAGTATCTTTTGTAATACTTTTAACTATCTCTATTTCAGACAGCTTAAGTGATAAAGCTGCTGTCCTCTGCTGTCCCTGGGATCCGAATTTTCTGATGTCTATACCGTCTGTTATAAATGAAAAATCATCTCTGTGAGGTCCCACTGAAGTCATTTTTGACTTAATATCCCTCTCATGATTTTTCTTTAGCCTTTCTCCGAAATCATTTTCATCGGTATCAGGCTCGTAAACTATCTTTATTTCTTCTATTCCGCCGGATAATTTTTTATGAATACCTAAAATAATATCATTAAGCTGATCAGCAAACTGTCTTCTTCTCTCTATTATCTTGCTTCCGTAACTGATAAGCTGGTCATCCCAGATAGAAAGAGTATCCTTAAGCTGCGGATTAAAATATAGATCCTTTAAAAGCTGATTTCTTTGATTGACAATTTTATTGAAATTATTGAGATTATAAAGATAAAAGCTGTCTAACTGACAAAGCTCCATATCTATAAATCTTCTTCTGTAAGCAGGCCCGTTTTTTATGATATTAAGATCTTCCGGTGAGAAAAATACGACATTACATAAGCCCATAAGATCCGTAGCTTTTTTTATCTTCTGCCCGTCAATTGCAATTCCCTTTGATTTGGAACTGCGAAGATGCATATCTATCTTTGTTTCAACTCCCGCTTTTTCAAGATAGATACGTACATGACCTTCACTGCAGCCGAATCTTATTATCTCACTGTCCTTACTTCCTTTGTGAGATTTAGTGGTCGCCGCTACAAAGATTGCTTCGAGTATATTTGTTTTTCCCTGGGCATTGTCACCAAATAAAATATTAGTGCCCTTATCAAATTCAAGCTCAAGTGATTCATAATTTCTATAATCAGTGAGCTCTATTTTTTTTATAATCATTAATTCACCGATCTTATGATATACTCATTACCTTCATATTCGAAGATATCTCCGTCATGAAGCTTTTTACCGCGCTGCGTTTCAACTTGACCGTTTACTTTTACAAGTCCGTCCTGGATAACGAATTTTGCATCAACTCCGGACATAGTTACTCCGGCAAGCTTAAGAGCCTGCCCGAGTTTAATAAAATCATCTTTGATATTTACTGTTTTCATAATTATTTATTTTCATGAGAAATAGATTCTACTACTGAACAGTAGTAAAGTTTACGGGAAGAACGACATAGATGTAGCTCTCCTCCTCATTTTTAATAAAGCAGGGAGCTTTCGCATTTACCATATAAAGGTCAATATATTCATCCTCAATTACTCTGAGTGCATCAAGCATGAATTTAGGATTGAAAGCTATCATAAGATTCTTACCCAATTTTTCAATAGATATATCTTCATTCATGCTTCCAACTATCGAATTAATGCTCATGGTAAGAGTATCATCCATAATGTTGAGAACTATAGGCTTTTTATCACCCTCTTTTACAAGGATGCATGCTCTGTCAATACTGTCAACGAAATCTTTTCTGTTAACAGTAACCTTTGTCTCATAATTTGAATAGCTCATCTTATCGATATCAAAGAATTCGCCTTCAATAAGTCTGGAAACGATCTTTGTATTTCCAAACTCAAACATAATATGATTATTGCTGAAGGAAATCTCAATATCATCCTCAGCTCCGCCGTTAACTATCTTGCTTATTTCATTAAGGCTCTTTCCGGGAACGATGACTTTTTCATTTTCATATTCATCACGAAGCTGCAGTCTTCTGATTGAAATCCTGTGTCCGTCAAGAGAAGAAAGACGCATATAATCTCCGAATACTTCAAAGAGCTCACCCTTTGTAGTCTGCTGAACAGAAGATCCCTCACCTCCATCTGCTACGGAAAAGATGGTCTGCTTAATGATATCCCTGAAATTCATCTGACTCATTATTATTGAATTATTTTTATCTATATCGGGAAGATAGGTATATTCTTCTCCGGATTTTCCGATAATTGTAATAACAAGCTTTCCGCAGGAAATAAGAGTTTTGTAATTCTGATCAACATCTATGGTAATATCATCATCGGGAAATTTTCTGACAATATCAGAAAAAGTCTTTGCTTCAAGAGCAACAATTCCTCTTTCAATTATCTCACCGTCTATGATAGTCTCTATTCCAAGCTCTGTGTCATTACCGGTAAGAGAAATAACATCTCTGGTCGTATTTATAAGAATACATTCCAAAATAGACATTGTACTTCTGTTAGGTACTGCCTTTGATACAATGTTTACTCCGTTAAGAAGATCCTGCTTTCTACAAATAAATTTCATGAGTCTGTTCCTCTAAAAAATAAAAAATATTTTTATGAACGGTTTGCATTACATTTCTTTCCACAGAGGAAAAAAACCCCGAATTAATTAAATAAATAAAAAATATATAATCTAATTAGTAATAAGGGTTGTTGATAATGCGAAAAACCTTTTATATTATACTATTTTTCTGGAAAAAAATAAATGGAAAACCTGTGAATTCGGCTCAAATTTTTATTGAATAAGTGGGAGGTTATACACTATACATTAAAACGCTAAAATGGCTTTAAAAGGGCATTTAAACGGCAATCCACAGGCTTATGATTTTTATTCCTGTAATATCCACATAGTTATACCTTTCTTATTGAAAAAAAATAATCAACAAGAAAGGTATGAACAGAGTTTCTTCTTATTATATATTAATGTAGAATTTCATTAAGACAGTCAGATCAGGAAAGCTTTTTCTTAACCATTTCTATCCTTGTTCTCAAGTTTTCATCTGTAGGAAGATCCTGTTTGATCCTCTTGCATCCGTGCATGATTGTTGTGTGATCTTTTTTATTAAGCATTTTTGCAATGCTTGTATATGACATTGATAGCATTTCGTTGCAGAGGTACATTACAACCTGTCTCGGAAGCGTATATTCTGCATTTCTCTTTTCAGAAAGGATATCTGAAGGCTTAATATCAAATATTTCGGAAACTGTATCGATTATATCTTTTGAATTGATAACTACTTTTTCAGGATTGATAATTGCTTTTAGTGATTCCTGGGCATCTTCAATTGTAGGCTCTTTGATATTGTAAAGCTTTGCGTTGGCTTCAACCGTATTAAGAGCTCCCTCAAGCTCACGAATATTTGATACAATATTTGTGGCGATATACTGGATTATCTCATCACTGATGTTTACTTCCAGCTTTTCAGCATTCTTTCTTAATATTGCCATTCTTGTCTCATAATCGGGATTTTTGATATCTACGGTAAGTCCCCAGAGGAATCTGGTCATGAATCTGTCTTCAAGATTCTGTATTTCCTTAGGAGGTTTATCGGAAGAAATAACTATCTGTTTATGAGATTCGTGAAGAGTATTAAATGTATGGAAGAATTCTTCCTGTGTAGCATCTTTACCTATAATAAACTGGATATCGTCTACCATGAGAACATCAACAGTACGATATTTATCACGGAGCTTTGACATCACAAGAGCATCACCGCTTCTGATGGAATCGATAACTTCATTTGTAAACTCTTCACTTGTTACATATAAAACCTTTTTATTTGGATTCTGTTCAAGGATCATATGTCCTATTGAATGCATAAGGTGGGTTTTTCCAAGTCCGGGATCTCCATAAATATATAGAGGATTATATACTTCACCGGGATTTTCAGCTACTGCAAGACATGCGGAAAAAGCCAGCTTATTGTTACTTCCTACGACAAAATCCTCAAATTTGTATTTAGGATTCAGTTTAGCGGGATTGATCTCGCTTTCTACGGAAGAAACGGTATTTGCTTTTTCAGCGGGCTGAGAAATTATATCTTCGGATATATTGGCTTTAAGAATAAATTTAATTTCGTAATTGATACCTGTTATCTCACTGATGATCTGTTTAAAACAGTTGGTATATTTATCGGTAATATATTTGAACTGCATCTCCTGGTCAGACTGAATAAGAATAAGTACTGTATTATCCTTTGTCCCATAGTATTCGAGAGGCTTGATCCATATCTCATAGGAAGTATCGGTAAGGGCAAATTCTTTTTTAAGATTCTCACATATCTGTGACCAGTTTGATTTGATAAAGTCCATTTTTTATTGCTCCGAAAACTGTATATTTAGGTATGATATACCGTGATTACAATTATAAGATAAAGGAAGTTAAAATTCAAAGAATACTTATGAACAGAGATGTGTACAAATTTATACACAATAAGTGGATAAAATCGTTAACCACATATAAATGTGGATAAAAATGTGTAATGCGTGTATAAGTTATAAACATATTTTTATTCTATATATAGTATTTGTAATATATTTGTAACATAAATACCACAAATTATTACGATTTACATAATATTATCCACATTTTGTTGATTACTTGTGGATAAGTTATTTTTTATCCCCATAATGTGTATAACTTAGTGGAAAACTTTTTTTTGTGTATTTTTTTAATGACTTATGATCATGAAAACAAGATATAAATTATGAAAAAAACCTATAAAATAAGGCTTTTTGCTTGACATGTGGTATTTTTTCTTTTAAAATCATTTTTGCTGTTCTTATAAACATAGGATTTTATCTTAGTGAAGGAGGTATATATATTATGAAGATGACATTTCAGCCTAAAAAGCGTTCACACGCTAAGGTTCATGGTTTCAGAGCGAGAATGTCTACTCCCGGCGGAAGAAAAGTACTTGCTGCAAGACGCGCTAAGGGAAGAAAGAGTTTAACCGCTTAATCATTTGAATTTGTAGGTCACAGTAATGTGACCTATTAGTTTCTTTAAAGAAAGTTAGAATAGTTTAAAGAAATATGATATTTACAGAATCACTGAAGAAAAACATACAGTTTCAGAACGTATATAAAAACGGAAAATCCTGGGGATCAAAGCTTTTTGTTATGTATGTCCTAAAGAACGGCACGGACGGAAACCGTATTGGAATCAGTGTGAGTAAAAAAGTCGGCAACAGTGTCATAAGACACCGCGTAAAGAGACTGGTGCTGGAAAATTACAGACTACAGGAAAAAGTGTTTAATAGTGGTTTAGACATTGTAGTCATTGCGCGGCCGGGTGCTGCCACCGCAACGTTTATCGAGGTGGAGAGAGCACTGATGTATCTTGGAAATCACTTAGGTATCATACATGAAAAAAATAATGATACCGAATAGCATAAATAATAAGAAGATTTTGTTTTATTATTTTGTATAAAAAGGGATTTCCACATTCGAACAGGCATTTTATTGGATATTTTATTCTGAAGGAATGCTGTATGATCAAGAAATTTTTGATATCAGGAATCAGAACATATCAGAGATATATTTCTCCATATAAAGGCGTGAAGTGTCCTTATTTTCCCAGCTGCTCCAATTATGCGATTGAGGCTTTGGAGGTGCATGGTGTAATAAAGGGGACTGGTCTTTCTATATGGAGAATTTTGCGTTGCAATCCTTTTTCTCACGGCGGATTTGATTATGTGCCTGAAAAGAAGATAAAAGGACATGGAAGGTTCCTGGTGTGAGATGACCGTTAACGGTCAAAAAGTAAAAAAATGACATCGGAAAACCGTTGTCTATGGGAGGACTAATGAACTTCGGTATTATTTTAAGCCAGAATACCACGCCCATATTTAAATATATTGTATGGGTTCTAGGTAAGGTAATGGAGGGAATCTTCTGGTTACTCGACAAGATCGGAATTCCCAATATCGGTCTGGCAATCATTATTTTCACTATTGTCGTAAACCTCTGCATGCTTCCTCTTACATATAAGCAGCAGAAATTCTCAAAGCTTTCGGCAAAATGTAATCCTGAAATAAAAGCTATTCAGAAAAAGTATGAAGGCAAAAAGGATCAGGATTCACAGATGGCCATGAACAATGAGGTTCAGGCAGTTTACGGAAAATACGGTATTTCCCCTACAGGAAGCTGTCTTTTCATTCTTATTCAAATGCCTATCCTCTTTGCTCTGTACAGAGTTATCTATCAGATGCCCGGATATGTAGCAAAGATCAAGGAAGCATTTTACCCTCTTGTTACCAATATTGCTGCAAATGACACTGCTGTCGAGTTTATTAAAGGCTTTAAAAACTCGGCAATGTTCGCTAAACAGTTCACAAAGATAGACGGAGTAAAGTTTACTCTTGAAAATACTATCATTGACTGTCTCAACAGAGCTTCAGAAGCTGATTTCCAGAGCATAAAAGATACATTTGCAAATCTTTCCGCAAATGTTGATTCTACACTTGCACTGCTCCACAGATACAATAACTTCCTCGGACTCAATATTGGTGAAACTCCCTGGAATATTGTTAAAAGTGCATTTCCTGCAGGACATATACTTCTTGGAATCGGTGCCATTTTGATCCCTGTTCTTGCAGGTGTTACACAGTGGCTTAATGTAAAGCTTTCGCCTCAGCCCCAGAATGATCCCAATGAACAGGGCGGAACAATGGCTTCATCAATGAAGATGATGAATTACACCATGCCTCTTATTTCTGTATGGTTCGGTTTTACGCTTCCTGCAGGTATGGGTATCTACTGGGTAGCCAGTGCTGTTGTAAGAGGCGTTATAATGGTCATCATGAACAAGCGCATCGATAAGATCGATTTTGAAGAGCTTATCGAAAAGAATAAGGGTAAGAATGCTAAGAAAATGGCTAAGCGTAAAGCACAGCAGGAAAAGTTGGCTGCTTACGCAAGCATGAATACTAAGAAGATCAATTCAAACAGTTCAAATTCTTCTAATTCAAAACCCGTTGATAACAGAAGCCAGTATGAAAAGAGAGTAAGTGATATTTCAAAGAAGGCAAATAATGTCTCTTCAAAAGATTCACCCAGTTCTTCATCATCAGGCGGTGGAATGATGGCAAAGGCGAATGCCGTTAAGAATTTCAACGAAAAAAATAATAAATAATCAATAGTATTTATTTATAAGAAAGGTTAGAAACCATGGAATATAAAGAGTTTTCAGCCAAGACAGTAAATGAGGCCATTACAGAAGCCTGCCAGAGTTTTGGCGTTACAAGCGACAAGCTTATCTATGAAGTTGTTGAAGAAGGTTCTTCGGGATTTCTCGGAATAGGTTCCAAAGCTGCAGTTATCAAGGCGGCAGTTAAGCAGGAAGAATCAATTGAAGATGCAGCTAAGACATTTTTAAATGATGTTTTTGCGGCAATGAATATGGAAGTTGTTATCGATGTTAAATTTGATGAAGCTGAGAAGACACTTGATATCGATCTTTCCGGAGATGAGATGGGCGTTCTTATCGGTAAGAGAGGCGCAACACTCGATTCACTTCAGTATCTTGTATCTCTTGTTGTTAACAAAGGACGTGAAGATTATATCCGTGTAAAAGTTGATACTGAGAATTATCGTGAAAGAAGAAAAGAGACTCTTGAAAATCTTGCAAAAAATGTTGCATTCAAGGTTAAAAAGACAAGACGCGCGCTTTCACTTGAGCCTATGAATCCTTATGAGAGAAGGATAATTCATGCCGCTCTTCAGAATGACAAGTATGTCACCACTCACAGTGAAGGTGAGGAGCCCAACCGTAAGGTAGTTATCAGTCTCAAGGATGAAGTTAAGAACGGTTTTTCAAGAAATAAGTATTGATCACTGAAACAGGTTTATGATTTTTCTTTTATCATAGAAAGGAAGGTAAACATGGCTGAACCGGAAAGATATGAAGATCCACCGGTAAAACTTGCAAAAATAGTTTTAAGGATCATTGGTTTTGCTGCTATAGGAATATTTGCTCTGGTTATGATATTCAGAAGCTTTTATTCAGTAAACGAGCAGCGCAATGCTGTTGTTACTCAGTTTGGACAGATCGTTAAAGTAAACACTGCCGGCTTTTATTTCAAAGCTCCCTGGCAGGAAGTGCATATGGTAGATATGACAACTCATGGTACGGGAATCGGCTATATTGTTTCTCCCACCGGTCAGAATATTACCGATACCGATAACGGTATAATGATCACTTCGGATTTCAACCTGTTAAACATAGATTTTTATCTTGAATACAGGGTATCGGATCCTGTTGCTTATCTTTATAATTCAGAACAGCCTGAAAGTATTCTTTCAAATATCGCGCTTGCGAACATCAGAACTGTTGTATCAAATTATACTGTAGACGAATCAATGACTACAGGAAAGAGTCAGATTCAGGCTGATGTTAAGGAAGCGATGATCGAAGAACTTAACAATCGCCAGGTTGGACTTACTGTAGTTAATATTACGATACAGGATTCCGCTCCTCCTACAGATGAGATCATTGCCGCATTTAAGGCAGTTGAAACAGCTAAGCAGGGTGCTGATACTGCTATGAACAATGCTCATCAGTATCAGAACCAGAAGATTCCCGAGGCGGAAGCTAAAGCAGATGCTATCGTTCAGAGTGCGGAAGCACAGAAGGAATCCCGTATTGCGGAAGCTGAAGGTCAGGTTGCCAGATTTAATGAGATCTATGCAGAATATGAAAAATATCCTCTGATCACAAAGAAGCGTCTTTTCTATGAGAAGATGGAGGAGATACTTCCCGGACTTAAGGTTATCATTACTGACGGTAATACCGAGACAATGCTCCCTCTCGACAGCTTTATGACAGAAGCAGACAGCACAGATGTTTCTCTTGAAACAAATGCTGTAGGTGATTAAGGGGGTAAGCTATATGAAAAAAATTGTCGGCAGAATAGCCATCATAATCGGAGTATTTATTTTAGGAATTATTCTTTTTAATTCCACATTTTATACAGTAAATGTCAATGAGTCTGCACTTATCATACGTCTCGGAAAGATTTCCGGCATCCAGTCAAATCCCGGAATGCATTTCCACACTCCTTTTATCGAGAGTGTAACCAAAGTTTATACAGGAGATATTCTTTATGATATTCCTGTTTCCGATGTAATCACTTCCGATAAGAAATCGATGATCGCTGATAACTATGTTGTATGGTCGGTAGTTGATTCAACAAAGTATTATCAGACTCTCGGCGCAGTAAGAGGAAGAGCTGAAGAAAGAATCGAAGCTGCTGTATATAACGCAACAAAGAATACCATTTCATCAATGACTCAGGATGAGATTATCGCAGCACGCGGAAGCATGCTGACTGATCTTATTACGAAGGAATCAAATTCTGATATTTCTCAGTATGGAATTGTTATTGAGATCGCAGAGATCAAGGCTCTTGATCTTCCCGATGACAATAAGGAAGCGGTTTATGAGCGTATGATCTCCGAGAGAAACAATATTGCAGCAGGATATGCTGCACAGGGTGAATCGGAAGCTCAGAAGATAAGAAACGAAACTGATAAGCAGGTTTCAATCCTTACTGCACAGGCTGAAAAATCTGCAGCTAAGACTATTGCAGAAGGTGAAGCCGAGTATATGAGAATTCTTTCGGATGCATATAATGATGAAGGTAAAGCTGAGTTCTATAACTTCTTAAGAGGTCTTGATTCTCTTGAAGCATTAAGAGGAAAGAATAAAACTATAATTCTTGATAAGGATTCGGAATTTGCAAAGATCCTATACGGAGAATGATAGGAAAAATTAGATATAAAACTTTTTAACCATCTGTTTCAATCGGTAGATAGGAGCAGATGGTTTTTAATTGACCACGGAACTATATAATGGTAGTATTATTTTGTCAAAATATGCTGAAAAAAGAGTAATAGAAATTATCAAGTTTGAGAACAGGTATTAAAATGAGTAGTTTTGATACGATCGCAGCAATATCAACCGCTCTTTCGGAATCGGGAATAGGAATTATAAGAGTAAGCGGACCTGATGCGATAGATCTTGTAAATATAATATTTGTTACTCCCGGAGACAGACATATTCTTCGAGATGTTATGACACACACTATTCACTATGGATATGTGATTGATCCCGATATCACACTTGATGAAAGTGTAGTGGAGCCTGATAAGAAAAAAGGATCAATTTATGAGCATATTGATGAGTGCCTTGTATCCGTAATGAAAGGTCCAAGATCATTTACGGGAGAAGACGTTGTCGAGATCAATTGCCATGGCGGAGTTTATGTTGTAAAAAAAGTTTTGTCCCTGGTTTTGAAGACAGGTGCAAGATTGGCTGATCCCGGAGAATTTTCCAAAAGAGCATTCTTAAACGGAAGGCTTGATCTGGCTGAGGCTGAGGCAGTTATGGATGTCATATCCTCAAAAAGCGACTCCGCGCTTAAGGCATCTGTAAAACAGCTTTCGGGAATGGTATCGTCAAAAATAAGATCACTGAGAGAAGAGATTCTTTACAATATCGCTTTTATAGAATCTGCTCTTGATGATCCTGAGCATATTTCAATAGACGGATATTCCGATAAACTTATTACTCTGCTTGACAAGTGGCTTGCGGAAGTAGATAAGCTTATAAGTTCAAATGACAGCGGGAGATTTTTGAGAGAAGGAATTAAAACTGTTTTACTTGGTAAGCCCAATGCCGGAAAATCTTCGGTAATGAATCTTCTTCTCGGTCAGGACAGAGCAATTGTTACTGATATTGCCGGAACAACAAGGGATACACTTGAAGAATTCATTAAATTCGGTGATATCGGACTTAATCTGATTGATACGGCAGGTATAAGAGAAAGCGAAAATGCTGTTGAACAGATCGGCGTCGACAGAGCCAAAAAAGCTGCCGATGAAGCAGACTTGATTCTATATGTAGCTGATGTTTCAGATGATATAACCGATGGATATTTTGATGAATATCTCAATATGATGGAATCCTTATCGGATATTAAAGGAATCATTTTATTAAATAAAATGGATGTTTTTGATGAAAGTAAGGATACGGGAAAAGTTTATGAATCAGGGATAAAGGCTTTTGTCGACAAAGCGGAAAAATATGGTTTTCCCATAGTTGAATTCTCTGCTGTGACCGGTTTGGGTTATGAAAAATTAAAACTAACCATTGGTGATTTGTTTTTACATGGTCTTAAAAGTGATTCTGATGAAGTTATTATTACCAATATCAGGCACAGACAGTGTCTTGAAGAATGCAGAAATAGTCTGGTAAATGTAAAACAAAGTGCCTTGGCCGGAATGGAAGAAGATTTTTATTCCATTGATCTTATGGATGCTTATGCTTCCCTTGGTAAGATAATTGGAGAAGAAATTGAGGATGATCTTGCAACAGAGATATTCTCAAAATTCTGTCTTGGAAAGTGATGTATTGAGATGGCTACTCTTGACAATAAGAATGCATGCAATAATAAATTAACGGAAAACTTTGACGTTGTAGTAATAGGAGCCGGACATGCCGGATGCGAAGCAGCTCTCGCATGTGCCAGACTTGGACTAAAAACTATAATATTTACTGTAAGTGTTGACAGTATAGCGCTTATGCCCTGTAATCCCAATATCGGCGGTTCTTCCAAGGGACATCTTGTCAGAGAGATTGATGCTCTCGGAGGAGAGATGGGTAAGAATATAGACAAGACCTTTATTCAGTCAAAGATGCTCAATGTTTCTAAAGGTCCTGCTGTCCATTCACTCAGAGCTCAGGCTGATAAGCAGGATTATTCTAGGACGATGAGAAAGATTTTGGAGAGTGAAAAAAATCTTACTATCAAGCAGGGTGAAGTATGTGAGATCCTTTGGGAAGAGATTGATAAATCATCGGATAATGATAATAAATCAAAATCACCATCGGTTACTAATGATAATGGACAGTCTTCATACTATAAAACAGCAGATAAGAAAATAGTAGGCGTCCGTTCTTATACAGGAACCACATATTATTGCAAGTCAGTTATCATCTGTACCGGCACATATTTAAACGCAAGATGTCTCTGTGGAGAGGCAATCACATATACAGGCCCCAACGGATTGCAGGCGGCAACACATCTTTCTGATTCAATAAAGAAGATGGGTATTGAACTTCGCAGATTTAAGACAGGAACTCCTGCGAGAATGGATGGAAAAACAATTGATTATTCCAGGCTCTCCGAGCAGAAGGGAGATGAAAGAGTAATCCCGTTTTCTTTTTCTACCGATCCCGAATCTGTTCAAAAAGAACAGGTTTCTTGTTGGCTTACTTATACCAATGAAGAAACACATAAGATAATAAGGGCTAATCTTGATCGCTCTCCTATATACGCGGGTATAATTGAAGGTACCGGGCCGCGATATTGTCCTTCCATTGAAGATAAGGTTGTTAAATTTTCCGATAAGGACAGGCATCAGGTTTTCCTTGAACCTGAAGGATTATATACAGATGAAGTATATGTTGACGGTATGTCCAGTTCGCTTCCTGAAGATGTTCAGCAGGCTATGTACAGAACTGTTCCGGGATTGGAGAACTGCAGGATAGTTCGTAATGCTTATGCAATTGAATATGATTGTATAAATGCAAAGCAGCTTTATAATTCACTTCAGTTTAAGAATGTTAACGGATTATTTGCGGCCGGTCAGTTTAACGGAAGCAGCGGTTATGAGGAAGCAGCGGCTCAGGGACTTATCGCCGGAATAAATGCAGCTATGTATTTTAAGGGAGAAGATCCTCTTGTACTCGACAGAAGTGAAAGTTATATCGGTGTTCTCATTGATGATCTTGTAACAAAAGATAATCGGGAACCTTATCGTATGATGACTTCAAAAGCTGAGTACAGATTATTATTAAGACAGGACAACGCTGACCTTCGTTTAAGAAAATACGGATATAAAGTCGGACTTGTTTCAAAAGAAATCTTTGATGAAATATGCAAAAAAGAAGAGACGATCCTTAATGAGATGGATCGGCTGAAAAATACTTTTGTCGGTGCAAGTAAGGAAGTTACTGCTTTTCTTAAATCTGTTGGAAGTACTCCTTTAACTACCGGTGTCAGTCTTGCTGCTCTTCTTTGCAGACCTGAAGTAAACTATGAAAATATGGCTGTAATAGATAAAGATAGACCTGCTCTTTCAAAGGCTGTTTATGAACAGGTTGAGATTGAGTTAAAATACGAGGGTTATATAGAAAGACAGAAAAAACAGGTTGAGCATTTCAAAAAGATGGAGTCCAGAAAGATACCTGCTGATATAGATTATGATGAGGTTCCTTCATTAAGGATTGAGGCGAGACAAAAACTGAAGGAGTTCAGACCTTTATCTATCGGACAGGCTTCAAGATTATCCGGAGTATCACCGGCGGATGTTTCTGTTTTGCTGATTTATCTCGAAAAAGGGAGATAAAACAAAATATTGTTTCACGTGAAACATCGCTACTATATGTTGTATATAATAATATAAATAGATTGTAGTTATTGTATGTATGGTGACTTAGTTACGGAATTCATAGTTTAAGTATGGGGTCGCTACGTCTCCGCGCTGGCGCAAAATTTGTCCTCGCATATTCAAAATCGCCCGCCTTTAACTCGCGACGCTCGCCTCATCAGGCGAGCTGCTCAAACACACTACGGCGGGACCGATTTATGCTCGGACATTTTGCTTGCGCTCCCGACGTGCACCGCTCACCCATATCTTAAACCCATGAATTCCTGTTTATAGGATGATTAATACTATTTCGTTTTATTATATAAATTATTCAGCTAATTGTAGAAAACATTCTAGAAACAAATATATACTAGTCAGGTGCGGGTGCTGATGAGCTATATTTGGATGAACTAGGCGTAGCGCTTAGTGAAAAGTGCTTTGCGAAAAATCGCGTTCCCGGCGAAATTGTCTGAGCAGCTCGCCTGATGAGGCGAGCGTTGCGAGTTTGAGCCGGGCGATTTTGTCCTGAACAAAGTACTTTGAACTTAGCAGCGTAGCCCGTGAAGACAAATATACTCTCAGCGACCGTATCGTGACTAAGTTATATATATTATATATAAATTTATTACGGAGAATTTATTTAATGATCAAAGCAGTTGTATTTGACATGTTCGAAACATTAGTCACTTTATTTGAAGGGAGAACATATTTCAGTGAAGATATAGCATCTGATATAAATATGCCGGCCGAAGCTTTTCGAGGTGCATGGCATGCGACCGAACATGATAGAAGTATTGGAAAGCTGACAATAGAAGAGGGACTGTTCATTGCATTAAATAAACTTGGAGTATATTCCGAAGATAAAGTTGAATTGATTACTACCAAAAGAAAAGAAGCACTCAATGATACTTTTTCAAATATTCCGGATAATTCAATTCAGCTATTAAATACTTTGCATAAAAGTCATATTAAAACCGGACTTATTACAAATACTTTCAGCGATGAGAGAGATTTTATAAGAAACAGTCCCTTATTTCCACTTTTAGATGTTTCCTTAATATCTTATGAACAGGGAGTCTGCAAACCGGATCTTTCTTTATATCATTCGATGGCTGAACTTCTTTGTGTAAAACCATATGAATGTTTATATGTTGGAGATGGCGGTTCAAGAGAATTGTTTGCTGCAAAAGAAATCGGTATGAATGTTGTTCAGGCTGCCTGGTTTTCCGATAGGGCTTTTGAACCACATATTCCATGTCCGATTTTAAAAGAATTTACGCAGGCCTGGAATCAAATGGATATTATGAAATTGATAAGGAATATTAATTTGTCACAGGTCGTTCAGTTCTTATTATAGTAATGTATGTATTTTGAAAAAATGCTGCTTTTAGATTTACCAATCTAAATCTTGTGGTCATATGTTTTATGTTTCACGTGAAACATGAAGCTTTGAATATAACGATTAAATACAAAATAATGTTTCACATGAAACATAGGAATACTAAATATAGTATTGGAAAATGTGAAACATTTAAGTACAAATTTAAGAATAATTGTGAAACATGAAATGACAGAGATAGAGGAACACAATATATAGGGGTAAGAGATGTACGATCCAAAAACAGATAAATATCCATATCCGGAAGAAACAGATAAACATTATCTGAAAATAAAAATGGATCGTGGAATAGTATTTGACACCAAGTATCCATATATAGACAAATCAAAATCATTTCTTTTCAGACAAAAGATAGTAAGAATCCTTCTAAACATTATAGTATTTCCGCTTTGCAGGATCCGTCTTGGATTAAAGATCGAAGGCAGGGATAATCTGAAAAAGCATTTTGACGTTTTAAAAAATGGGGTAATTTCGGTTTCAAATCATGTACATATGTGGGATTACATATCAGTCATGTTAGCGATAAGACCTTTTAAGTCATACCTGCTTTCGTGGGCTGCAAATGTAAATGATAAAGATGGCCCTCTTGTAAGACTGGTGGGAGGAATACCAATACCGGAATCAAATATGGCTGCTACAAAAAAATACATGGAAGTGATAGAAAATCTTCTTACAAAAGACAATGGCTGGCTGCACATATATCCGGAGGGAAGTATGTGGGAATACTACGCGCCGGTAAGACCTTTTAAAAGAGGACCTGCATTTATAGCCTGTGAATGCGATAAACCAATACTTCCTTTGGGCTTTTCATATCGTGAACCCGGATGGATCCGAAAAAAATTATTTCATCAGATAGCAACACTTACATTAAAAATTGGTGAACCTATCTATCCAAATAAGGATTTAAATCCCAGGGAAAGGGAAAAAGACATGACAGTAAAATGTCATGATGCGGTATGTATTCTTACAGGTATTGATCCGAAAGAATCAATATATCAGCCGGAATTTAACAGATCAAAACGAATATACTATTAAGAGAGAAAATCGGGAAATGGATCATCTTGAAATAATGATGATGAAAATGGAAAAAATATTTTAGTGGGAAAAGATTAAAATGGGATTTAAAATAACTGCGATAGTTATCATATGCATTATTGCTGCATATAATTTCTGGATAACATATTTAAGTTCAAAGTCGGTAAAAAATGAGATACCGGATAATGTAAAAGATATTTATGATCAGGAAAAATATGAAACTTGGAGAAACTATCGAAAAGAAAAGATAAGGCTTGATATCATTTCAGATATAGTTGGACTGATAGTCAGCATATTACTTTTGGTCTTCAATGTATATGCATTGTTTGCCGGATTATTTCCGAAAAACGTATTCATGCAGCTATTCTCAGTAATACTTCTGACTGTTGTATCGGATATAGCCGTTACTCCTTTTGAGTACTACGATACTATGAGGATCGAGGGAAAATACGGATTCAATAAGACAACGGTCGGAACATTCTTCCTCGATAAAATAAAAAGCATAGTGATATCGCTTGTTCTCATGACAGGCATTACATGGGTACTATCACTTCTTCACAGAGCGCTGGGAGACCTTATGATCCTGGCTTTTGCGGGAGTGCTTATAGTTCTTATTCTTGCAATCGTTTTTCTCTTTCCTTTCTTCAGCAGGATCTTCAACAAATTTACTCCTCTTGAAGAAGGAGAATTGAGAGATAGATTGACGCAGCTTTTGGAAAAACACGGATACCATGTAAGACAGATCGAAGTGATGGACGCATCAAAGAGATCAACAAAAGCAAATGCGTATTTTGCCGGTTTTGGAAAAACAAAATCAATAGTGCTGTATGATACGATTCTTGAGAAGCTGACTCCCGATGAAATTGTAGCGGTATTTGCACACGAGCTGGGACACGGTCTGCATCATGATACTATAAAGGGACAGTTGATGACGACTTTACAGATGGTGCTTATCTCAGTATTGGCATGGCTGACACTAAAATATCCGCAGATCTTTGAAGGCTTCGGATTTGACGAGATCAATTACGGATTTGCTCTGGTACTTATAATGAGCGTTGAATTTTCACTTGTCTCTCCCATCATGGAGACAATTCAGAATATATGCTCCAGAAAACATGAATATCGCGCAGACAGATGTGCTGTGGATGAGGGATACGGGGAATCGTTAATATCTGGATTGAAGAAGCTGGTCAGAGAAGATCTCGGAGATGTAGCACCATCAAAGGAACTGATATTCCTGAAATATAATCACCCCTCACTCTCACAGAGAATAACAGCAATAGAGAAATACGAGAAAGAGCGGAAAAAAGAATAGAGGGAATAACAACAAAAGAAGAACAATAATAACCAATGGTTATTAATTATTTTTTGAGAAAAATGTAACTGAAAAAGAGAATATTTGAGGATAGCAAAATGAATGTGAATGATATTGCATATATGTATAATTCAGCAGTAAATAATTCCCAGACAGGAAGTGTTACTTCTGCTTCGTCTATAGCTGCCGGGGCGGCAAAGGAAGCTCTTCAAAAGGCAGGGGTTACGAATTTTTCCGAGTCGCTTGGTGATGAGATTTCAAAGCTGAATTTAAATTCACAGACAAGTACAGCAGTAAATGCTTCGAAGAGCTTATCGGATTCTCTTACGGATGTTGAGAGATTGAAAGCGGCAGAATTTAAAGAACTGGCAGGAGCACTGGATCATTCGGTTCTCGGAAACATGATTGAAGGTGCGACCGATAAAGATCTTGCTCTTATGTCGGAAGAAATGCTCGGCAGCTCAAAGGGAAGGGAAGTTTTATCCAAGCTGATGGAAGGACATTTCAACAATATAGTTC
>JAEEGL013130965.1_pt1 | contig 18885 bp, 20 predicted proteins | sample 9134231 | NCBI WGS metagenome assembly JAEEGL01 (sample SAMN16246548, study PRJNA631951) | gut metagenome | biome: gut microbiome; feature: rumen; material: fiber-attached | host: Bos | place: Iran: Karaj | collected 2018-10 | reverse complement strand
GCGAAGAAAGCCGTGGCGGATCACCTCTCGACGATGTCGTCGGTGCTGATCTACGTACTGTCGCCCTGCATGATCATCTCTTCTTTCTTCTCCATGGACTTTTCCTGGGCGGCTCTCCGGGATATGGGGCTTTTCTTCCTCGTCTCCTTTGCGTTCGAGGTCGCATTTCTCCTGTCGCTATATTCTATCCTCCGGAAGAAATTCCACATCAACAAATACAGGATGCTGGCCATCGGTTCCGCGCTCGGTAACTGCGGCTTCTTCGGTATGCCTCTTATCCAGGCGCTCCTTCCGGATCATCCGGAGGTGGCCTGCTATTCGTCGGTCTATGTGATCTCCATGAATATCCTGGTCTTTACGGCGGCGGTATATTGCCTGACGCTGGATAAGAAATACATCTCGATCCACTCGGCGGTCATTAACCCGGCCGTGCTCTCGCTGGTTGCCGGGATCCTTCTTTACATCGCCGGCGTGCAGAAGTATTTCCCGGGAAAAGTCAGCGACGGGATCGTCCTTCTCGGGAAGATGACGACGCCCGTATGCATGCTGATCCTCGGCATCCGCCTGTCGACGATCAAGTTTAAAGACCTCTTCTCCGAGCCGTTCGTGTACCTGATCTGCGCCGGAAAACTTCTCCTGTTTCCGCTTCTGTCTTTCGCAGTCGCATTCGTCCTTCCGGTGCCGTATGCCTTTAAGGCGAGCCTCTTTATCTTGGGCTCCGTACCCTGTGCGTCCGTCATCCTGAATATGGCCGAGATCCATGGGAAAGAGCAGAAGATGAGCGCGAACTGCATCCTTCTTTCCACGCTCCTCTGCATCTTCACGATCCCCGTGATGTCGCTTCTCCTGACTTTCCTCTAGAAGCAAAGGTGACAGTGCTTTTGTAGAAGTTCTTGTATCTTTCGGATCTTCTTTTCCGGATCTGCTTTTCCGTGGTCTTGTTATACTTCCGGGCTCTGTTCTTTTCACATGCAGTTTGGTACTATTTTCCTATACTGTGTCTTTTACTTGAAAGGATGTACCGGATATGAAACATGCTGTTCTGACGATGGATGATATCGCTTCCAATAACACCCGCGCAATCGTGGATTACCTATGTGAGAAAAAGATCCCGGTCCTGATGTTCGCCTGGGGAGAAAGGGTCCTGGAGCACTACGAGAATGCGGTCTATGCGCTCCAGAAAGGGGCCATCGTCGGTAACCACAGCTTCACACATCCTTTCTTCTCGAAGCTGACGCTCGAGGAGGGGATCGCTGAGATCGAGAAGACAGAGAAGCTTCTGGACCAGCTCTACAAGGATGCCGGAGTCGAGCGGAAATACCGCCCGTTCCGTTTCCCGTACGGCGATAAGGGCGGGGAGAATAAGGATGCCCTGCAGGACTATCTTCGGGAACATGGTTTCCATAAAGTGAAGGACACACAGATCCCGTATGCATTCTGGAAGGAGATGGGCCTGGATCAGGACATCGATACGTTCTGGACATACGATTTCGCAGAATATGAGATCCGTCCGGGCAGCGGGGTCACGATGGAGAATATCCTGGCGCGCACAGAGGCGGTCGATCCGGAGCTTGGAAAGTCGCTTCTCACTGACGAGGACGGCCGCCATCTTCTTCTGATCCACGCACATGACGAGACGGAGGAACTGGTGCCGGAGTACTATAAGACCCTGATCCAGGTATTACTGGATCACGGATTCGTCTTCGACTCGCCGGAGTTTCTTACCTGAGATTCTGTGGCAAAAGCACTGTTGCGTTTCATGAAGACTGAAAATGGAAAGAATAGGAAAACATGAAGATACTAGACATAATCGGTGACAACTATTTCGGAAAGTGGACCACTGCGAGGACCGGCTGCCGTGCTGTGATCATCAAGGACGGGAAGATCCTGATGTCCTATGAGACGAAGAACGATCAGTGGATGCTTCCGGGTGGCGGTCTCGAGGAAAATGAGACGGATGAAGAGTGTGTGATCCGTGAGGTCGCGGAAGAATGCGGCGTCGTGATCCGATCCTCTCCCTGTGTGCTTCAGATCGACGAGTACTACGAAGACTGTAAATGGCTGAACAAGTACTTCCTGGCGGAGGTGACGAGTGAGACCGATCGCCATCTGACAGAAGCTGAGATCGAGGCCGGCATGGAGCCGAGGTGGATGCCGCTGGGAGAGATCTTTCAGATCTTTTCTACCCATCAGGAATACGAGGGTGTGGACGAGATGCGAAGGGGTATGTACTATCGCGAATATACGGCCCTGCGGGAGATCCTTCTTTCGGAGCTTCCGGAGAGCATCCGGGCGAAAGTATCCGGCAAAGATTTCCGGATCGACGATCTGGGGAAATCCGGATCGAGGATCTTTCTCTTCGATGACTGTGTCCTGAAGTGCGAGAGAATTCTGCATCCGGCGGATATGGAAGCCGGGTCCATCCACGATGCGGCCGCTGCGAAAGAGGCGCCGTTTCAGGAAGATCAGGATCAAACCGTCGAAGTCATGCGGTGGCTTTCGGGAAAACTTCCGGTGCCGGAGGTCCTGGCCTACGAGAAAGATGAGAAATACAGATATCTTCTTATGAGTAGAATCGAGGGCGCCGTGGCCTGCGATCCGTACTATATGGAACATCCGAAGGAGATGATCCCGATCCTTGCTGACGCGTTGAAGCTTCTCTGGAGCATCGATATCTCCGACTGTCCGAGAAAGACGGACATCGATACCGTTCTTGCAGAGGCGGAGTATCGGGTGCGAAACGATCTGGTGGATCTGAGCGATACGGAACCGGAGACCTTCGGCGAAGGTGGATTTAAGGATGCGGAGGAGCTTCTTTCCTGGCTTAAGGAGAACAAGCCTTCCTATGAGCCGGTACTGTCTCATGGAGATTTCTGCCTGCCGAATGTTTTTATCAAGGACGGAAAACTCAGCGGACTGATTGACCTCGGTAATACAGGGACCGGTGATAAGTGGATGGATATCGCGCTTGGCTACCGGAGCCTCAAGCATAACGCCGACGGAACATGGGGCGGGAAGGTCTATCCGCACATCCGGCCGGAAGAGCTATTCGAAGAGCTGGGAATAGAGCCGGACTGGGATAGGATCCACTACTACATCCTTCTGGATGAACTCTTCTGAAGACTGAATAACAATGTTACAAATACCGAAATGAGAGGATTTTAAGATGATTCGATTTATAACTGATACAGATGAGAAGAAAGCGATCGCGCGTACGATCCTGGAGGCCCTTCCGGAGTGGTTCGAGGTCGAGGAGAGCCGCGAGCAGTACATCCGTGAATGCGTGGACTGGCCATTCTGGGCGGCCTGTGAAGAGGATAAGCCTGTGGGGTTCCTCTGTCTGAAGCAGACGGGCAATGCCACGATGGAACTGGCCGTGATGGGTGTCCTGAAGACCTGCCATAGAAAAGGCTATGGCCGCCGTCTCTTCGCCGCGGCGAAGGACTATGCGGTAAGAGAAGGCTTTTCCTTCATCCAGGTCAAGACCGTGAAGGAGGGCATGTACGAGGATTACGACATCACGAATGCGTTCTATAAGAGCCTGGGTTTTAAGGAGATGGAAGTCATCGAGAGTGTCTGGGACGAGGCAAATCCGTGCCAGATCTACATCATGGGACTTCGTAGCGCCCTTCAGACGATCGCCACAAGACACAGCTACCGAGGTGCTTTTGCCGACGAGAAAGTACCGGAAGAGGACCTCAAGGTGATTGCTTCGGCGGGGATCGATGCGCCGTCCGGGTGCAATAAGCAGACTACGGATGTGGTGATCGTGGACGATAAGGACGTGCTAGATCAAATCAAGGGCGTGCTGGATCCGCCGGTCGCCCAGACGGCGCCTGCCATGATCGTTGTCCTGACGCGCCGGATCAATGCGTACCGCGACCGCTGCTTCGCGATCCAGGATTATTCGGCGGCCATCGAGAATATGCTTCTGGTTATCGTGGAGCTGGGCTATCAGAGCTGCTGGTACGAGGGACACATCACGGATGAGGATAGGATCTGCGATAAGATCGGTTCTATCCTTCATGTGCCGGAAGAGTACGACGTCGTCTGCATCCTTCCCGTGGGACGGGCACTGGACGATTTTCATGCGCCGAGTAAGAAGGCTTTCTCCGAGCGCGTGAAGTTTAACCGCTGGTCATGACCGGGGCTTCCTGCCTGTGTTGAAATGACCGGCATGGCGCCTTTCGGAGGCGCCGAGAATAAAGGAGTTAAGAAAAATGAATACATATGAGATCGTTCCGCTTCCGAAAGAGGAGTGGAAAGGAACGCCGGTCCCGATGCGTTACACGACGGAGGGGTATTTCGACGTGGAGATCCGTGAGGATGCGGATTCATTCCATGTGGATATGGTAAAGAAGTTATTCGATGAACCGGTATTGCATGAGCCGGATTTCGTGGACGGGCTTTATCCGGACTACTGGCCCGGTGCCGAAGCATGGGGCATCATCGGAGAAGAGACAGGAGAGGACGGTCTTCCGAAGAAGAAACTTCTCGCCTGCATCGAGTGCTGTCCGGAAGAGTGGAGCAACCGTCTTCTGGTCACCGAAGTGTGGGTGGCGGATGAACTGCACCGACAGGGCATCGCCACGAGAATGATGAATCTCGTGAAGGAAAAGGCCATGCGGGACGGGCGGCGTGCCATTATGCTGGAGACCCAGAGCTGCAATCTCCATGCCATCGCTTTCTATAGAAGCCAGGGCTTCCGGCTCCTGGGTATCGACAGCTGCTGCTACGGAAACTTCGATATTGCCCGTCATGAAGTGCGCATCAACCTGGTGTATTATATCCGTCCGGATGTGGTGCGGGCAGAGAAAGAGGATCTGAAAGAGATCCTGGATCTTCAGTATCTCGCGTACCAGAGTGAGGCGGCACTGTTCGGAAACAAGGATATTCCGCCGCTGAAAGAAACTCTTTCGGAACTGGAAGAAGAGTTTTCTCACGGCGTCGTCCTGAAGATGGTTTCCGAGGACGGAAGAATCATCGGATCCGTCCGCTCCTGCGCCAAGGATAAGACCGCTTACATCGGAAAACTCATGGTGCACCCGGACTTCCGTGGCAAAGGATACGGCAGCAAGCTTCTCCGGGAGATCGAGCGCTACTATGTCGATACACGCTATGAGCTCTTTACCAGCACGAGAAGTGTGGATAATATTAGACTATACGAGAAACTCGGCTACAAGATCTTCGATGAGAAAAAGATCACCGATGAACTGGTGTTCGTCTATATGGAGAAGATGCCGGTGTAAAGAATTGAAAAGCGAGGGCGCGGATATGTCGGAATATGCTTTTGGAAAGCCGATCGGGAAAATCATTCATGGTGGAGATTATAATCCGGATCAATGGCTGGACCGGCCCGATATCCTGGAAAAAGACATCGAGTACATGAAGCAGGCCGGCGTCAACGAAGCGACTCTCGGTGTATTTTCCTGGGCCATGTATGAGCCGAAAGAAGGCGAGTTCCATCTGGAGTGGCTCCATGAGATCATGGACCGGCTCTACGAAAACGGGATCTATACGATCCTGGCAACGCCTTCTGCCGCGCGCCCGGCGTGGCTGGACAGTAAGTATCCGGAGGTCATGCGCGTCGATGACATGGGTGTCAGAAGACGACATGGCCTTCGTCACAACCACTGCATGTCTTCCGAAGTCTATCGTGAGAAGGTAGGCATCATGAACAGAAAACTGGCAGAAGAAGTCGGCGATCATCCGGGACTTCTGGCATGGCATATCTCCAATGAATTCGGCGGCGAATGCTTCTGCGACCTGTGTAAAGCGAAGTTTCAGGACTTCCTCCGGAAGCGCTATAACGGGGATATCGAGAAACTTAATCACGAATGGTGGGCCACATTCTGGAGCGCGAGGTACAGTGCTTTTGAAGAAGTAGAGCCGCCTTATGCCAACGGGCAGATCGCCATTATGGGTCATAAGCTGGACTGGCGGCGATTCACCACATGGAACTTCGCGGACTATACGAGAGCCGAGATCCGCGCCATCCGGGAAGGCTCGAAGAAGAAAGATGTTCCCATTACCGCCAATCTCATGAAGCGGTTCTACGACATCGACTACCGAGTCCTGGCAGAAGAACTGGACGTGATCTCGTGGGACAGCTATCCGCTTCTTCATAACGACTGGGAAAGCTACGAAGATACCATGATTGAAGGTGCCTTTGACCACGCGATCATGCGGGGACTTAAGAAGGATAAGCCGTTCCTTCTGATGGAGAGCTGTCCGGGAAGCGTCAACTGGTCGGAATATAACAAGCTGAAAAGACCGAAAGTCCACGAGCAGTTCTCCCTTCAGGCGGTGGCCTGCGGGTCGGACTCCGTACAGTATTTCCAGTGGAGACAGTCCCGGGGCGCATGGGAACAGTTCCATGGAGCCGTGGTCAGCCACTTAGGAACCAATGACACGAGGATCTTCCGCGAAGTGGCCCATACCGGTGAGACCTTAAAGAAGATCGCGGAGGTGGAAGGCAGTACTTCAAGAAGCGAAGCCGCCATCATTTTCGAATGGGAAAACTGGTGGGCGATCGACTATTCCGGCGGATTCAGCATGAAGACGAAGAAATACGATACGACCTGTCAGAAATACTGGGAGGCCCTGATGTGTCGCGGCATCGATGCCGACATCATCTCCGTGAACGATGATTTTGACGGCTATAAACTGATCCTTGCGCCGATGCTTTTCTCTGTGAAACCGGAAACGGCGGAGAAACTCAGAGCCTTTGTGGAAAAAGGCGGCATCCTTCTCGGCACTTACATGACCGGCTACGTCAATGAGAACACTCTCTGCTATGAGGGCGGTTTCCCGGGTGCAGGTCTGAAAGATCTTTTCGGCGTCATTGCGGAAGAAATCGATACGCTGTATCCGTCGGATAAAAATGCGATCTGCATGAACGGGGACAAGTGCTTCTCTGTAAGAGATTACTGCGAGATCCTACGTGTCTCCGATGCGGAAGTGCTTGGAGAATATAAGGATGATTTTTACGCCGGTACACCTGCCATCACGTGCAGAAAGAACGGGCAGGGCAAGGCCTATTATCAGGCGGCAAGGATCCTTCCGGAGGAGCTTGGCGGATTCCTCGACATGCTGATTTCAGATGCAGGGATCAAGACGCGGGAGCTTCCGTCGGGCATCGAGTGGCATAGACGGATCGGGGAGAATGCGGCCTATGATTTCTATCTGAATCTCACGGAACAGGATGTAACTCTTTCTGGACTGAACGGGACCGATCTGGTTACCGGCGAGACGATCGACGGCGCCGTCACGATCCCAGGAAGAGGGAATCTCATAGTGAAAACGGTTTGAGGTTGGTTTAAGGGTCGCCTTCTATACTGGTGTCATAAATCAGAAAGGAGACGACGAAAATGCTTAACCGAAAACACATAAATACCATGTCCCTTTTGCTGGCCGCGACGCTGATGATTTCCATGACGGCCTGCTCGAACCGGTGACAGAAGTAAGGGCGGACCGGAAGGCGGAGACCACGAAGCTCCACCTTCCGGAGAAAAGCCAAAGGGCGATCCGCCGTCCGGAAAGAAGGAAAAGAAGGAGGACTCCTGATCCTTCTTTACTTCACCGGGAAACACACTTCTGTGACGAATTCGTCGGGGTTCTGTGTCTGGACCGGACCCACGTGATAGATGTTGAACATCGGGCCATTGGCTTCGTAGCCATTGGCCTTGATCCAGTTCACGATCGTGGGCACGACTTCGTTCATCTGCGCATAGCTGCCCTTCATGATGCAGCTGGCGACTTTCACGGCAGGAAGTGTCCGAAACTTCACGTGTTCGGTATCTTCGTAGGTTCCTTTGACGGTCATCCAGACCACGATCTCCACGTCTTTTTCTTTGTGCTCGTCGTCCAGAAACTCTGCCGCGGCCAGGCACGGATCAGCCGGCACCAGGGACGGTCCGCACTCACTCATGTAGCCCCAGGCCATACCTTCATCTTCGTAGCGGGGAATGACTGTGTGCACGGTGGCGGCGTATCTCTCGGGAATGGTTTTAACTGTTACATCGTAATTCATTTTTTGCTCCTTCCTCAGCCTGTCTCGGGCTGACTCCAGAAGCATCAGTTTGTAGGAAGTTTCTTCCGACAGTTTCCGTAGTTCCTCCTGTCTTTCCAGTAGGAACTTCTCCATCTTCTCTTTATCATCGTAGTTTTCCAGGATACGGATGATCTCCGCAAGGGAAAACCCCATATCCTTTAGGGAAGTGATCCTTCCGATGGTGAAGAGCTGTTCTTCCTGATAGTACCGGTATCCCGTGAATTCATCGATTTCGGCGGGCTTCAGAAGACCGATATCATCGTAATGCCGGAGCATTCTGATGCTGACTCTGGATAGTTTTGAAAAATCTCCTATTTTAAGCATTTGTACTTACCTCCATGGATGTGTTTTCCTTGAGCTCAAATCAAGGATAAACCCTGACACGATGTGAGAGTCAACACTATTTATCTATTATCGAAGATACTTGTCCGTTATGTCGGAAAAGAACTCCGCATCCCATACGGACAGCCCTTCTCTGTCGTGTTCATTCAGGAATACCTCAACATCCGCTCTGGCACTATCGTAATCGATCTTTTCAAACCGATCTATCAGCATAGTTTTCAACTTTTCTAACGTCAGTTCTTCCCTGACGTCCCACTTCCCCGATTGTTCCAAGCGTTTCTGAAGATGGAACAGATTGATCTGACACCCTTTCTGCAAATACCAGACATAATCATAGAAATCTCTTCCCTTCACCCGGTTCTTATAATCCCGGCATAGAACGGCGTGCGTCTTTCCAGCAAACAATGAAGGCAGATCATATAACCTGGCTCGGTACGGTGTCGGATTGATGGCATTCAGATACTGATAGGATGCTCCCAGCGGTGGATGGGTATCAATCTCAAGCTTTATCTTCACAACAGCATTGGGGCTTATCCCATATACTGCAGAATCGGAAGATGTTATTTCAAGAATGTTCTGTACTGTATTTCCTTTAATAAAAGCGGACTGAACTGCAGAATCCTTAGTCTTTTCCTTCTTTCTGACAGTCAGACTGAAATTGTACGCGGCAAGTTCTTTCTCAACGTATGGAATGTATTCGCTCAGATCAAATGTATCATCCGGCTTATCCAATGAAAAATCCATGTCCTCACTGAAACGCCTCAAGCCGTGAAAAATCCTCAATGCCGTTCCACCGTAAAAGGATGCTTGGGTAAAAAAGCCACTTCGGGAAAGGCCAACAAGTGCAACCTCCTGCACGATTTCCTTCAGTGCATTTTCATAGTCTTCACTGCTCTTACAATCGTATCTCGTCATCATCGACATTATTGCGTCATTCATCGATTCTTCCTTCTTTCTATAACCCGTATGAGTCTGTCCGGATTTGTCTTATGATACAGCGGTGCGATCCTTGAGATCCTGGTCTCGTCAAGACTGTCAAATTCATCTTCGTCAAGACGCATCCCGTCAAAAAGATATTCTTCAAAATCGGCTATGCCTCTGATCGGCGAAACAATACTTACCATATCGCACAGTGCTTTTTCCTTCGTCGCAATTAAAAACGGTCGGCCTCCGATTACTTCTCTGGTATAGAAATACGGATATACCTCAAGCGGAATATCCCTGTATCTGTATGTCCCAAAATCATTCTTAAATTCATGTATTTTCTTTTTGCCAAAGGTTGCCGATGTATAAACTTCTACTCTCTCAGGAATCATTCCGTAATATGATAAAGCATACTCGAAAGATAGATATGATGGACCTAACAGTACATTCGCCAAAAGATATCCCGGTGTATCCTTATCCGTTTCATACATGCCTCTCTTGATCGGTATAATCTCACCCTTTCGAGCCATATTGAATATACGGTGCTTAGGATCCTTATACATCCTGTTTTCATATAACAGCTGTTCTGTAGTGATAACCATGTCGATTTCCTCCACTTAGTTGATATTATAGTCAACTTTCAGGAGAATATCAACGCTTTGCGACCTGATCCACATTTTCGGATCGATGCGGATCTTGTCGTCTGCACAGGTGTGGCGGAACACGAGATCGACCTTCCTGCCTTGACGTTTCTGCCACCCTTCATGATGCAGCTTCTTATTGTATCTCATTTCTACGGGAAGTTGTCCCGTTAACCAAAACCATTACTGCTGCAACGAGTAGATAAAGGACTGCATAAATCGCCACGGCAAAGGGCATTCTGTTCTGATCAATCATGACAAGTGCATTCAGGAAGTTAAACAACAGGTGGATGATCGTACAGTAAATCAGATTCCTGTGCTTTCCGTAAATATATCCCATAATAATGCTTATACCCATTACTGCGCCCATGAAGGAAACCGCGTATATTACCAGATTCAACGGAAAAAATCCTTCCATTATGCAGGCGATCCTGTGGGTCATTCTTTATGGGAAAAAGGATGCAAAGAAAGAACTGGCTCCGGAAGAGCAAGAAAAGGCGCAAAAAGACAACCTATCTATAAGAAGCGAGTATCTGAAGAAGCGATAGTCGAAGTTAGATAGTTATTTCCATGTATAGTTGTGTATGGTCCGAGTCAGGTGGGATAAACAACTACGCGCGGAATTACAGAAGGGCATTGATCACAAAAACCAGAATTCCGCAAACGAGAACAACAATACCCCTGATCCTCATTCCGGATACGGCTTTGGCGTTGTCACGATATTCTTTCTTTACCGAGAGTTTCGGAAAGATCACCATAAAAAGTCCAAGCAAGCAAATAATAGCACCTAGAATCGCATACGGCATAATACAGCCCTCCTAAATAACTTGTTCCCCCAATGGTGCTCAAATACTCTTCTCCTGGATTATAACATGAATATCGATTTTATTACCAGATGCCGTCAAAAGTATCTTTTCTGCCACTTAAAGATTTTCCTTTCAGTTTTATATCGGCTTTTGTGGTTTGATTGATATAAGAATCCGGTGTGCTATGCTTTTATATCATATTTCTTGTGCTTCTTGATTCCACCGCTGTTTCCGCTGACGTTTGTATTGCCTGTTATCGGAATGGTTTTTTCCATAGTCGGAGTGGCAACTTGTAGAAATCCGTATAGAAAGGGACGGATCTTCGGTATCCTCGGGATCGTGATCTCCGCATTAGAGATATTGCTTTTCGTGATGGGTTTAGACTTTTTCTCTAGAATTTATGCTGGCCCGCGCCGCTAGCCGGAAATGACGTATATGGTTCAAGCAGAGCGGATCGGGTCTTTTTAAAGTCGTGTATGATCCGCCATATAATTCTTCGGACAGAAAACTCTTTGGAAAAAGCACTTGACTCTGACGTTACGTCATAGTTTATAGTAAAGCCACCAAGCTAAGTGGAGGACGAAAATCATGATGACGGTACATGAAGTAAGTAAGCTCGCTGGGGTGAGTATACGCACCCTGCAGTATTACGACAAGATCGGTCTTTTGCATCCGACGGGATACACCGATGCGGGATACAGACTGTATGACGATACGGATCTGGAACGCCTTCAGCATATCTTACTGTTTCGTGAATTGGAGTTTCCGCTTAAGGATATTCAGGCGATCCTAAGTAGCCCGGACTTTGACAGGAACAAAGCTCTGGATCAGCAGATCGAGCTTCTGCGTCTTAAGAAGGAGCACATCGAGAACCTGATGAATTTCGCGCTTGGAATAAAGAAAGTAGGAGTAAGGCATATGGATTTTAAAGCCTTTGATAGAAGTAAGTTAGATGAGTATTCCCGCAAGGCAAAAGAACAGTACGGGAACACACCGGAGTTTAAGGAGATGCAGGAGAAGTCCAGCAGCCGGACGAAGGAAGAGGAGAACCTCATGATGGACCGTTTCATGCTGCTGTTTCAGGAAGCCGGAAAGCTGAAGGAGAAAGATCCGGCATCGCCGGAAGCGCAGGACATGGTGAAGCAGATCCAGGGATTTATCACAGAGAACATGTACACCTGCACCCCCAAGATCCTGCGTGGCCTTGGAAAGATGTATTCCGGCGGAGGAGAATTCACTGAGAACATCGATTCCTATGGCGGAGAAGGCACAGGTGCTTTTCTGGATAAAGCAATCCAGATCTACTGCGATCGGGCAGAATAAGCAGTATAATAAGATACGAAAGTTCATAGAAGAGAGTCGGGAAACCGGCTCTCTTTTGTGAGAACTGATTGCTGAAGTGGAAGGATAAGGAACAGGATGAAGATAGAATGGATCAAAGGTAAGACGGATAACTGCTACATCGTATCAGAAGGGAAAGATGCGATCCTCGTGGATACGGCCAGCGGGGAGTCTTATGAAAAAGTACTGGAAGAATGCAGCAAGTATAACATGCGCCTTATCGTACTGACGCATGTGCATTTCGATCATGCAGAAAATGCGGCGAAGCTTTCAGAGCACTTTGGGGTACCGGTTGCTTACCATGCAGCAGACGAGAATCTTTTCGAGAGCTTCGATAATCAGCCGATGAAATCCTACGGGATCGTCGGGAAAGTCGTATTGGGAATGTCACTGAAAGTTCTGCGAAATACCGTGGTAAAAAGACCTGAGAACGTGATCCATATCAAAGAGGGAGACGATTTGTCCGAATACGGGATCAACGCGAAGATACTGGAACTCCCCGGCCATACCAAAGGCTCGATAGGTGTAGACGTGGAAGGAACGGACCTGATCGTAGGCGATGCGCTGGATAACTGGATCACACCTGCCACCGGACACCTGTATAGTGATAAGAATGCCCTTAAGGCGAGCGCAGAGAAGATTCGCGCCTTAGGACCAAGAAAGATCTACTACGGTCACGGAAAACCGACGGTTCGTGTGAATAAGGAGACCGGAAGATATACTTCTTGACACTATTACATATCTATCCGCTGCTCCTGGTATAGAGCGTTGTTTGCCATCTCGGGCGAATCGCCGGTAAAAGCTTGCGCCGCGACCTCATCTCCTTGAAGTTGCCACATAAACCATGCGGTTATATATCCATCTGCACTATACAGCATTTCACCATGCTCATAGCCTGTTTTTCGTGCCATTGCCTTGGGGGAAGAAATCTTATTGTACATATCGATCATTTCTTCTTCGGGAATGACGAGCTTCATCTCAAAGTCTCCCTTGGTTCCGGCAAGAAGTAGTATCGGAATATTGATCTTAGACAGATCGTAGTGCCAGCCTAGAGCTGCGCTCTGTTTTTCACTTGTCGGGGAAACCGAAACGGCCGTCTTATACATGCTACTGTTTTTATGCTCCGTTATTGTGTTTAAAACTCCTGCGCCGCCTTGTGAGTGCCCTACCGCGCCGATGCTTTCCGTATCGACTTTTTGATAGAAGATGCTGTTATCGTCTTTGTTTTGTTTCAGCATAAAATCAAGTGAACTTTCTGCTGCGACGCCGTCCCATGATTCTGGTTCTTCTGTACCGATGACGATGAATCCCCATGAAGCGAAGTGTTTAAATTGAGACTTGTACTTGGATGCTTTTACGCCGGTACCATTCAGAACAACAATAAGCGGGTAAGTGGCATCAGTATCCTTCAGATCTTCCGGATACCATACCTCGAATTTTTTAAAGTCTTCATCGACTTCTTTCTCATAATATGATACGGTATGACTTCCATTTTTCAGATATCTCTCTTCGAGGTCACCGCCTGTTTTGACGGTCTCGGTGTAGTTCGTGGGAGCCGCCGGAGTTAAGGCAGCTTTGATAAACAGAAGCACGATAAGCCCTACGATCACAAGAATAAATATTCCGATACCTTTAAGCACTTTCTTCATGGCACTCCTCTTGACATACATAAGTGGGTCCGCTATATTTTATGATACAAATGTAACATACGAGTTAGAAGGATAACAAGTGGTCCGGAAATAAAAGTGACAAACAGGGGCTAAGTGTATCATGAAGATAAAAAGGGAAGCTTTGGTAAGCGAGTATATAACAGATGCGCTTCTTATACTGATGCAAAAGAAGGCGTATAAGGATGTCTCTATCACTGAGATCTGTGAAAAGGCCGGTGTGACACGGATGTCTTTTTACCGGAATTTTGAAAGTAAAGAGGACATCCTGAAGAGGTGGCTCACTTCGATAACGGATGATTTTCTTTCCGAATCCGGAATCAGTTATAAGAACGACAGCATGGGGGATTACTTCATAAAACTTTTTACGCATCTGAAGAGACATAAAGCGATATGTACAGCTATTTACCGAGCCGATCTGATCTATCTTGTAAAAGAGCAGTTTGACCGGGCATTTTTAAACATTCATCAAGATGAATATGATGATTATAAATCGTATTTTCTTGCCGGAGGCATCTACAATGTTTTCCTTCTGTGGCTAATAAACGACTGCAAAGAGATGCCGGAAGAACTGGCGGAACGAATGGACAATATACTCATCAAGTAATCTTTGTCCGGGTCGGACCCGGGGAAAGTGCTTTTTGCATTCGAATTAAGAGCTATAATGGAACCCATAAGAACCTGATGTAAGGGGCAGAAAAATGGCGAAAGACAAGAAGATAAACGGCTGGTCGTGGGATCTGTTTATATCCGATGATGAGAAACTGATTGCAACGAGTAATAGCAGAAACGGTATATATGTTTATGATCTTGAGACGCTCAAGCCTGTTCTTAAGACCAAAACAGTCAGCTATGTTGGATACGTTGCGGTATCTCCGGATAGAAAACTGGTGGCGGCGAAGAACACCAGCGGGCTTCTGGCGCTTCTATCCATGGAAACCGGCGAAGAGATCTGCCGAAATAAAATGGCGGAGAGCGAAGGCTACCTCATGACATTCACCGACGACAGTAAGTATGTTCTGGATCTGGATCATTGGGGCAGAACGATGCTTCTGGATACACAGAATCAATTCAGTATGTTGGACGAAGGGTTTATAGACAAGGACGGACATACTTTGTTTTCTTATCTCCATTATGACCGTTTCAGCCGGAATATCTATAAGATCGTGGATCGGGGACACGGATATAAATGTGCGGCAGCGATGGTAACTCCTGCGGATAAAGATCACATCTCGTATAAGGTGATACGGGAGTTTCAGGGGCCGGCGCCGAACCATCTGATGGGCATTTCTTTCTGCAAGAAGAAGAACTATTACCTGACTTCAGACAAGAAACAGATCGTCGCGGCCGATAAAGGTTTTCAGGAGATCGACAGGATCCAGATGCCGTTTAAAGATGAAGAGGCGTATAGATATATCCGGAAAGTATGGGTATCTCCCGGTGAAAAATATGCGTTCATTTCTATGGGCGGAACGGACTCGGCTTTGTTTGAACTATCGTCCATGAAAATGGTCCGGGAATTCGAATATGATTCCATAGCTGATTTTAAGATGATTGAAGATGACCGAAGATATATTCTTTCTACCTGGAACGGCACGTATATAGGTGAGATGTAATTCCGGCGCCGACTTCCAGAAGCGGAGATTCATATGTATAATCAAATAGGGGGATGAGTATAGAAACAGGATCGGAGGCATGGAAAATGGGGGACAAGAAGAGTATCACCGGGTATTCCACAGACAGGAACGGTGACGAGGTTTTCGAGCGCAGAAATGCGAAAGTAAAGGTATTCGCATTTTATGGGATATTCGTATCCCTCGGCTGTTTTATCATACTCATGACCAGATTCGAAACAAAAGGAAAGACCACTGAACAGATCCTTCTGCGGCTTCTTCTGGCTGTCGGTATCTCTCTGGCGATCGGAATGATAATCGGAATCTATCATGCTGTCAAGGTGAAGAATATCTGCATTTCTGTCAGTAAGACCGATGTGGATGTAACCGTTGGAAAAGCACATGGTGTATATCGGATCGAGGATTTTATCAGGTATGAGAAGGAGCCCGTCAAGGGCATCGAGCAGAATTACCGAATTGTTTTTCAGGATCCGGAAGGCGGAAACGATCAGAGGATCCTGCTTCGGGGGCTTTCGAGTACTCTCTTTACCAAACTGGTGGACGCCATCACGCTCCGGAAATCGGAGCTTTCCGAGGAGACCCTCGAATACACCCCTTTCGAGGGGGATACCTATAAAGGAGCGGAGAGTGGGTCGAACGCGAAGCAGGTCCTGAGGATCTTCTGGTGCATGACTGCGTTTTCCGCATTCTTTGCTGCTTTTCTTTGCATCGTGCGTTTCGCCACGAACTGGCTTACCGGAACTATGGGAGCGATCCTGATCAGCATGGCCACTTTATTATTCATCAGCACACTCTTAATGACGATCTATTTCACGAAAAGACTAAAAAATGAAGACTACGATGACATCATCGATCTTTCCCTGGGGGAGAAGTCCCTCACGATTAACGGGAAAGAATATCTTTTTGAGAATATTCTTTCGATCCACATGACTTCTCCGGTTCTGACGAAGATCTTCGAAGAACACCGTGACTTCAAAATGGAGGTGCGCGGCGAACCGGAAACGGTCTGGTATTATGTTGGGAAGAGAAGAGCTCCGAGTGAGACGGAAGCCGTCGTTTCCCAGGGCCGTTCCTGCGAATACCCCGCCCTATATGCGAGGATCGAAGACCTTTGCAGAGATCGCGGCATCAAGTTCATCGAAAAACAGATGTGATCGGAATGGCAGGAATGTAAGCATATATGAAGAAGTATAGTTTTGGTTTTATCCTTCTGGAAATCGCGGTCATGGTCGGGATCACCTGTATCCCTACAGTTGTTGTCGCCTTTTTTCAAGAGCCGGGGAAGAACCTGGAAGTGCTTACGTTCATACTCGTCTCCTTTCTGATGTTTATGCTGCACATTCTGCTGGCCAACCGTATTCTGTTTCCACTTGCAAGGAGAACCATGAGGAAAGAAGCGGAAAAGGAAGGTTTCGTGATTTCGCATCTGTTTGAAAACAGTGAGGATAACTCTTGTGCATCCCTGCTGGCGATCGACGAGATCCACAGAAAGATCGCATATGTTTCTGTGCATAACCCTTTTCAGTTCCAAACAGCGGACGTGAAAGATCTTTCTGGTGTCAATTCGGGTTTCGTGGAAGGACCCTTCAGCGGGACCAGGTACGTGTATTACCAGTTCTACTACAGAGGTAAGCGGCTCCGGATCCCTACGTTTACGGCTCGGCAGATGCATTTCCTGTCTGCAACGATCGTACAGAAGGCGATGGACAAGGCGAACCTTTTCCGTGACATAATCGAGGCATTGACCGTAAGCATGTAAGGTAACCGCCAAGCCATAACTGATTCTGCTACTCGTTGATTTGAGACGTCCTCTTTCTTCATGCTATAAACCAGCAGGCTCTGTTGCCATGAAATCGAGTAGATTATAATAGCAGAAGAATATTTGAAAGAAGGCATATGCGATGCAGGTGATGACAAATACGATCCGTCCGGATGAATATATGGCGATGAGAAAAGCAGTCGGCTGGCATGAGTTTCCGCTGGAACAGGCCGCCGAGGGACTTAAGAACTGCTATATCTGGTGTATCCGTGAAGATGACCGCCCGATTGCACTGGGAAGGATCATCTGGGACCATGGATATGTGATCTATATAGCGGATGTCATCGTGCTTCCGGAGTATCAGGGACAGGGCTTAGGAAGAAAGATCATGGAGACCATGATGGACTTTATCCACGCCCAGCTGAAACCGGGATATCTGTTTATGGTCTCCCTCATGTCCGCAAAAGGAAAGAACGAGTTTTATAAAAAATTCGGATTTGTGGATCGTCCCTCCGAACAGTTCGGACCCGGCATGCATCAGTGGCTGGAAGGGGAGAAAGAAGTATGAATATACGTACAAAACAGTTTCAGATTTTAACAGACATCGAGCTTGCATGGAAACTCATGACGGATGTCTATGATCCCGAGGGGAGCAACGGACCGGCGGCACCCTTTCTGGAGTATGCGATCACCTGCTGCTGGATGGATAAGAACTATCTCCGCCTCAATCGCTTCTGGCTGGATGGAGACCTGCCGGTGGCTTTTGTATTCTACGAAAATCCGGTCACCTCTACTTACTTCGTTCTTCGTCCGGGTTATGAGTTCCTGGCCGGGGAAATGATCGAGTATGCAGAAAACGCATATCCGAAGTTTGATGATCCGCGCGAGTTTAACCTGTACGGCAGCCAGACTGCGCTGATCGAAGAAGCGAAGAAACGCGGCTATCAGGTCGTGTATGAGGAGACGGAAAATTACTTCGATTTCCGGGAAGGAAAACTCGATTATCCGCTTCCGGAAGGATACCATTTTGTGGATTCCTTAACATCGGATCCGCTCAAGTCGGCCAAGTGTATGTGGGACAGTTTCATGAGCGAAGACTTCGGTGAATTTACAGATGTGGAGACACCGAAAAAGAACGGTGGCGCAAGTGCCCATGAACTCTATCAGGATGTGTATGGATGCACGATCGCTCCCTCTCCGCACGCCACTTACGATTACACCGTGATCATTGCCGATGAGAACGAAGACTATGTCTGTTTCTCAGGTATGTGGTGGGTGCCGGAGAATAAACTTGCCTACATGGAGCCGCTCGGAACGGTTCCTTCCCATCAGCATAAGGGACTTGCGGCCGCGGCGCTGTCCCGTCACGATCAGGTAATGCGTAAGCTCGGCGCCGAAGTCATGACCGGAGGCGGAAACCCGTTCTATAAAAAGATCGGCTACCAGAAGGAAAAGAAGCTTCTTCACATGAAGAAAATTCAAGAGTGAGTAGTCGAATAACCGCCCAAAAAGAAAGTAACCGCCTGACTTGGACCTCAGCGGTTACTTGATGTAACTATTCGAGGGAAGCAAGTTAACTGCTTCCTATCTCCATTATACTTGCATTTGCTGACTTTGCAAGTCGGAAAGTGTTTAACATTTAGCGAAAATGGGTATCATAAAGATATCCGATATCGGCGGCTAGTCGAAGATATAACAAAGGAGAAGCGCGATGCACT
>JAEEGL013114599.1_pt1 | contig 18885 bp, 16 predicted proteins | sample 9134231 | NCBI WGS metagenome assembly JAEEGL01 (sample SAMN16246548, study PRJNA631951) | gut metagenome | biome: gut microbiome; feature: rumen; material: fiber-attached | host: Bos | place: Iran: Karaj | collected 2018-10 | reverse complement strand
TGTCAGGAAGGATATTCCGGATTCGGGCTCCTGCTTCTGAGCGGAGAGGAAACAGGCTCATACGGAGCGAAGGCATTCGCCCGTACAGCATTCAGGGCGCCTAATCTGATTGTCGGCGAGCCGACCGGCAATCATCTTGCATCCGTAGCCAAGGGAACTAAATCTTTTGACTTGCACTTTACGGGAGAGGCATTCCATTCCGGTTATCCTGAGTTCGGCGTCAGTGCCGTTGACCTTTTCGTCGATTTTATGGAGAGGCTCCGCTCGCTTGAGATTCCTGAAGACCCGGTGTCAGGTAAAACCACCTGGAATGTCGGGCTTCTCAGAAGCGACAATCCACAGAACATACTTAGCCCGACCCTCGACTGCCGGATCTATTTCCGGACGACGCCAGCTTCAGACACCTTCATTTCCGAATGGATGGCCGGCCCTTTCGAACGGTTGACCGTTACACCCCGCGGCGGTGACATGCCGACCAGGTATTTCGTATCGGAAACCTTCGACTCTTCACCGGTATCATTCGGGAGCGATGCTCCTCATCTTTCCAATTTTACCAGGAAAATAATCTGCGGCCCCGGATCAATCCGGTTTGCCCACAGGGATGACGAGCAGATAACGGTGCATGAAATAAGGGAGGCGACCGCCCTGTATGTCCGTCTATTCAAGACACTTATCAACTTACACTCGGAACAGTAGTTTAATAATCAGATATTTGCGAATACTATGAAAGCAATAATCAGCGGATACGGCAGGATGGGGCATATGATAGAAAAGGAACTTCTCGGGCGCGGTATTGAACTCGCTGAGGCAAGTGAGGATATTTGTTCCATAGACCCCGGCATCGCCCGTGAATGCGTCTGCATTGACTTTACCACTCCCGGCGCATTCCGGCAGAACTACGGTTTCATAGCCGCGAATTTCAAGGCGGCCGTAATAGGTACCACCGGTTGGGACGACATAAGGGACGAGGTTATAAAATGCTTCCGGGATAATGGCACTCCGATGGTCTACAGTTCCAATTTCTCCCTCGGCGTAAACGCACTTTTCTCTGCTGTCAGGAGGGCTTCCGAGATCCTGTCTAAGGGGAGTTATGTCCCTTCAATTGAAGAAGTGCATCATATCCACAAACTCGATGCCCCGTCAGGAACGGCAAAAACCCTTGGCGAAATCGTCAGGGCATCGCTGGGAACAGGTCCGGAAATCACTTCTATCCGGGAGGGAGAGGTCCCGGGAATCCATACCGTGGAATTCCGTTCCGGATGCGACGTCCTCACTTTCCGCCACGAAGCATTCTCCAGGGAAGGCCTGGCAGCCGGCGCGGTGACGGCAGCAATCCTCGCCGATCGGATTGAGGGAGTTCACGAGTTTGCAGAATTGTTATAAAAACTATCAGTCATGAAAATGATCCTTAAAGGCTGCGGTACCGCCTTGCTGACTCCGTTCAAGGGTGAAAAGGTGGATTATGACGCTTTCGCGTCCCTGGTACGGCGCCAGGTGGAATCCGGAATCCATTTTCTCGTTCCTCTTGGAACTACCGGGGAGACGCCATGCCTGTCCGACTCCGAAAAGTCAGGTGTACTCTCTGTTACGAAAGAGAACGCAGGCGAACTTCCGGTAGTTGCCGGAGTCGGGACCAATTCGCTTCCCGGAACCATAGCCAACATGCGGCTTCTCAAAGAGGCAGATGCGTTCCTTGTCGTGGTGCCATATTACAACAAGCCCACCCAGGAGGGCATTTACCGGTATTTCAAGGCTGTGGCTTCGGAGACCGACAGGGACATCATTATCTACAATGTCCCCGGAAGGACCGGGAGCAATATCTCAGCGGAAACAGTATTGAGGCTTGCCTCAGACGTACCCAACATTACCGCCGTCAAGGAGGCCTCAGGAAACTACAGGCAGATCAGCGAGATTATAGCAGGACGCAATGAAGGTTTCTCGGTCCTTTCGGGCAATGACGACGAAACCCTCTCCCTGATGGCTACGGGTGCCGACGGGGTCATTTCCGTTGCGTCAAACGTCGCACCGGTCGAGATGGTGGCCTATGTGGAAGCCATTCAGAAGGGTGACCTTGCAGCGGCACGGTCGCTGCATTACCGCCTGATGCCCTTGTTTAAAAACTTGTTTATAGAGAGCAATCCTATACCGGCGAAGGCTGCTATGGCACAACTCTCCCTTATGGAGAATTCCCTCCGGCTTCCTCTGGTTCCGGCCTCTGCGAAAACAGAAGAAATAATGAAAAGGACACTTGATGACCTATGGCAGGAATAATGACGCTCGAACAATTCAACGCTTTCCTTGATGACCTTGAGAAGGGAAAAATCCGCGTGGCAGAAAAAACAGTCGGCGGGTGGGTCGTAAACGTATGGGTAAAGGAAGCCATACTAGAGGGTTTCCGGCTTGGGCGCACGGTGGAAATGTCCCAGGGACAATTCTCTTTCTTTGACAAATCCACTTATCCGGTAAGGCGTTTCTCAGCCGGTGACGGAGTCAGGATCGTTCCAGGCGGTACTTCGATACGCCGTGGGGCTTATCTTTCCCCGGGGGCCATCGTGATGCCGCCGGCCTATATCAATGTCGGTGCATACGTGGGTGAGGGTACTATGGTGGATTCGCATGTGACCATAGGCTCTTGCGCCCAGATAGGGAGTCACATCCATATTTCTGCTTCCACCCAGATAGGTGGCGTTCTTGAGCCGGCAGGCGCCCTGCCTACCATTATCGAGGACGGGGCCTTCATCGGAGGGAATTGCGGAATATACGAAGGTACCATAGTGCAGGAAGGAGCCGTGATAGCATCCGGAGTCATAATTACCTCATCCACAGCGCTTTTCGATGCTACTACAGGAGAGTTCATACGGCGCAACGAAGATGGCCGGATAGTGGTTCCTTCCGGAGCGGTAGTGGTGTCGGGGAGCAAGCCGGTCATACGGGACGGCAAGCCGCTTGAGAGCGGTGTACACCTCTACTGCCCTGTTATCGTGAAATACCGGGATGACAAGACATCCGGTTCAGTAAGGCTGGAAGATATGCTCAGATAATCCTGCAGGCGGGACCGGTAAGGAATACTCCGGTGAAGGTGAGATCTCCGCTCAAGCCGGAAATGACGGAAGAAGAACCGGGAATATCTGGTGACGGACTGTTGACAGAAGGTATGAAATCGACCGACAGACGGTCTCCGCTGCGGGCGAAGACATCATAGCAGACCGAAGCCCCATTACGGAGGGATGGGCTTGCTCCACGTACATAAGCGGCTATTGCCGAGGCGGTTATGCCCGTTCCGCAGGCAAGCGTTTCTCCTTCAACTCCTTTTTCGAACGTTCGAACCTTCAGCCCATTATTCCTGACTGATATGAAATTGACGTTGGTGCCTTCGGGCGCAAAACGCCTGTCGTGCCTTAAAGGCGGAGCGATAGTCTCCACGTCGAGGCTGTCTACATCATCCATGAATACGCAAAAATGTCTTGTCCCGGTGTTCAGGAACAGACCGTCGGGATATCCGGCGACCCCGTGAACGTCTATCATTCCGAGTTTTACCGTCCAGGTTCCGTCTCCGTCACGGGACAGGATTTCGCCTGTGTGGAGACCGTCCGGGGCGGAGAAGATGTAAACCTTGCCGTTGGTTGGCTTTATTCCGAGACTGTCTGCGAAAGCAGTAATACAGCGCCCTCCGTTCCCGCACATCATTCCGGAAGATCCGTCCGGATTGTAGAACTCCATCGTGAAATCGGGATTACCGCTCACGCCGGGAATGACAGGGGAGGGCCCTAGGATCATCAGACCGTCAGTATGATATTCCCTGCAAATATCCTTTATTGCAGAGACTTCCCTGTATTTGTCCACCCCTCCTGAACGACCGTCCAGGACAACGAAATCATTTCCGGCACCGGAATACTTGAAAATGGTCATATAGCTTTCCGTATTACTTCTGCCAGGAGCCTGATACCCGGCTCCATATGCTCGATGTTGATGAATGAGAAGTTAAGTCTCATGGTGTTGCGGTGACTGCCGTCAGCATAAAAGAAAGAACCAGCGACATAGGCCACACCTTCGGCGAGAGCCGTATCATACATCGCAACAGTATCTACATCAGGAGGCAGTGTCAGGAAGATGAAAAGACCGCCATCCGGTCGGGTCCAGGACACTCCCTGAGGCATATACTGTTCCAGAAGAGAGAGCATTTTGTCCCTTCTGACGTGATACAATTCCTTGGTTTTCAGGAGGTTCCTGTCGAGTTCGCCACTTCCGAGGAATTCAGTCGCTATATACTGGTCGAAAACCGGAGGGCATAGGTCGAGGGCTTGCTTGCATACATAAATCTGTTCGAGAAGCTCTTCCGGACCGATAATCCATCCGAGCCTGAAACCAGGTGCGAAGACCTTTGAGAACGATCCGAGGTGAAGAGTCCTTTCCGGTACAAGTGAATAGATGGACGGAATGTCTTCCCCGCTGAATCGGATTTCCTTGTAAGGACTGTCTTCTACTATCAGGAAATCTTCCCTGCAGGCCCTTTCGGCGAGGGCCTCCCTTTCCGGGAGGGTCATCGTCTTGCCGGATGGGTTGGCGAAGTCAGGTATTATATAAAAAAACTTCGGATGCCGTCCGCAGAGGTCATATTCAGATACGGGTTCAGCCCTGTATGAACGGAACGACTGGAGGGCTCCGAGATAAGTAGGTGCCGTTACCGCTATCACATCGCCAGGATTGGCGAGGACTCTTGTGCAGACATCGATTCCCTGCTGTGAGGATGTGGTTATCTGTACATTTCCGATAGGAACCTTGTTTCTTTCCGCAATGAGTTCTCTCAGCTCAGGTACTCCCTGGGTGGCTCCATACTGCATCGAACGGGCTCCGTATTTTTTCACCACGGTCTCTGCTAACTCTCCCATCCTATCGAGCGGGAAGGTCTCGGCCGAAGGATACCCTCCGGCAAAGGAATAGATGGAGGACAGGTCCACCTTCCGGAATATCTCCCTCACGGGAGATCTCATGAATGATGGCACGTCATCGGAAAAGAATCGGGAATAGTCCATATGATCATTCCTTTGTGAGTCCGGAGATATATTCGTCCATTTCCCCGAGATGCTCTTCCGCATTCTCGAAGAGCGCCCATTGTGATACGGCCCTGGTGAGGTTGTGCCCGGGGTAGGCGATTTTATAGTATGTGTCACCGGCGATATGGTCCGTAAGGAACCTTACTGCCTGCATATAGGGGAAAAGGGTGGCCGAGAAGGGGAGGATCCCTATCTCGGTCGGGGTAAGGAATACCTTTGCCGATTCGAGGTATCCCTTTGCAAAAGACCTGAAGACATCCATCCTGAAGGAGACCTTCGAAGTGTCGGGCTCGTCTTCGGCTGCCGTATTTGCGGCGATACGGAGGAAATCTCCGAAATCGGAAGACACAAAACTTGGCATGGTGGTGTCGAGATCGATTACGCAGAGCACCTCGCCGTCCGGTCCGAAAAGCATATTGTTAATCTTTGTGTCGCAGTGGCAGACCCGTTTGGGAAGCTTGCCTTCAGCGTGCAACTTCTCGAGTATGCACATGTCATCCCCGACGGCGAGGGCTTTCCGGACGAGGTCGCTGACCTTCGGATCGGACATCCTGCCTGCAGGGTCGGCTTCAACGGCTTCTTTCAGCTGACGGATCCTTAGGCCCATGTTGTGGAAATCGGGAATGGTCTCACCGAGCTGCGGGGCGAGATCGGCGAGATCCGCCTCGAAGGCTCCGAAAGCCTTGCCTGCAAGGTATGAAGTGCGCTCGTCAACATTGCTGCAAGTGAATGAATCACTGATGAATACGGATACTCTCCAGTAGCTCCCGCCATCGTACAGCCATGTCTTTCCGGTCTCCTTTACAGGAACGAAGGTAAGGACTTTCCGTTCGATGTCCGGGTCGCCTTCCAGCCTTTCCCGGATGCGTCCCGTCACTATTGCGATGTTCCTTTGCATCAGGTCGACGTCCCTGAAAATGTTGTGGTTGATTCTCTGGAGGACGTAAATGCCTCCTTCCGAGGTGGTTACCTTATAAGTATCGTTAATAAGCCCTTCTCCGAGCGGGGCGACATCCGATGGAGTCCCTATGTCGAACTTTGCCGCTACGGCGAGCAGCCTTGATTCATTGTCGTTCAACGCTTCCATATCTATTGCTTTTAATCCTTTTTAACAAGTACTAGTGTTCCGTTTCCGGCACGGTTGACGCTACGGGTATATTCTCGGTAATTATCGTAGGAGGAAGAGGCTTCGAAACATGGTGTCACTTTGATTTCTTGAGTAATCTCGACGGTTGACCTATCATCAGAGATACTCGCTTTGGAGAAGTATTGTCCCCATGGTGCCTGAAGGAAGACATCCTTGGGCATGGTCTCAACGCTAAAACCATCCGGAATGTGTATCATGATATGATATCGGATGGATTGTCCTTCATTGAATACCAAGGGATTGACGCGGTCGCCTCTTTGGGCAAACAGTTGTTTGCCGAATGGGTTGACCGGTACGATTATCCTTCCCGAAGAAGCACGGGCATAACTGCGAACATCGAAATTGAAATCGACTGAGAATTCAGGAATCCAGGAAGGACCATCGTATGTTTCAAAATTGTCACGTTTATTTACTACACTAAGGTTCTGAGGTTGAAGAATACAACCCCCGATAAGCATAGAACTCCATCGTTCGGGAGACATCTCCCTGTAATTAATCCAAGTTTCAATATTGGAAGCAGATTCCGTCCTGGTGGCCGACAATTGGGCCGATCCATCGGCCTGCAAATCCACATTTAGACATAACTCGCTGAGTATCAGACTGTCTGGATAATTTCGCACCCTGACGACCTCACCATTTCCTCCGGGATGTATCAGTATAACTTCATGCCCGGCCACCTTGTCGTGCCGATAACCAAGAGGTATGCTAGGCGCCGTGCATTCTATCCAGAGTGTGTCATGGAATTCTGGAAGAGGCACAGCCAGCATGGCATGGTCGGTCTGGCCGAAAGAAGGATATGATGGGTAGAAGTTTTTTCTGGAGGTATTAAGGATTATGTAGATGGATTCAACTCCAGCCGCTTTGAGCAGGCTTCGCAAATAGTTGGATAACGCCTTGCACTCTCCAAAACCTGACCGTTCAACAAGGGAGGCTTTCTTCGGCTTAAATCCTCCGATCCCCAACTGAACGCTCACATAGCGGGTCTTTTCGCGTAGATAATTATACAGTATCCGAACCTTTTCAAGGGATGATGATGCGCTTTCTGTCATTTTGCGGACCATGGAGACCGTTTCTGGAGACAGGTCGTCAGTACCTTCGAGTAACTGTGACTGCCATCTTCCCAGACTTTCCCAGGAGTCCTGTTCTCCACTGATACCCTGAAACATGAATTTGTCCGGAGATGCCATGATAAATGGTGTTATCCTGGAAGGGGATGGCATGTTGTGTTCGGATACGTATCCGTCATATGTGGGTATCGTCCAATTATATACTTCGTTGGATCCTTCTTTATGAAATGAGGGATTGCCGGCGGATAGTGAACTGTGATACCGGACAACAGTCCCAGCAGGTACAGATATGACATAATGTCCTTCCTTGATCGATACGTTCTCCTGCCGGACTGGACAATATGGAGGAAAGACGGCGAATCCTTTCTTGTATTGTATTGAATATGAATATGTTACTGTAAATGGATACTTTTTTGTTGAAGGTTTGAATACCGACATGAAACCGTCTTCTGCAAGGCCTGTCGCCAAAGAAACCGAAACGACATCTTTTTTCTTGATTTTCCTTACGCCAACGCCAGGTTCTTCAATCTCTCCATAAAAAGAAGAAAGGATCGTAGTCGGACCGGTGTATTCAGAAAAAACAGCTGCCGTTTCGCCCTTTTCATCGAACACGGTTACGGATACTGTTCTTGATAGGCTTCCTTCAGACAGTGATGTCATCGTGAATCTGGCGTCATCTTTGAGTATTATGGCGTCGGATTTCCCTTGAGAGAATGCGCATGCCGGCAACAAGGTGGCCGCGATGGTTAAAGCCAGACGGAGCAGTTTCATTTTTTCTTGAGTACGATTACTGATTTCTCTATGGCTGCTACTTTCTCCCAAAATAACCTGAGGTCTTGATAATAATTATTGCTGACGAGGATTGTGTTGAGGTTGAAAATGTAAACAACGTTAATCTTGTTCCCTTCCAACTGATTGCATTGAAGGATCACCGAACTTTTCTCCATTGTTGGGCACACCATCACAGCATAAGAAGGAAGTGCTTCTATCTCATATCCTTCTGGTATGGCAATTTGACAAATGTAAGAAAGTTTTTGTGTATGGGGGAACTCTATCGGGATTACCCTTTCTTCTTTTTGGAAATCATCTTCACTATGGAATTTCTCCACGAACGGTTCAATGTAGATTCTATCGGGCCCAGTGGAAATGTCGGATGTAAAACTGAATTTGAGTGAAGATGACGGTGTGTATCCGTCTTCAGGAGTGAACGAAGCCTCAGAAATATGGATATCGGTTCCTTTTTCCAGGAAAGCAATCCACTCTTCTCGGGAATCGAAACTATGGTATGTGGACTTCATATCGTATGAATCTGCATTGAGGCCTGTTGCAGTGAGAGTTCCAGACAAATATCCATCTTCATTGAAAGCCATTTCAACGGAAACGTTGCTTTTCCCCTCAGGAAAAATACGGGTCAGATCGATCCAACTACCCTTGCGGTCAATGTCCAGAAGCCTCGCTGATGCAACCAGACAATTGGGTTTCAATAAATTGACATATCCGTATCGGCTGCCGGAATCATAATAGTAATACTTGGAATCCGGACCTTTGATCCGAAGAATGAATGTGTCGAATTCATCCCTTGAAATCGTGAAATTGTCAACAATTCCGCTACTCCTGAATTTCACAAGTACCGGTTCGGCCAGGTATCCGTCGATGTCGTTGAGTGCACTGGCTACAAGTGCGTTGATATCGGCAGAATTTCCTTCCTGATTTTTCCATACAACGCCCCCTTTATCCGGGAATAGCCTGATCTTTCCGTTCCAACGTACATTCTTCGTCACGAAACCGTGAACAGCGGCAATGGTTTGCTGACAACCCTCAATTCCGGAAATGGCGGCAATCAGGCCAACATTGTCCTTGAACGGATCGAAGCAGCATTTGTAGAGGTCAGATTTGATGAAAGCCTGGTCAACATCTTCCCATGTCGTTGAGTAAGACTTTAACATCTGTCCCGGTAAATCGACCGACCTTAGATTGTAATTCAAGTGAAGAAGATACTGTTCCGGACAATAGGAATATGGTTCTTCCTTCATCGCAGGAAGCCCTTCTGCATGGTAAATGTCATGATATTCGATGAATGTCACTGCCCCCGCAAAGGATTTATTCTTTATCTCATTTTTGTACGAGGCTCTCTGGAATCCAACCTGAGAACGATTATACAGCAGATACTCAGGGTAATAGACATCCACATCCACACAGTTCACAGGATACTCGTCTTGAATATAAACGGGACCAAGGTCTACAGAAGGATAGCGCCTGCAATAGGAAACCTCCACCACTGAACCGACTGTAACGGCTTCCGGGGCGAACGTTATCCTATCTATGCCTTCACTGAATTTTTCCTTGTATATATTCCCGCGTGACATCTTCTGGCGTGTCAGTTTTCCGGAATCATTGATATTGTGTGTTACTACACTTATCTCGCTCACGGTTTCCCATCTTTCACCGGATACATCGCAGAACATTTCATAATCCACGATATCTTTTCCAGAATCCTTCAGTATCTTCCATCTTTCGTACACTTTATCCTCTCTAGAGAATGATGAATTTGCATCTATGGTAATGCCTGTTTCTACCTTACGGTACAACATTACTGCAGCTGCGGTGGTATCAGGAGGATACTGGGTCATTTCGACTTCTTCACGAGAAACTGATTTGGGATTAACCGCAACTGGTTGGGCCGTAATTGATACTACATGAAGAAATACAACGAGGACGATGGGTATGGCTTTGCGTATCATATCAAATTTATTTTCTGTAAATATAAACCAATTTTAAGAAAAATGACCGATTTGAAGGCAATATCGGGGAAAAAACATACATTTGTTACAAACTCACGAAATCATGGAACTGTATAAATATGCGAAGGGTGATTTGATGGCGGGCCGGAAGATCGTGTATCTGCACGGGTTCGCGTCGTCGGGAAGGACGGGTACGGCAGCTTCGCTTAGGCTGCTCCTGCCGGGGGCGGAGGTGCTGTCTCCGGACATCCCTGTGGACCCGGAGGAGGCGATGCCGTTCCTGAAGGATTATCTCCGGAATGTGAATCCGGACCTTGTAATAGGCACGTCGATGGGGGGCATGTATGCGGAGCAGATGGAGGGATGGCCTAGGATATGCGTAAACCCCGCCCTGCACCTTGCTGATACGATCCTTAAGAATAACGGTCTGGGAATGAAGACTTTCCATAATCCGAGAGAGGACGGGCAGACGGAATTCATGGTGACGAAGTCTCTGCTGGAGAAATATCGCTCAGTCTCGGAAGGCCGCCTCAAGGCCGCCGATCCCGGAAATGTCTGGGGGCTGTTCGGAAAGAATGACACCATGGTGGACTGTTATGCCGAATTCTCGTCGCGGTATCCCCGGTCCATCCGTTTCGAGGGAGCGCACCAACTCAACGACAGCGCCATTGTCCACAGCCTGATGCCGGTTATCCGAAGGGTGGAGACGGCTCTCGTGGGAAAGAAAAGGCCCGTTGCCGCCGTCGGTATGGAGACCCTCCGGACACTGAAAGGACTCCCGGCCGAGGGCTGCCAGAGGGCGGTTTCAGCGATGGATGACAGGTATGACGTTTATTTCATTTCCAGGACATGCCATGACACTCCGTCGCTTTTCGCCGAGGACTGCGAGTGGCTGGATTCCGCTTTCGGAGTGCTCGCTTTCGACAGGGTGGTTAGTTGTCCTGACAGAAGCCTGCTGATGGCGGACTATCTGGTCTTCGCCCCGTGCAGGGAATGTCCGGACTCGCCGGAAAGTTTCGTCGGGACTGCTCTGGAATACGGAAAAGAGCCGTTCCGTGACTGGAAGGCTCTCGGGGATTATTTCAGCATGCTGGGAGGACAGTGATCAGTCGAGGAAACCTGCGATAGCGTCGGCAAGAGGGCTCGGGGAAGACTTCATGAGGGAATGTCCTCCCTTTATCACTTCTAGGCGGGCGTCGTCATAGGCATCCACGGTGGCCCGTACCGTTTCTGTATCTACAAAGGGGTCGTTGGTCCCGTGTACTACCAGCGTCCTCCCAGTGTAACCTCCGATCTTCTTGAACGGCTTGTAGTCGTGTATCTCCTTGAAAAACAGTTTCCCTACCATCATTCCCTGGAACTCGGAAGTGTCCGGGATATCCTTCATCCTCGGATACATCTCTCGGGAGAGGTCGGGAATGTTGACGGATGGAGATATCAGGATCAGGGCCCTCGCGAGGGCTTTGTCGGAGGCCGCAGCCATGGCCGCCGAAAGGGCCCCGAGGCCTTCCCCGGCGAGATACACCCGGCTGTCCTTGATGTATGGGACCTTGCGCAGCGCCTTGAGCACTCCCTTGATATCTTCGGCCTCTGTCCTGGCGGACATCGCCAGCGGGTCGCCGGTGCTTCTGGAGTAGTCGGAACCACCCTTGAAATCAAAGCAGTAGCCTATGAATCCGCGGTCCGCGATCCTGCGGCACAGGGCATCGCAGTCATCGGCGCTGCGGCCTATATCGTGGCATACGACGACCGCCGGCAACCTTGTCAGGGAGTCGGATACCGGTCTGTAAACCTTTCCGAACACTTTGTCACCCTTGATGTAGAAACTGAGTTCTTCGATATCTATCCTCGTGCCTGAGGAACCTTTAACGGTCTCCCTCGGACCTGTGTTCCTGAGCAGGAACCAGAGCGCTCCGGCAGTGAGCGCGACAACGACGGTCCCAATGGCGGCTTTGCCTAGAATTTTCATATAGCTATCTTTATTGTACAAAAATAACGAATTTCTTGCCAAGGACAACACGGCTGTTTCAAAAGTTGGCGGAATTGATTAATTTTGTATTCTTGAATAATGGATAATAACCTTAAATGAATTAGCAATATGAAAAGAATCGTACTCGTAAGACACGGCGAGAGTGTCTGGAACAAGGAAAACCGTTTCACGGGATGGACCGATGTGGATCTCAGCGAAAAAGGTGTGAATGAAGCGATCGAGGCCGGCAAGCTGCTGAAAGCCGAAGGGTTCACATTCTCAAAGGCCTATACTTCATACCTGAAGAGGGCTGTGAAGACCCTGAACAACATCCTTGACAACATGGACCTCGACTGGATTCCCGTAGAGAAGAGCTGGCGTCTGAACGAGAAGCACTATGGCAATCTCCAGGGCCTCAACAAGGCCGAGACCGCCGAGAAGTACGGCGACGCCCAGGTCAAGATCTGGAGGCGCAGCTATGACATCGCCCCGAATCCCCTCGGTGAGGATGATCCCCGCAATCCTAAGTTCGATCCCCGCTATGCGGCCCTCGCAGACAGCGATATTCCGCGAACCGAATCGCTCAAAGACGCCATCGCCCGTGCAGTCCCGTACTGGAAAGAGGTGATATTCCCGACGATCCAGACCGAGGACAGCATCATCGTGGTAGCCCACGGCAATTCCCTCCGCGGTATAATCAAGTATCTCAAAGGCATTTCCGACGAAGACATCGTGTCGCTGAACCTGCCCACAGCTGTCCCGTACGTGTTCGAGTTCGATGACGACGGAAAGATGGTCAAGGACTATTTCCTCGGAGACCAGGAGGCTATCGCCGCCAAGATGAATGCCGTTGCAAATCAGGGAAAGGCTCAGAAATAGCCTCTCCTTATGCTGAAGACCATCCTTTCGAAAGTGGGCCGCTATAAATGGGCGGCCCTGTTGACACCCCTTTGGACCACTTTGGAAGTGATAATGGGAGTGCTGATCCCTTATGTCACCGCTTCCCTGATCGATAAAGGTATAATAGCGGGAGACCTTTCCGAGGTGTACCGTTATGGAGCGGTGATGCTGGGGATGGCATTCCTGAGCCTGGTCTTCGGCATACTCGCAGGCGTGTTCGCATCATATTCCAGTTCCGGCCTGGCCGCGAATCTGCGTGATGCGATGTACCGCAACATCCAGCGCTTTTCGTTTTCCGACATAGACAAGTTCAGCACCGCCGGCCTCGTCACGAGGATGACCACCGACGTCAGCAACGTCCAGAGTGCATTCCAGATGCTGCTGAGGACTTCTTTCAGGGCTCCGCTGAATATGGTGTCGGCCCTGTTCATGTGCTTTTTCATAAACGGCCGCCTGAGCATAATCTTCCTTGTGGCTATGGTCACGCTGACGGCATTCCTGGCCGTCCTGATTTCCAGGGCCGCGAGGCTGTTCAAGGAGATATTCCAGAAATACGATGCATTGAATGCCGTGGTCCAGGAGAATGTGAGCGCTATAAGGGTAGTGAAGGCCTACGTAAGGGAAGGTCACGAGATGTCCAAGTTCGACAAGGCCGCCCTGTCCCTTTACAACCTGAATGTCAAGGCGGAAGGCCTGATGGCCCTGAACCACCCGGTGATGAACCTGATAGTGAACGCCTGCATCATCGCGTTGAGCTGGTGGGGCGCTCATTTCATTGTGGAAGGGGAACTTACGACCGGACAACTGACATCGCTGTGCAGCTACATAATGACTATCCTTGGGGCGCTTATGATGCTGTCGATGATCTTCGTCCAGCTGACTCAGAGTGCCGCCAGCGGTTCCAGGATAGCCGCTGTCATCAACGAAGAACCGGATATGCATGATCCTGAGCATCCTGCCGGAGAGGTGGCTGACGGTGGCATCCGCTTCGAGAATGTCAGTTTCTCTTATACCAGGGGAGGCGAATACGCCCTTACCGGCGTCGACCTGGACATAAGGCCAGGGGAAACAATCGGAATCATAGGCGGAACCGGCAGTGGAAAGTCTTCCCTCGCCAGCCTGATTCCGAGGCTCTACGATGTCTCTGAAGGGTCTGTGAAGGTAGGCGGCAGAGACGTCCGCGAATACGACATGAAAACGCTCAGGAATGCAGTCGCGATGGTCCTCCAGCAGAATACCCTGTTCTCCGGAACTATTCTCGAGAATCTCCGCTGGGGCCGCAAGGATGCTACTGAGGAGGAATGCCGGGAAGCATGCGTACAGGCTTGCGCAGATGAGTTCATAAGAGATTTCCCGGATGGCTACGATACTCTCCTTGACCAGGGCGGAACCAACGTGTCCGGAGGACAGAGGCAGAGGATCTGCATCGCCAGGGCCCTGCTGAAACGTCCGAAAGTGTTGATACTTGACGACTCTACCTCGGCTGTCGATACCGCTACCGACTCCCGTATAAGGGAGGCTTTCATGAGGCGTATTCCCGGAACTACCAAGATCATCATTTCCCAAAGGATCCTTTCGATCCGTGATGCCGACCGTATCATCGTTATGGAGAACGGCCGGGTAAATGGCTTTGATTCGCACGGGAAACTCTTGGAAACCAATGAAATATACCGCGAGATCTACCAGATGCAGACATCCGGAGCGGAAGGGGATTTCGACGAAAGCAAGAAGGAGGATTAGCCTATGCCGCCAGGATTCAATATGCGTTCGTCGGAAAGGGGACCCCGCGGAGGTGGGGGAGCCACCTTGAAAGACCTCAGGAACCTCGGTACGGTCAAGAGGCTTTTCCGCTTCATCTTCAAGTATTACAAGGTGCATATAGGAGTCGTGCTCCTGTGCATCCTCATATCGTCGGTTACATCGATAGTCTCTTCCCTTTTCACTAGGACCCTGATCGATGACTACATTACTCCGCTGCTGAGCGCCCAGAGGGTTGATTCTCTCTTCGCGGGAGTCGGCGCCGGCGCGGACTATCATCCTCTTTCCATGGCTCTCGTCCGTCTCGGGGCTGTGCTCCTCGCCGGAATAATTGCTGGATACGCATACAACCTGCTGATGGTCTTTGTCAGCCAGGGAACCATGAAAAAGCTCAGGGAGAGCCTCTTCTCCCATATGGAGGATCTGCCGCTGGGCTATTTCGACAGCCGTCCGCACGGGGATGTGATGTCGGTATATACCAACGATGTCGACACTCTCCGGCAGGTGATAGGCAGTTCGGTCCCAAGGCTTTTCCAGAGCATCGTGACCATCACCGCCACCCTTGCCAGCATGGTTGTGCTGAGCCTTCCGCTGACGCTGATAGCGTCCGTCATGGCCTTCATTATGTTCAAGGTTACGACTAGCTTAGGGAAGGTTTCCAGGAAGTACTTCACCCAGAGGCAGGAGAATCTCGGCAAGGTCAACGGTTTCATCGAGGAGATGGTCTCCGGACAGAGGGTTGTGAAGGTTTACTGTCACGAGGAAGAAGCCGTCAAGGAGTTCTCAGGACTGAACGAGAAACTGCGTTCGAGCGTTTTCAACGCAAACAAGATAGGAAACATCATCATGCCAGTCAACGGCAACCTCAGTGAACTGACCTATGTGCTGATCGCCGTAACCGGAGCTGTAATAGCCCTCGGCAGCTGGTCCGGCTGGTTCCTTTCCGGGCTCAACGGTGCTGCGTTGTCGCTCGGTACCATTGTTTCCTTCCTTACTCTCCAGAAGAATTTCACCCGTCCCATTTCGCAGATTTCCAATGAGATAAACAGTCTTGTGATGGCATCGGCGGGAACTGACAGGGTGTATGCCCTCCTTGACGAAAAAACCGAGCCTGATGAAGGGAAGGTAGTCCTGACTGATGTCTCCGAGAGTGAGGACGGAGTTCTGTCCGAGTCGGCGGAAAGGACCGGAAGATGGGCCTGGAAGACTCCGGAAGGCGGTCTTGTGAAACTCGAAGGGCTTGTGTCGCTGAAAGATGTCGACTTCAGCTACGTCAAAGGGAAACAGATCCTTTACGATATCACCCTTACCGCATATCCCGGCCAGAAAATAGCCTTCGTGGGAGGGACCGGGGCGGGGAAGACAACCATTACCAACCTTATCAACCGTTTCTATGAGATTGAGGACGGGCGGATAACTTTCGACGGTTTCGACGTGGCTGACATCTCCAAGCCATCCCTGAGGAAGAGCCTCGGAATGGTTCTCCAAGAGACGAGACTCTTCAGCGGAACCGTACTGGAGAACATCAGGTACGGACGGCTGGATGCGACGGATGAGGAATGTATGGCTGCCGCGGCCCTGGTATGCGCAGACCCGTTCATCCGGAGGCTGCCGTCCGGATATGATACCGTGCTCTCCGCCGACGGAGGAAACCTCAGCCAGGGAGAGAGGCAGCTGCTCTCGATCGCGAGGGCTGCGGTGGCGAACCCTCCGGTGCTGATCCTTGACGAGGCGACATCTTCCATTGATACCCGTACCGAAAAACTGATACAGCAGGGTATGGATTCCCTAATGAAAGGTAGGACGACCTTCGTCATAGCCCACAGGCTCTCGACGGTCCGCAACGCCGATTATATAATGGTTCTGGAAAAGGGCCACATCATCGAGAGGGGAAAGCACGAGGAACTCCTCGCCCAGAGGGGCAAATATTTCGAATTGTATTCCGGTAATCAGATAACTGCTTGATATGGAGATAGTTCCAGTAGCATATTACCATGGTCCGATAGGGGGTAAGTTCGGGGTCCCGAGACAGGGTTCGCTGGTGGAGGGTCTTGAAGGAAGGATTGTATTCGTTCCCCCGTACAATGTTCCTGAAGCCCTGCGGGGGCTTGAAGGCTTCTCCAGGATATGGGTGATCTGGGGCTTTTCCCAGTCCGTGAGGGAGGCGGGGGAGTGGAGTCCGACCGTCCGGCCTCCACGTCTCGGCGGCAACGAGAGGGTTGGCGTCTGGGCTTCCAGAAGTCCTTTCAGGCCCAATTCCCTGGCTATTTCCGCTCTCAGGATTACCGGCATCGATATGGATGAACCGTCCGTTCGCGTGGAGGGCGCCGATCTTGCGGACGGTACCCCCGTGTATGACATCAAGCCATATGTCCCCTATGCCGACGCTTTCCCGTCGGAGCGGTCCGGATTCGCTGCAGGAGCGCCAGAACCTTCTTTGGAAGTAATTGGCTGCGAGAAACTTGAACAGGCTTTCGGGGAGAAGGATGCAATGGTCCTTGCGGACCTTCTGGCCCTGGACCCGAGGCCATCCTACCAGAAAGGCCAGTCAAGGGAATATGGGATGACTTATCTCGGACGCAATGTCCGTTTCCGTACAGACGGTGCGGTTTTGACGATATTAAACATAGATTGATATGAATAAGGTAATTGCCTTGGCGCTGCTGCCTGCCATTATCTTGCTGTACTATACCTATCAGCAGGATAAACTCCAGAGGGAACCTGTAAAGGAGGTGGTCAAGGGATTCTTCTTCGGAGCCCTGTCCGTATTGGTGTCGCTCCTTATTTCAGTCCCTTTTATGAGTATGGGATTGTTTCCGATGGAACTTGGATCCTTCCCGGACGCCGTCCGCCAGGCTTTCCTTGGCGCAGCCGTGCCGGAAGAAACTGCTAAGCTGCTGATGCTGTGGCTCCTTCTGAGGAACAGCAGGTATTTCGACGAGCGTATGGACGGAATCGTCTATGCGGTTTCCGTAGGTATGGGCTTCGCCGCATTCGAGAATGTGGAGTATCTGCTGGCTTCCGGTTCCGACTGGGTGACGGTCGGCCTTGGAAGGGCCCTGATGGCCATTCCCGGCCATTTCGGCTTCGCCGTCGTAATGGGCTATTATTATTCGCTTTATCGCTTTGACCGGGCCCATTCCCGGAGCGCCGGACTGAAAATGTGGCTTTACCCTGTCCTCGGCCACGGACTCTACGACACCGTAGCCATGACTGCCAGCCTGGACGAATCGGTGTCCGGAGCCCTTACGCTGGCCCTGGTGCTGTTCTGCTTCTGGCTGTTGAAGACTTCCCGTAAGAAAATGCAGGAGCACCTGCTGGCGGACAATACTTCTCCCGTCCATGTCACCGATCTGGAAGCTTGATTCCGAAGGCACAGTAATTGTTGTTAGTCCCGATATTTAAACGCTTGACAATTAGAACGTAATGAAACGGATAACGATCGCTCTCGCAGTATTTTTCCTGGCGGCTTTCTCCCTGGCGGCCCAGGATACTGACAATAAGATAAACAAAAAGAACCTTGTCATAAAAGAGTGGAACGCCGACGCGAAGATGACTTCACGCAAGCTTGACCACGTAACTACTTACAACTCTGACGGACGTAAGATCGAAGAGATCGAGTATGGGGCTGAAGGCCAGAAATGGCGCAAGAGGTTCGAATACGGAGCATCAGGGAAGTGTATCAAGGAATATGAGTACGACCACGCAAACCATTTGCTGACAGTCAAGAAGTTTGAGTACAACGAATTTGGTCGGAAAAAGATCCAGTATACTTATAACCACAAAGGGAAGCTCCTGACTGTCAAGACTTTCGAATACATTATCTCAGACGCAGAATAACCTCTATGGACGAGCTTTCCAGCCTGATCGGCACATATGGGAGCATCTCTCTCGACGAAATGGATTCGATCCGGCTGATGAACCGGGTGGATACCAAATTCGTGACGACGGTCGAGGTGCTCCTTCGTGTGTTGCAGTCGGCGAAAAGCCTGTACCGCGCGCTCGATGCCGGGCAAGGGAAAATAAGTCCTTACAATTCAATTTATTTCGATACTCCTTCGAGGGACATGTATTTACGTCACCACGACAAGCGGCTTGTGCGCCGTAAGGTCCGGACCAGGGTATATCTGTCATCGATGGATACTTATCTCGAAATAAAGCGGAAGAACAATACCGGCCGCACGAAGAAAAAAAGGATGCCGGTTTGTCCGGAGGCCCTGATGGATTTTTCAGTGGCTGAAGGCTCCGG
>JAEEGL013020834.1_pt1 | contig 18885 bp, 15 predicted proteins | sample 9134231 | NCBI WGS metagenome assembly JAEEGL01 (sample SAMN16246548, study PRJNA631951) | gut metagenome | biome: gut microbiome; feature: rumen; material: fiber-attached | host: Bos | place: Iran: Karaj | collected 2018-10 | reverse complement strand
GCTCCACCAGCGCAAGGCGAAAGCGGACTATACTTGGCGCGAGTGACCGCCGGCACACGGCGGGTGAATGCGGGGGAGGCGTGAGTTGTCGGAGCCAACCGGCGGGCAAGCCCGCCGGCACACGGCGGGCGAATGCGGGGGCGGGGCATCGGAGCCAACCGGCGGAGATGGCGCAGGGGGCGTCAGCCGTGGAAATCGAAACTGCACACTCGCCCTGCGGACTGGAGTTCCAGTCGGATGCGGCGCAGGGGTGCCTGGACGGGAATCTTGACCAGCCGTCGGCAGTTGTTCCGGTCTTCCGCCAGGACCGTTTCGCGATGGCCGTCCGTCTCGCCGATCAGGCGATAGGCGCGCACGAGGGTATCCGGCAGTTTGCCCTCTGGTTCGTCGAGCGGATAATTGGAGCGCATGTTCAACTCATGGCGCTGGTGGCGTCCCTCGAGATCGCTGTCAAAGACGAGGCGGACTTCCTGGACAGGAGCGGGCTCCTGCAAGACGTACTCGACGAAGTCGCCGTCGGCGGCGGTCCAGGCGTGTCCGCGCATGGCGCCAGAGCGGAGGGCCTCGGCGTCGCCATGAGAGGCAACCAGGCGCGCTTGTAGGCAGAACGGGTCGATGTCGCGGTCGACGCCAGGCAGGAAGCAGTCGTTGTCGAGCAGGGTCTGCTGCAGTTCGCGGATGCGCTGCTGGCCGACGGCGCGCGGGGAGAGATTGTCGCGGACGGCGATGGCGGCGGCGCAGCCGACGGCTTCGCCGAAGAGCGCACAGGTGGCCATGACGCGGGTGGAGCTGAGTGCCACGTGGCTGACGCTCACATTGCGGCCCGCCATCCACAGGTTGGCGACGTTTCTGGAGTAGAGGCAGCGGTAGGGGATTCCGAAGACTCCAGGGGCGGGATGGAAGATGTTCGGTTCGCCAGGATAATGGAAACCGCCTGGGTTGTGGTCGTCCAGCGGCCAGCCGCCGAAGGCGACGACATCGGGGAATTTGCCTTCGGCGCGCACATCGGCTTCGGTGAGGACATGGTCGCCGACATAGCGGCGGCTCTCGCGTTTCCCTGGAAGGAATCCGACCCACTCCAGATCCCAGTTCTCGGCATGGTGCCCCGGGGTGTTCTTGACATGGTCGGCCACGCCGAAGGCCGCCGCGAGCAGTTCGTCCCGCACCGACTCGGTGTTGAGGACTGGCTGCTCGCCGTCCCCGCCGAACTCGATCCACCAGAAATTCTGATAATGGCCGAGGTCGTGTTCGCGGTGAAAGAGCGAGGCGTCGTCTGGATAGCGGTTGGCCCAAGGGGGCGCGATGAATTTGCGCGGAGAGGTGTGTTCGCGGAATTCGAGGAGGGTGCTCATGCCCATGACCTTTCGGTCGGCTTCCACAGGCGCGATGGTCTCGTTGAATTCGGCGCGGGCCTCGTGGCCGTCCCTGAATTCCGCGCCAGATGGCTCGATCAGAATGCTGTCGCCGGAGGCGTCGACAAAATAGTCCGCCTGGATGGTGAACATCGTGTAGGTGGTCAACTGCCAGACTTTGACGGAATGGATGTGGCGGGCATCCGCGGGGCCTGAGGCCTCTGCGTCCAGGCAACTGGCATTGAGCAGCAGGGTCAGATTCTCCTGGAAGCGCACCTTTTCATAGAGGATGCTGTCCCAGACCGAGTAGTTATGATGTGGATTGCGGGCGAGGTTGGCGAGGCGGAGTTCCTCGACCAGGCCGCTTTCAAGAAGCTTTCTGGATCCGCAGATGTGCATGCGGATTTCGCTGGAGGCGTTGCCGCCAAGCACTGGACGGTCCTGGACCAGCACGGTCGGGACGCCACGCCGGGCGGCGGCGATGGCCGCGCACATTCCTGAAAGCCCCCCGCCGATGACGCACAACCTCGTCTGGATGTTCTGTGTGGTGATCATGGATGAACTCGTTTCCTGTTTCGGATGAATGAGGTATGCACGGCGCGCTGAACGCGGGAGCCCGCAGAGAGGCTTCGCCGCGCTTCGCCCCCCGCACCCCTGCTTCCGGGGGCTATGGCGCGATGGTCAGCAGGAGCACGGAGTTTGGGGCGATATGGGTGGGGATGGGGATATTGTCCAAGTCGTGGGTGTCGTCGAGGATGCGGGCGGTGCGGATGGAGGGCAGATTGATGGGCTGTGGGGCGGCGCCGCGGTTGGCGAGGAGGAGGGCGGTGTCGTCGGGACCCTTTGCGGCCGCGGCGTAGAGGCCGTCGGGGAGGTCGGAGACGGCGAGAGCCTGTCCGCGCTGATAGAGTTCGTTGAAGGCGCGGAGGGCGAAATATGGCTTTCGCGGGGTGTAGGTGATTGGGTCGAAGAGTGGGCTGTAGGCGCCCATGCCGCATCTGGCGTCATAGAGTTCGGCGTCGTGGACGGGGGAGTTCTGGAGGATGCAGAGGGCGGCGGCGATGTGCGCGGCCTGCGCGGCGGAGCCGATGGGGTCGCCGCTGGGTTTCCATTCGTTCAAGGAGAGTTCGGTGTTCTGGAAGCCCGCTTGGTCAAGGGTGTTCCGGGCGTATTCGATTTGGCGGGGGAGATTTTCGCAGACATCGTAGCAGTGGAAGGAGAAGAAGTCGAGGGGGCACTGCCGTTCCTGGACGAAGTCCACGAAGTCGTGGAAGGACTGGAGGAAATACTCATATCGGGCGCGTCTCAGTTCATAGTTCAAGGATTTGGTGACGGCATAGAAACCGCAGCTGGCGTAGCCGCCGATCATCCGGTTGGGGAACCGTCGTTTCAGGTATTTGGAGGCGGTCTCATAAAGGTCGAGATATTGCCGGAAGGTGCCGCGCCACATGCAGTTGGCCATGGGGTCCGGCTCGTTCTCCGGTTCGTTCCAGATCTCCCAGTGGGTGATGTCCAGATGGAGGCCATCGGCCCAGCCTTCGGTGTAATGACGGATGACGCCCTCGCAGATACGCGCCCATTGGAGATAGTCCTTTGGGGGGAAGATGCGGTAGGCGCGGATCTGGCAGGCGTTCTCGATGGTGACTCCGAGCCGGAAATAGGGCTCCACGTCATTTTCGGCGAGGGCGAGGAGCAGTCTGTCGGTGAAGGCGAAGTCGTAGGAGGCGGGATCGTCGGGATCGGCGTCGAAGTCGCGGAAGAGATTGGGGATGTCGACATAGATGCCTTTGCCGAAGGCGCCGCCGACGTCGTGGAGGCGGGAGAATTTCACCCCGGCCTCCTTCAGGTAGTGGAACATGCTGAAGTCGGCCCATCCGAGGATGGGCGGCTGGCCGACGCTGTGGACCGGCTTGACGGGGCCGGCGGGAGTGATGTCGATGCGCATGGGGGGATTTGGCTACGGATTTCCGAGTTTGTCGGCGAACCAGTTGGCGAGGTTCTTGAGGCCGTCGGCGTTGGGCCTGTTCCAGGTGGCCATCCAGGCGAGGGCGCTCTTCTGGCCGACCATTTCGAACATGGCCTTGGCGTCGAGTACGGGGACCTCGGCCTTCTGGCACCAACTGCGCAGGGCGCGGAGGACGGCGTCATACCAGCGCACCGCCTCGGCGTCAGGGGCGGGGTTGTCGTGCCAGAGGTCGTTGCGACCGCCTTCCTGGGGATAGATGGGGTTGGGGAGCCAGGCGAGGAGTTCAGGGGGCTGCGGGAGGGCGCGGGCGAGGCCGACAAAGCGTTGGAAGGCCTCTTCAAGCGGCTGGAGGGCGGCGGCGTAGGCCTCTGCGGAGGCGTCGGCGGGCATCTTTCGGGAATCGGCGAAGGCGAACGAGAAGATGAGCAGATGCGGGGCGAAGGGCGCGACATCGCGTTCGAAGCGCGCGCAGGCCAGGTCGGTGGTGCATCCTGCGAGGCCGGACTGGAGGAGGACGGTGCCAGGCTGCTTTTCGCGGAGACGGCGTTCAAGGAGCGCGGTCCAGCCAGGGGTGCTGCTGTCCTCGGGGGGGAGAGTCATCTCATCGCCGATGCAGACGACGCGGCGGGTGGCGTGCTCCATGCGCTCGATGAGGTCGGCGGTCATGCCTTGCGGCCAGTCACGGGTGACGGGGGAGTCGTTCCACGGGCCGCCAGTGGGGATGGTGACGGTGAGCGGCTTGATCGGCGCGGGGGTGACGAGCTGCGGGGGCGGCGGCATCTCCGCGAGGGATTCCGAGTTGCATTTGGCGCAGACGGACGGTTTCTGGAAGGCGCCGAGGGAGGTCAGCAACTGCTCCTGGGCGGACCAGGCGAACTCGCCGCCGCACTTCTCGCATTTGACGAGTTCGGACTGATGGGAGGCGAGGAACTCCTTGCAGGCGGCGCAGTGGCGCGGGGCGGGCTGGCGCTTGAGGAGGGCGTCCTTGAGCTGCTCCTCGGGCGTGTAGGTCCAGGTACCCTTGCAGGCGGCCTCCTGGCACGGCTGCTCGATGGGCTGGAGTTCCTTGAGGCGCTTCTGGCAGTCGTCGCACATCCGATGGGGGGCATGGTCGTGGCCGTGGACGTGCCCGCCTAACTGCATGGCGCGGGTCCAGATCCATTTGCCGTCGCAGCCGCGGTTCGCGCAGGGCTGCTCAATGTCCTTGGAGTTCTGGAAGAACTGGAAGCAGCTCTTGCACATGCGCTTGGGGACGGCGGGTTCCTGGCCCTCGGGGGCGGCAATGCGGGCTTCGACCTGTTCGCGCGGGGTGTAGAGCCAGGTGCCCTTGCAGCCGCTGACGCGGCAGTTGACCTCGACAGGCTTGAGTTCATGGTAGAGCGCGAGGCAGCGTTCGCACATGCGCTGGGGCGGTTTGGCGACATCGCCGCCAGAGCGGATGTATTCGAGCTGCTGGAAACGGGTCCAGGTGACCTTGTGGTCGCAGCCCTTGATGCAGCAGTTGAGTTCCTTGTCCTCGAGGGAGTTCAGCGTGCGGAAGCAGTCGTCGCAGAGGCGCCTGGGGGGCTTGCCGTCCTTGGATTCGAGCTGCATCTTCGCGGTCCAGTTCCAGGTGTTCTTGCAGCCCCTGACACGGCAGGGGATCTGCTTGGCTTCCACCTCCTTGAGTTCTTCGATGCACTTGGGGCAGAGGCCCTGCGGGGGACGCGGCTCATGGCCATGGGCGCGGGCGTGGGCTTCGAGCTGCTGCCAGCGGGTCCAGATCCATTTGCCGTCGCAGCCAGGTTTGGAGCAGGGCATCTCCTTGTCTTCCAGGGTCTGGAAATAGGCGTAGCACTCGTCGCACATGGGCGTGCTGTTGCGCCCGTGCTCGACGGTCTTGCTGTACATGGCGCGGGTGCCCGAGATGTGAACCATGTTCTTGCAGCCGTGGACGCGGCACGGGACTTCCGATTCAGGGAACAGGTCACCTAAACTACCAAAACTAGTGCTCAAAGCAGGGACTCCAGAAAAGAGTGGGGATTATCCAGCCTTTGAAGGCCGGGCGGTGCATCTGCTAACAATATCCCATTCTGCGCGCTTTGCAAACGGCAAAAGGGACTTTTTTTCAAGGGACGGAAGGGACCGAAGGGACGGGAGGGACGGAAGGGACGGAAGGGACCGAAGCGACCGAAGGGACGGAAGGGACCGAAGGGACGGGAGGGACGGAAGGGACGGAAGGGACTATAGAGTCACGCCGTCCTTGAAGATGGCGATTTCGTGGACGCGGTGGAGTTCGTTGGCGAGGGGGTGTCCGCTGGCGGCGGCGAGGACGAAGTCGGCGAAGGCGGTGGTGTCGGGGTTTGCCTGGGCGTCCCAGTCGATCCACTGGGGTTTGTTTTGGGCGAGGGCGGTGTTGCTGGCGATTTTGAGGGTGGGGACGACGGTGCCGAAGGGGGTGCCTCGGCCAGTGGTGAAGAGAATGAGGTGGCATCCCGCGGCGGCGAGGGCGGTGGAGGAGACCAGGTCGTTGCCTGGGCCTGCGAGGAGGTTGAGGCCAGGTGTGCGGAGGCGCTGGCCGTATTCAAGGACGTCGGTGACGGGGGCGGAGCCGCCTTTCTGGACGCAGCCGATGGACTTGTCCTCGAGGGTGGAGATTCCTCCCGCCTTGTTGCCAGGGGAGGGGTTTTCGTAGATGGGCTGGTTGTGGCGGCGGTAGTATTCCTTGAAGCCGTTGACCATTTTGACTGCACGGTCGAAGACCTCGCGGGAGACGCAACGGTTGAAGAGGATGGTCTCGGCGCCGAACATCTCGGGGACTTCGGTCAGGACGCCAGTGCCGCCCTGGCGGACGAGCCAGTCGCAGAAGCGCCCGACAAGCGGGTTGGCGGTGAGGCCTGAGAAGCCGTCGGAGCCGCCGCATTTGAAGCCGACCTTGAGTTCCGAGAGGGGGACGGGGATGCGCTCGGCGGGGCGCGCGGCGCCGAGTTCGGCGAGGAGGGCGAGGCCGCGCCTGTATTCGTCGCCAGGCTCCTGGGCCTTCATGAAGCGGATGTTGAGGCGGGATGCGTCGCCGATGCGCTCGCGGAAGGATTCGAGGGTGTTGTTTTCGCAGCCGAGGCTGACGACGAGGACGCCGCCCGCGTTGGGATGGCGGGCGAGGGCGGCCAGGAGGTTGGCGGTGCGGTCGTGGTCGTCGCCGAGTTGCGAGCAGCCGTAGGGGTGTTCGAGGGCGAAGCCGTGGACGGCGTCGGCGAGGCGCCGGGCAAGTGCGTTGACGCATCCGACGGTGGGGATGACCCAGAGGTCGTTGCGGATGCCGAACTGCCCGTCGGGCCTGGGGAAGGCGAGGAAGGTGCGGTCGCAGTGGACAGGGGGGGCGGCGAAGTCGGGGGCGTAGGCGTATTCGAGGTTCCCCGCGAGGTTGGTCTTGAGGTTGTGGGTGTGGACGTGCTCGCCTGGGGCGATGTCGCGGATGGCATGTCCGATGGGCAGGCCGTATTTGACGACGGGGGCGCCTGCGGGGATGGGGCGGAGGGCGTACTTGTGCCCGTCGTCGCGTACTTCGACGTTGTCGCTGGGATGGATGCGGATGGGCATGGTCAGTGGCAGAGGAGGGCGGTGAGGGCGCCTGCGACGATGCAGTAGGGGCCGAAGCACCAGAGTTTGCCGGAGACGCGGAGGAGCGAGAGGAGTTTGAGGGCGGCGTAGCCGACGATGGCGGCGATGATCGTGGCGACGAGGAGCGCGGCGGCGTGCCCGGAACTGAACAGATTGGCGAGTTCCTTGATTTTGAGGAGGATGGCGCCGCCGATGACGGGGATGGACATCAGGAACGAGAAGTCGAAGGCGGCTTCGGAGGAGACGCCGAGCCAGCGTCCCGCGGTGTAGGTGGAGCCAGAGCGGCTGATGCCTGGGAGGATGGCGACGGCCTGGGCGCAGCCGATGCCGAGGGCCTGGAGGAAGCCTGGACGGGAGGCACTGGATTTGGCGGCGGGGAGGAAAAGTTGCGAGAGGAGGATGATTCCCGTGGCGATGAGCAGGAGGCCGACGTGGAGCGGGCGGTCGAAGAACTGGTCGATTTTCTTGTGCGCGAGGAAGTAGAATGCCATGGCAGGAAGGCAGGAGAGGGCGATGGCGAGGGAGTAGCGCCAGGAGTCGGCGTCGCGCTTGACGAGGCCCGTGGCGAGGGCGGCGATGCGGCGGCGGTAGAAGACGAGAATCGACAGGAGGGTGCCCAGATGCAGGAGCAGTTCCAGGAGCGGCCCTCCCTGGCTGCCGACGAGGGCGTCTGCGGAAAGCCATTTCTTGAGAAGGACGAGGTGCCCGCTGCTGGAGACGGGCAGGAATTCCGTGAGGCCCTGCAGGATGGCGAGAAGCTGGAGTTTCAGAAAGGTGGGCATGGCGGGGGAGGCGGGGACGAGGGATGTGGGGGGGATGGGACTTTGGACGCTGGACGCTGGACTTTGGACGGGGGGACTGTGGTGACGGGACTTTGGACTTTGGACGCTGGACTTTGGACGGCGGGACTTGGGGACTGTGGTGATGGGACTTTGGACTTTGGACGCTGGACTTTGGACGGGACGTTGGACAGGGGGACTTGGGGACTGGGGTGATGGGACTTTGGACTTTGGACGGGACGTTGGACGGGGGGACTTGGGGACTTGGGGGATGGGACTTTGGACGCTGGACGCTGGACTTTGGACGGGACGAAGGACGAACTGGCGGCGGGACAAGAAAAATGTGAGATGCAACTAATATAAGCGGGGGATAAAATCTTCGCGGGGGGATTATAGTAATGCAATGATGGATTACGCGTATGTGCACAGTCTGATTTTCGCGGTACTGCTGGCGTCGGCTCGCTTCGGGGGGGTGATGGCGATTCTGCCTCCGACGCAGGACTCGATGATCACGGGGACGGCGCGGCGGGTGCTGATGCTGTCGCTGTGCGTGCTGCTGATCCCGAAAGTCCAGATGCAGCCTGTTCCCGAGATGTCGGTGTGGCCGTTCATTCTGCTGGCGGTCAAGGAGGTGCTGATCGGCTGCCTGATCGGTTTTTTTGCGTCGATACCGTTCTACCTGGCGGAGAATGTGGGGAGCATCATCGACAACCAGCGCGGCTCGACGATGTCGGAGGTCTATTCGCCCCTGAACGGCACGCAGGTCTCGACGACGGGCATCTACTTCTCGCAGATCCTGAATGTCCTCTTCTTCGTGAGCGGCGCGTGGCTGATCGTGGTGGCGGCCGTCTACAAGAGCTACGACATCTGGCCGATCTTCCGTCCGCTTCGAGGCATGGGGAACGGCACGCCGCTGGAGATCCTGGGGACGGTGGATTCGCTGATGCGGAACACGCTGGTGCTGGCCTCGCCCGTGCTGATCGTGATGCTGCTGGCGACGGCGGGGCTGGGGCTGGTGAACCGCACCGCGCCGCAGCTGAACGTCTTTTTCCTGTCGATGCCGATCAAGAGCGCGCTGGGCATCCTGATGCTGATCTTCTATCTGCAATACCTGCTGGGGCTGATGCTCTACACGGAAGACGGCAGTTTCCTGGGACCTGCGCGGATCATTCTGCCGCCGTAGCGCGCAGAGGGATGGAAGATGGCTGAATCAAGCGGCGAGAAAACCGAACAGGCGACACCGAAGAAACTTCGGGACGCGCATGAGAAGGGGCAGACGGCGAACAGCCGTGACGTCTCCTCGACGGCGGTGCTGCTGGCGCTCTTCGCGGTGCTGGCGGTGGCCTCCTCGATGATGCTGACGGATTTGCGCTCGCTGGTGGGGGACATCGCGGACCTGGTGCCAGTGGGGGATGACGGGAAGGCGGTCAACGAGGGGATCCACGCGACGGTGCTGGTGATTCTGAAATACTCGGTGGTCTTCGCGGTGACGGCGGCGGTGGCGGGGGTGGTTTCGAATCTGGCGCAGATCGGCTTCATCTTCTCGGGGGAGAGCATGAAGCCCGACCTGAACAAGCTCAATCCGTTCGAAGGCGCGAAGAAGATCGTCTCGATGAAGAACCTCTTCGAGTTCGCCAAGAACGTGGTGAAGGTGTCGTTTCTGGGGTATCTGCTCTACCGCATGATTTCTGGGAGCATCCCGCTCTTGCTGACGCTGTGCTACGCCGATCTGGAGGATGGGGTGCTGCCAGTGCTGGGCAGTCTCTTCTGGACGCTGGCGAAGTACACGGCGGCGGGCTACATCGTGATTGCGGTGGTGGACTGGTTCATCCAGCGCAGGATGTTCCTGAAGCAGATGATGATGACGAAGGACGAGGTCAAGCGCGAATACAAGGAGATGGAGGGGAACCAGGAGGTCAAGCAGAAGCAGAAGGAGCTGGCGCAGGAACTCATGAACGATCCCAATCCCGTCGCGGGCGCGCAGAGATCGACGGTGGTGGTGACCAACCCGACGCACCTGGCGGTGGGGCTGCGCTATGTGCCTGACGAGATGCCGCTGCCGCAGGTGGTGTGCCGCGGCGCGGACCAGATCGCGGAGATGATCAAGGCGGCGGCGCGGGAGGCGGGGATCCCCGTCATGGAGAATGTTCCGCTGGCGCGGGCGCTCTACCAGGAGTGCAGGCTGGACGACTACATCCCCGAGTCGCTGGTGGAGCCAGTCGTGGAAGTGCTGAAAGTGGTGCGGGATCTGGAGAAGGCCCGCCAGGAAGAGGAGGAGCTCGCGGAGATCTCCGTCGAGGATCCAGAATAGCAACATGTCTTTGTCTAGAAAGATCATTTTGATTGGCGTGGGCTGCTACGCGCTGATGCTGGGGCTCTTTTGGGAGCATTCGCGGCGGTCGATGCAGAAGAGTCTCATGATGCACGCCGAGAACATCGCGACATGGATTCGGCGCGAAGAGGAGCATATCGACGTGGTGTGCCTTGAACTGCAGCGCAACGCGGTGGATCTCGCCAATGCGCTGCGGGAGGTCATGGACGGGCATCCCGGGATGTCGGACCGCGAGTGGGAGCGCCGCTGCGAGGCGGTTCTGCGGGACAACCTGGCGACCTATCGGGAGCCGATGGGGAATGGCTTTTACATGATTCCCGAAGAACTCGGGCGAAGCCGTTTCATCTATCATGGCCGTACGCAGGCCAGCGACCTGGTGACGGAGGCGAACAAGCCAGACGGATTCGACTATTCGAAGCGGCAGTGGTATCTGGACATCCGTCGGCAGATTTCAAAGCGGGAGGGCAAGGCGGTGGCATGGTCGGCGTCATACCGAGACGCGAACCCCCCGCACGACTGGGTGGTGACGGCGGCCTGTCCCGTGCGGGGGGACGCTGGCAAGGCGGTGGGGGTGGCGATGCTGGACTGGAAGATCGACGACGTGGTGAAGCGCCTCTCGTCCATGCACCCGACCGAGCATTCCTTTGCGGTGCTTTCGGAGGAGGTGCACGACAGCATCGTGGCGTCGGACGCGCCGCAGGAGGCGCTTGCGGCGGTGGAGGAGCCTGATCGGGATTCGTCGTGGTGGGCGATGGTTCTGTGGGCTCCCGTCTTCGGCGACCCTTCCTCGGGGATACGGCTGGTGAAACTCGGCAAGACGCCGTATCTGGCATTCGGGGCGGACCTGGAGACGGGGATGCGGCTGCTGGTCTTCGTGCCGCAGGCGGAACTGGAGGCGTCGCCGCGCGCGGAGGCGCGCGTGGCGGGCGGGATGCTTCTGATGATAGCGCTGGTGATTCTGTTGCTGGTGGACATCGCGTGGCATCGCTGGCTGATCGTCCCGCTGCGTCGGCTGATGGATTCGGTGTGGCGGATGAGCCGCGGGGACTTGAATGTGCATTTTGACGAGGGCGGACGGGACGAGATCGGTCAACTGGGGCGCGCGTTCAACGCCATGACCGCGGATCTGCAGCGTCATATGGAGCAGCTGCGGAAGGAGACGGCGGTGCGGGAGCGCGTGGCGAGCGACCTGGCGGTGGCCGCGCAGATCCAGCAGGCGATGCTGCCAGGGGCGCTGCCGCTGAATCCGCCGCATCCCGAGTTCGCGGTCGCGGCGTCGATGCGCGCGGCGCGGGAGGTCGGCGGGGACTTCTACGACTTCTGCATGCTGGACGACGAACACCTCTATTTTGCGATGTGCGACGTCTCGGGGAAGGGGGTTCCCGCGGCGCTCTGCATGATGTCGACGCGGACGATTCTGCGGAGCCTCGCCACGCGCGGGCTGGCGGTGGAGGAGATCCTGGCGCGCGCGAACAAGTCTCTCTGCGAGAACAACCAGGCAGGGATGTTCGTGACGGCGCTGATCGGCATCCTGGAAGTCCGCACTGGCACGCTGCGGCTGGCGAACGCGGGCCACAACCCGCCCGTGCTTCGCCCGCCTGGCGGGGCGAACTCCTTCCTGCGGCTGAAGTCAGGCCTCGTCCTGGGCGGCATGGCGGAGACGCGGTTCCGCGTCCAGGAAATCCGCCTGGCTCCTGGCGAGATGTTCTATTGCTACACGGACGGCGTCACGGAGGCGCAGAACCACGCTGGCGAGCTCTTCGGGGAAAAGCGCTTGCTGGCGACGCTGCCTGCGGTGGCCGAGCCGACGGAGGCGCTGCGCACGGTCGATGCGGCGGTCGCCGCCTACGAGAACGGCGCCGCGCAGGCCGACGATCTGACCCATTTGTGCATTGTGTACCACGGCAGTTGACGGGGGGAGTGTAGGAAACGATGTCGCTTTCAAAGAAAAATCTGCTGATCATCGCGGTATGCTATGGCGTGCTGCTGGGGGTATTCAGCTTCTTTTCGGCGCGGATGCAGGCGGACTACCGCAGGATGCACTGCGAGAAGATCGAGCGCGAGGTAGGGGTGGCGCAGGAGCGGGTAGCGGGCGAGAACCGCCAGCTGGAGCGGAATGCCCAGGATCTGGCCAACGCGGCGCAGGCGCTGCTGCGGGAGGCGCCTTCGGAGTGGCCGAAGAACTTCGACGCGCTGCTGGAGCGGAACTGCATGTCGCACGGGAGGGAGGGCAAGGGGGATTTGCCAGGCGGCAACGGGGTGTTCCTGGTGCCGGGGCGGCGGACCACGGAGCACTGGCTGCGTTATGCGTGGCGCGACAAGGGGAAGACGCTGCGCTGGTGGAGCGCAGGCGGGAAGTTGATGGGGGACGAGGTGGGGGAGGGGCTGAATGGTGCGTTCTATCTGGACCGCAAATGGTATTGGGAAATCCTGGGGCAATTGCCGCAGCGCCGCGTGGAGAATCCTGAGCCAGTATGGTCGTCGCCGTATCGGGATGCATCTGGACCGTGGGTGGTGACGGTCGGCTGCGGCATCTACGGCAAGCAGGAACTGGAGGGGGTGGCGGCGATCGACCGCTACCAGGAGGACATCATTCGGGATTTGCAGGCGATCCATCCGACCGAAGGCGCGTTTGCGCTGCTGCTCAACACCCATCCTGACCGCGATACTGTGATGGCGTGCAGCCGCGAGGAGATTCTGAAGAGTCTCTTCCAGGGGGATGAAGGGCTTCGGGCCTCCACCTGGACGGATCTGATCCGCAAGGCGCGTCGGTCGAAGCTGGATCGAAGCCGTAGGCAGGTGACGCTGGACGGGCGGCCGTATCTGGTATTCCATGCGGATTTCAAGGGATGGATGCAGTTGGTGGTGCTGGTGCCGGAAGAGGATCTGGCGGCGCCGCTGGTGACCTCCCAGCGGGAGGCGATCGGGCTGCTGCTGCTGTTGGCGATCGTGGTGCTGGTGCTGGCGATGTCGCTGAACCAGAAGTTCCTGATGGCTCCTCTGGAGCGTCTGATGCAGTCGGTGCGCCAGTTGGGTGCGGGGGACCTGGAGACGCGCTGTGCGGAGGAAGGGCGGGATGAACTCGCGCAGCTGGGGCGGATGTTCAACGCGATGGCGCATGACCTGAAGGAGCACATCGAGCAGGTGCAGGCGGAGACGGCGGCGCGGGAACGGCTTTCAGGCGAGCTGTCGGTGGCCTCGCAGATCCAGCGTGATCTGCTGCCAGGGGACTTCCCGCGGCGGCAGGACCTCGATCTGGTGGCGTCGATCCGCCCTGTGCGCGAGGTAGGAGGGGACTTCTACGACTTCTGCCTCCTGGACGACGACCATCTGTATTTCGCGATGTGCGACGTCGCGGGGAAGGGGATTCCCGCGGCGCTCATCATGATGAGCGCGCGGACGATTCTGCGGAACAACGCGGAGAACGGGCTGGCGCCGTCGGAGCTGCTGGCGCGCGCGAACGATGCGCTCTGCGAGAACAACGAGGCGGGGATGTTCGTGACGGCGCTTGTGGGCATCCTGGAGGTGTCCACGGGGCGGCTGCGGCTGGCCAACGCGGGGCACAACTCGCCGCTGCTGATCCATTCCGACGGGAAGTCGGAGTTTGTGCGTCTGGAGTCGGACTTTGTGCTGGGCGGCAAGGCGGGCACCCGCTATCAGGCGCAGGAGTGCCAGTTGCGGGCAGGCGACTGCCTCTACTGCTGCACGGACGGGGTGACGGAGGCGCAGGACAAGGGCGGTTCGTTCTTCGGGGAGGAGCGTCTGAAAATGGCTGCCACGAAGGCGGGGCTTCGCGAGGCGGGGGCGGTGCTGTCGTCGGTGGACAGTGCGCTGGCGTTGTTCACGGCGGGTGCGGAGCAGGCCGATGACATCACGCAGATGGGGATTCTGTACCGCGGGAAGAAGTCCGATGAGTGACGAAGGCGAAATCCAGATGCTGTCGCGGTTCAGCCGCCTGTGGTGCGAGGTGGAATCGGCGGTGCGGGTCTATTTCTGCGGGGTGATTTTCAACAAGTCGGATGTGCCAGATCTGGTTCAGCGCACGGCGATCTGCGCCTTTCGGAAGTTCGGGCAGTTTGACGAGTCGCAGTCGTTTCGGGCGTGGGTGATGGGGATCGCGTGCTACGAGGCGCTGGGGTATATTCGGGATCATGCGCGTTCGCGGGTGGTCTACAACAGTGAGATCTCGGAGAAGGTCGGGGAGGCGATGGAGGCGGAGAACGAGACGCGCCACCGTCGGGAGGAGCTGCTGCGGCGGACGATGGCGGAACTCTCCGACAAGGAGCGGTTGATGCTGCAGTTGCACTACCACGACGGGAAGCCGCTGGCGGAGGTGGCGCGTCGGCTCGGCATGGCCGAGGGGGCGCTTCGCACCGCGCTGTGTCGGCTGCGCGTGAAGATGCGCGAGATGATTCTTGAAATGGAGCGGAAGGAGGAGGAACTGCCATGACGGAGAAGCCCAGGGACAATGACGAATTTCTGAAGATTCTGGAGGAGATCGGGGAGGGCGGGGTCTCGGCGGGCACGCAGGAGCGCCTGTCCTCGGACGGGCGGCTGCTGCTGGAGGTGGTGCACGCGCTGAACGCCCTGCAGCAGAGCGGCGGCGATGCCCCTGAACTGGATCGGCCGAAGTCGGCGCCAGTGGCGATCGACCCTGAACTGCTGCTGCGCGGGATGTCTACGCCGCCGTCGAAGGACGCGCCTGGCGCGCCTGAGCTGGAGCCGCCGAAGCCGATCTCCGCCGAGGAAAACGCGATTCGGCTGGCGCGCCTGATGGCCGAGACCCCGCCTGAGTTGTAGCGGGAGCGGGGCTGGGAGGGGGCGGAGTTTCCGGAGTTTCCGGAGTTTCCGGAGTTTCCGGAGTTTCCGGATTTTCCGGATTTTCCGGATTTTCCGGATTTTCCGGAGTTTCCGGAGTTTCCGGAGTTTCCGGAGTTTCCGGAGTTTCCGGAGTTTCCGGATTCTCCGGATTCTCCGGAGTTTCCGGATTTTCCGGAGTTTCCGGATTTTCCGGGATCCGGAAAATCCCGGACTGTCTGTAACATTTTCGCGGTTTCGGCAGATAGATAGATGGACATGGGCGAGTCGTGCGGGACATTCGAGCCTGGGGAGGCGCTGGCGCTGGAGGCGCTGGAGGCGCATCCGTTCGCGGCGATGCTGGCGGCGCGCGGGTGGTCGTCGTCGGCGTCGTGGCTGGGGGCGGGGCGCAGGACGCTGCTGGGGCTGTGCACGGCGTGCCCGTCGTGCGGCATCACGTGGATGGCAACGGCGGCGGAGGAGCTGGTGATTGTGGATTTCGAGCGCCGCGGCGCCCGCCTCGGGCTGCATTCGCCGCTGCGGGACATGCGGGAGTTCCTGCGGCTGGCGGCGACGCCTGGCAGCGGCTTTCGAATCGGGGTGGCGAAGATCAAGCGGGTGGGGGATGTGGAGGGGGCGCTGGGGCTGGAGCGGCTGACCGAGGCCTATCGTCGGCTGTTCCATTTCGTGGAGCTGGGGCGGGACGAGCGGGGGTTCCGCTGGATTGGCCGCCTGGCCGCTGACTTTCATCGGGAAAACCCATAACAAAAAGGAGAAACGCAACTATGGCACCGCAAATCGACCGTGAAATCGCGAAGGTGAATCTGCCGACGTTGGCGAATCCTGACTTCAGCATCACCACTCCGCTCGACGACGAGCCGACGGGGGTGCAGGAGGGGAGCGGGCTGGCGAAGGCGCCGTTGACCGTCTCAGACGCGCCCGCGCAGCAGGCGCCTGCGGAGGTGGCGCCGTCCGACCTGACCGCCCCGAAGAGCGCGGCGATGACGACGGCGCAGCTGCAGCGCCTGGTGGCGCAGCTGCAGGCGGATTCAAAGGAGCAGCAGTTTGCGCAGGGGATGAACATGGTGGACAACAGCCGCATGGCGATGCTGGCGACCTCGGCGGCGTGCCAGGGGCTGCTGCAGGCGCTGAACGACGCCATCACGCGTTCGGGCGCGAGCACGACCGCGGGCGAGGCGCTTGCGGTGCTGGCGCTGATGGAGCAGGCCGAGGATCCGTCCAAGGTCGACTATTCGAATGCGTCCCCCGCGGCGAAGGCGCTGATCGAGGTCTTCAAGGCGCAGATAGCGGACAAGACCGTGACGGCGGCGTCGCTGACGGAGGCGGTGCTGCAGCGTGCGTGGGGGGACAAGGGCATGGATGTCACGAATGCCCAGTTCGCGAAGGATGTGGCGACCTTGCAGGCCGAACTGGAGTCGCTGACGAAGGACATGGCGTCTGGCACCGCCTCGGCGGACGCGGCGATTGCGGCGGCGCAGGCGGGGATTGCGGCGGCGCAGGCGGCGGTGACGGCGTCGGAGAGCCAGGCCGCGGCGGCGGAGAAGGCGCTGACCGAGGCGACGGCGCAGGTCGACGAGGCAAACGGCAAGGCGCAGGAGGCGCAGACGGCGCGGGACGCGGCGGCGCAGGCGCTGGAGGCGGCGAAGCAGGATCCCGAGGCCGATGTCTCGGCCGAGGAGCAGGCGCTGGCGGAGGCCGAGCAGGCGCTCTCCGACGCGAAGGCGGCGCAGGAGACGGCGCAGACTGGCTACCTTCAGGCGAGCCGTGCGTACACGGAGGCGTCGGTGGCGAAGGCGAATGCGACGAAGGCGCTGGTTCAGGCGGAGGCGAGCCTGGTGGAGGGGCAGAATGCGCGTTCGCAGGCGGTGTCGATGGTCTTGCAGGTCTTCTGCGATTCGATGAAAGCGATTCTGGAGGCGATGGCGGACTACACGGAGAGCGTGAAGGAGCGCAATGACGCGACGGCGCAGGTGAACCAGGAGAAGGCGCGCATCAGCGATGATCTGCGCAAGGAGCTGCTGGCGCTTCTGCAGCAGAACGAGGAGCTTGCCGACGAGCTGGAGGAGGTTCTGGTGAAGATCGCCAACGGCATCGTGAACTTCCAGACGCAGCTGGCGGGCATCAACCAGAACTCCGCCGCAATCGAGCGCGAGATGCACAACGAGCGCATGGTGTGAGGAGGCGGGCCATGGGAACCACGAAGGAAGAGGTCGAGGCGACGCTGGCTCGGGCGCGGGAGACGGTTCGGAAGTCGCGCGAACTGCTGGGGGAGGCGCAGAAGCAGATGGACCAGACGGCGGCGCTGTACCGCGAGGCGGGGCTGACGCCTGAGGATGTCGAGCGCATCCTGGCGGATCCCGCGCTGCCGCCTGAGGTGCGGCGGCAGCTGGACGAGATCCAGGCGCAGTGGAAGCAGGAGGTCGAGGCCCTTGCGGAGCGCCACTATGACGCCGACGAGGAGCAGCGGAACCGCCAGGAAAAACTCGGCGCGCTGAAAAATAATCTTCGGCTTTGATTGCATTCCTGACAAGAAAACCTACATTAACACGGCGACTGTTTGTTAGCCGACAGAGAGTCCCCAATCCACCCTAAAACAAAAGGAAAACCGACGATGGCAGAAGAAATCAAGGACGTCACCGCTGAGACGAGCGAACTGCTGAAGACGATGCTGGAAAAGATGTTCACCGAGAACTACACGATCAAGGATCTGCAGGGCTTGACGGACGAGCAGATCGAGTCGGTGTATTCTCTGGGCTACAACTTCTACCGCGCGGGCAACTACAAGGACGCGGCGAAGATCTTCCACTACCTGTGCCTGGTGGACCACCTCGAGAAGAAATACTGGATCGCGCTGGGCGCGGCGGAGCAGATGGAGAAGAACTACGCGGGCGCGGTCAAGGCGTATGCGTATGCCTCCATGCTCGACCTCAAGGACCCGCGCGCGCAGCTGCATGCGGCGGAGTGCTACATTGCGCTGAAGGATCGGGAAAACGCCCTCTCCGCCCTGACGGCCGTCCTGGAGTTCTGCCCCGACGTCCCCGAGAAGAAGTCCTATCGCGACCGCGCCCTTGCCTTGCAGGCGCTGCTGGAAAACGCCAAATAAACCCGAATATTTTCACGCCGCGGTGTAACATTGCCGCGTGCCGCGGAGATTTAGGGTGAACAGGGAAGAGGGACGCCGCCGGCGCCCCTCTTCCTTCGTGAAAGGTGTTTTTTTTTCGACCACAGCGAACCAGACAACAAGGAGACGGAAACCATGGGAATGGAAATCAATCTGAGCAACCTGCCCCTGAGCACGCTTCAGGGCATCTTCACGCCCGAGCAGATCAACGAGCTGGGCGGCTACCAGAACCTGTCGAACGTCAGCGCCGACAAGTTGCTGACGATCCTGGCGGAGGCGGTCACCGCGCAAGGCAACCAGGTGAGCATCGTCGACGACATCGACACTCCGAACACGAAGGCCTCCGACGGGCAGAAGAACCTGGAGAAGATCATCGCCCTCCTGCAGATGATGACCGATGAGAAGCAGGTCAAGGAGGCGAAGCAGCGCCTGGAGAACGACAAGGGCGCCATCAAGAACCAGCACCAGGCGCAGATGGACAAGATCAAGGAGTCCGTCGAGGCGGCGGAGAAGGCGGAGAAGAACTCGAAGGTGGCCAAGGCCTTCGCGTGGATCGGCGCGGCCATCGCCATCGCCGTCGCCGCGGTGGCGTGCATCGCCTCCGGCGGCATCGCGGTGGGGCCGTGCGTGGCGGCGCTGCTGGCGGTGGCGAGCCTGGTGGTGACGAGCAGCGACAAGGTGTCGAAGGCCATCACCGAGGGACTTGGCAAGTTCTGCAATGCCATTCAGAAAATGTTCACCGGCAAGGACCTGACGAAGCAGCAGCAGCAGATGGCGGGGACCATCATGTTCACCGGCATCATGCTGGCGGCGTCGATCGCGACCCTGTGCATTCCGTCGAATGCGGTGATCAGCATCGCGCAGGCCTCCGAGAAGCTGGCCCGGGCGGCGAGCATCATCGGCATTGCCACCAAGGT
>JAEEGL012214485.1_pt1 | contig 18885 bp, 15 predicted proteins | sample 9134231 | NCBI WGS metagenome assembly JAEEGL01 (sample SAMN16246548, study PRJNA631951) | gut metagenome | biome: gut microbiome; feature: rumen; material: fiber-attached | host: Bos | place: Iran: Karaj | collected 2018-10 | reverse complement strand
TCCCGTTGTAGACAACGAAAACAGACTCGTCGGAATAGTAACCATCGACGACGCTATCGACGTCATCCAGGAAGAGAACACGGAAGATATCGAAAAAATGGCGGCTATCACGCCTACCGATAAAACGTATATGAAAACCGGTATTCTGGAAACGTGGTTCAAACGTATTCCGTGGCTTTTGCTTCTTATGATCTCCGCAACGTTTACGGGACGCATAATCACGTCGTTTGAAGAGGCTCTTGCAGCGAATATCGCGCTTTCGGCGTTTATCCCGATGCTTATGGATACGGGCGGTAACGCCGGTTCGCAGGCTTCGGTATCGATAATCCGCGGACTTGCCTTAAACGAAATAGAATTTCGGGATATTTTTAAGATCTGGGTAAAAGAGCTCGTTGTTGCGCTGCTTTGCGGACTTGTTCTGGGAGCTGCAAACTTCGGCAAGATCATGCTTCTTGGCGAAACGGGCGGAGACGTTGCAACCGCAGCGGTCGTATGCCTTACGCTCGTTGTAACGATAATTATCGCAAAATTTGTGGGCTGTACCCTGCCGCTGCTTGCAAAACGCATCGGTTTTGACCCCGCGGTAATGGCAAGCCCGTTTATCACCACCATAGTCGACGCGCTATCGCTGCTCGTATACTTCAATATCGCAACGGCGATGCTGCATATGGGGTAATGACTATTCCTGAAGGCGTAGGGCGAAGAACGAGTGCGCGCCGTTCATGGCCCCGCCAATTTATAAAAAGCTGAGAATATTATTATTCTCAGCTTTTTTTATTTATGATCTGCGGCTTTGCGTGAACTGTGCGCAAGGGAGCGCTGATCCCGGCCTCCGTCTTGCGAATTAAAATTCCGCAGTCCGCATTGATTCCGCACTTCGTATTATCGTTTCCGCCGCTTTTTCATCGTTTTCATCAACGGAGAGGTCGAAAGCGGGCTCTTTATCGTATGCGTTTCCGACACGGATAGTGAAAATCTTTTCGCCAAGGACCGTTTGCATAAGGTAAACGTCGTCTTCGTCTATTTCCGAGGCGGTCAGGATCACTATCAGTCCCGCGTCGGTCAGGATATTTGCGGTTTCGGCAAGACGGCGGATATGTTCGTCGCGCTCGTCCCTGTCCTCGCTGCGTCCCGTTTTGATATCGGCGTCAACGCCGTATAAAACGTTGCCTATGCCGAGATAATAAACGGATCTTCCGTTTGCAAAAAGCGATTTTTCAAGCTCGCGGGCAACGGTTTTTCTGTCCGAATTTTTACTTCCGGTGATCATGATAACGAACGGTTTCTGCCCGAAACGCTCCATTCTTTCCGTCAGCGAAACGCCGCCTTTTTCCCATCGGAAATTGCGCCTCAGAACGTTTTGGCGTATCTTTTCGTCGCCCGGAACGCCCGTTATTATTCCTCCGCCGGAAATCTCGTATCCGTCAACTATAACAAATCTTCCCGTTCCCGAAAGATCGGACGATATATCGAAAGAAATCGGTCTTTCGAGCGTAAGGGTGCATTTTGCCACTTCGTTTTTTTCGACCTTCGGCTTCGCCGCTTTTTCAAGAGATGAGGCGTTGAGAACGTATTCCGTTTTTTCAAGACGCATCGGCACTTTTGCCGATCCGGTTTTGAGATAATACCGTTTTCCTTCGCTTAAAGCGTCCTTTCCGAGCCAGAAAAGCGAAACCTCTATCCTCGACGCCGTTACGGGCGGCTTTTCGTCTGTTTTAACGGCAAGATCGCCGCGTCTGACGTATATCTGCTCCGTCATCGTAATTCCCGTAGAATAACCGGACGTTACGGCAGTCCTTCTGGGTCTGTTGAACTCTTCTATCGACGCTACCGTCGTTTTTTTGCCCGACGGGTAAAACATAATGCCGTCGCCTACGCGCAGCGTGCCGGACTCAACGGTCCCGGCTATTATCCGTCTTTCGTCGCCCGAAGACGTGAATTTGTAAACGTCCTGCACGGGCATGCGGAAGGGCAGATCGTCGGGCGGAAGCTCTTCGTTGAAAGCGTCGAGCTGTTCAAGAACGGTTATGCCCGAATACCACGGCATATTCTCCGATCTTACCGCAATATTGTCGCCCATGGCGGCGCTTACGGGAATGAATGAAGTGGGCGTAACTCCCGCCGCGGCAAGAAACTCGGAATATTCCTTTACTACGGAGTTAAAAACATCTTCGGAATATCCCACAATGTCAAGCTTGTTTACAAGAACGGAAACCTGCTTTATGCCGAGCATCGAAAGGATATATCCGTGACGTCTTGAGTTTTCGCGGACGCCCTCGTGAGCGTCTATAACAAGCAGAGCCGCTTCGGCGCGCGACGCCCCGGTTATCATGTTTTTGAGAAATTCTATATGCCCCGGCGCGTCAAGGATAATATATTCGCGTTTTTCTGTTCTGAAAAAACAGCGGGCTATATCTATAGTTATTCCCTGCGCCCTTTCGTCCTTGAGCGCGTCAAGAAGAAACGCGTATTCGAAAGGCTTTGAATTTCTTCTGCACATTTCCTTTATCTGCTCAAGCTTTCCCTGAGGCAGAGACCCCGTATCGGCAAGAAGACGTCCTATAACGGTGCTTTTACCGTGGTCAACGTGACCGACGATAACTATATTCATATCTTTTTTACATGTATCCATCTTTGCGAAGTTCCTCCAGCCCGCCGCCGTCTTCCTTATCCTGAGCGCGGCCCGATCTTTCGGCGATATTCGCGAATTTGCCGCTTCTCAGTTCTTCTATTATTCCGTCAAGGTCTTTCGCGTCGCTTTCAACGGGGTTAGTGCAGGGCCAGCAGCCGAGAGAACGGTATCTTTTTCCGTTGCCCTGATCAAAATAAAGAGATACTACCGGCACGCCTTCACGGCGGATATATTCCCATACGTCAAGCTCCGTCCAGTCAAGAAGCGGATGTATGCGTATGTGAGTGCCGGGAGCGAAATCTGTTTTATACTGTCCCCAGAATTCCGGAGGCTGATCGCCTATATCCCAGTCGTTGTTTTTGTCTCTCGGCGAAAAATAACGCTCTTTTGAACGGCTGCCCTCTTCATCCGCGCGGATGCCTACTATAACGCCGGTGTAAGGCTCCGTATTTCCGTCCGTTTCATATCTGCCCGTTACGTGGTTGAGCCTGTATCTTGGCCATTCCCCCGAAAGAGTGTGCCGCAGCGCCTCGGTTTTGAGATTTCTGCAGCATTCTATTCTCGTTGCGTTGCCGTCGGGAAAGGCAATCTTTTTATCGAGCGCTTCGCGGTTCTCGCCGTAGATCATATCGAGCTTCCACTCTTTTGCGAGCCTGTCCCGGTATTCTATCATTTCCGGTATTTTGTAATGCGTGTCTATATGCACGAGAGGAAAAGGAACGTGACCGTAAAACGCTTTTCTTGCAAGACATAAAAGAACGGTCGAGTCTTTGCCTATGGACCAGAGCATACAGAGACTTTTGAACTGACTGTATGCCTCGCGCAGTATATGTATGCTTCTGTTTTCAAGTCTGTCTAAATGGTCCATATGTTCTCCTTTCTGTTTACGATCAAAAATCCTTTTGCGTTGAGCGTGTCTTTGCGGTTATAGCGCATGGGCGAAAGATCGCACTGCAAAAAAACTCCGCCTGCGCATTCCGCCACCGCCTGCATTGCGCACGTATCCCACTCATAGGAATTTGCAAACCTGTAATAACAGTCCGCTTTTCCCTCCGCGATAAAACAGCCCTTTATGCTGCTTCCGCACTGAACGGTCTTTTCGATCCTGTCTTTATATTTTTCGGCGATCGCCTTCGTTTTTTCGTCAAGAAAAGACCGAGAACATAAAAACGTCAGTTTTTCCGTTTTGTCTGAAACACTTATGCGCGTTTCGGGGTCAAATATCTTAACTGACCCGTCCGCCTTTCCCGCAAACGCGCCTCTTCCGTTAAAGGCGTAGTATATCTCACCCGTTACGGGGATATAAACTGCTCCGCCTATGGCTCTGCCGCAGTGCGCAAGCCCTATATTTACGGTAAATTCTCCGTTTCTCGAAACGAATTCCTTTGTTCCGTCAAGGGGATCGATAATAAAACAGCAGTCGTTTTCAAGCCGTTTTTTGTTGTCGGCAGTCTCCTCGGAAAGGCGTGCAAAATCGGGAAATTCTTTCGCGAGCGTTTCGTTTATATATCTGTCCGCAGCCTTGTCTGCGTCGGTGAGAGGCGAACTATCCGATTTATATTCGACCGAAAAGCCTGTGTTATATATCTCGAGTATCCTTTTCCCCGCCTCAACAGCCGTATTTACCATCACTTCCGTCACGTGATCGGCGTTTTGCAGAAAATCATGATATGCAAAAACCTTTTTCGCACATTCTTCAACGGTCATTTCGTCCGTTTTCAGCAGAATATCCGGATATTCCGGAGCTTCGTAAGGCGACGAAACGCCCGTAAACTCTTTTATTTCGCCTGCGGCGGCTTTTTTATAAAGACCCTTCGGGTCTCTTTTTGCGCAAACGTCAAGCGGAGCGTCGACGTATATCTCAACAAATGCGGCATACGGTGAGATGATTTTTCTTGCGTTTTCTCGCTGATTTTCTTTCGGACTTATCGCGCTTACAAGCACCGTAAGCCCCGCCCGCGCCATGAGAGACGCCGTTTCGGCAATACGTCTTATATTCTCGTTTCTGTCTTCTTCAGAAAACCCGAGATCTGAATTGAGTCCGAACCGAAGATTGTCACCGTCGAGAATAAACGTTTTTATCCCCGCGGCGTAAAGCATTTTTTCCGTTTCGCAGGCAACCGTGGACTTGCCTGAACCCGAAAGGCCGGTAAACCATAAAACGCAGCCGTGCTGCCCCATCAGTTCTGCACGCCGGTCCTGTGTGATAACGCTTTTATGGTAAGTTATGTTTTTCATAAGATGAAACTCCGAAGATGCGGTATAATATCTGATTATACTATTCGTATTCAAAAAAATCAAGCCCGTAGGCGCGTTTGTTGCGGTTTTATTCAAAAAAATGCCGAAAAATTCAAAATCCGTATTGAAAATGACATTAAAATATGGTAATATGATAAAAATCGGAAAGAGAGAAACAGATATGACCGTTACAGTTATCGGAAGAGGACACTCGGGCACCCGCTCAATATCGCATACGCTTTCGGCAAGCGGATTTTTTATGGGCGAGCCCCTTAACGTTTCGGGAGACCTTCTTCCCCCCGAAAAAATGTATGACGCGTGCCGCGTTTTTGCAAGATACGTTGAATATAAGGGAAACATGGAATGGGATTTTTCAAAAGTCCTTTCAATGGACCCCACGCAGGAATTTACAACTCTTATTGAAGAATATCTTCATACCGTGCTTGAAAGCAAAAACGAGCTGAAGGGCTGGAAGATACCCGAAACCACGCTCGTTTATCCGTGGATAGTGAAAATGTTTCCGGATATAAAATACATACACTGGGTAAGAGACCCGAGAGACTGCATTTTAGGCGGACATATTACCGACGACCTTTCGGTTTTCGGCATAAAATACGATAAGACCGACGACGTGCGCTTCAACCGCGCTGTGAGCTGGAAATATCAGCGCGAAATAATGAAAGCCACACCCGACCCCGAAAACGTTATTTCCGTCCGCTTTGAGGATATGGTCTTTTCACAGGAAAAAACGCTTGAACGTCTTTCGGACTTTCTCGGAGTTCCTCTTGCGAAAATAGAAATGCGCCCCGACTCGGTAGGAAGATACAAAACCGACGAAGGAACGCATATGTTCGATTTTTTTGAGGACGACCTGAAAGAGTGCGGATACGAAAACGAATAATAAAAAGCGGCGAAGACGGTTTTCTTCGCCGCTTCCGCGTTTAAGCTTATATTTATCCCGCCATAACGTCGGGAACGAAGTTTGTATTTACGATGATACGGTGTCCTCTTGCATCGTCAAACTTCAGACATACGTATATTTCAATCCGCTTTTCTCCCGTCGCCGGCGTCCAGGACGACTGATCCAGCCATTTAAGGTTGCTTTTATCGCAGTTTTCAAGATGGTCGGTAACGTTGTTGTCGCCGAGAGTAAAAGCTAAATAATAAATGTCCGCAAAGCGGGGATGAAGCTTTTCCAGTTCTTCGGGAGCGCAGCCGTAATCGCCGAATTCGCTTTGCCGTATCTCAAGACCGGATACGGCGTGTGTATAACCGTTAAGATCGTGGGCGCAAACCTTTTCTTCACAAAAAAGTCCCCAACAGAATATGCAGTCGTAGCCGTAATACTCAAAATAGTCGGCTGCGTAAGCTGCGTTATTTTTATAATGCTCCGATAAAGACGAGAGCTCGTCCATAATGGCGGTATCCCGGTTTTCCCATGCGGTCATGAACGCTGCGATGATCTCTTCATCGCTCATTGAGGAGTAATCGGTATTGTTTTCAACCGTCTGCCCGTTCTCTTTATTTCCGGAATGCCCGGAGTTTTCGGGCTGATTTTTATCGCATCCGAAAAGGAACAAAACGGAGAAAACGGCAAGAAGAAGCAATGCGATCTTTAATTTGTTAAAATAATTACGCTTCATTTTTGACCCTTCCTTATTCTCTGTTTTGACATCATGTGTTTAATACATATTTACTATATAATAATTACTCATATAATAAATATTTTTTTCGCTGATTGAGCCATAAGAGGATCCCTGCATATTATGGTCTGCAAAGCGAAGTTTGCCGGTCGATGAATTATAACCTACACAGATATACACGTGACCTCCTCCGTTGACAAATAATAAGTCGCCGGTTGTCATTGCAGAGCAACTGTATGTTCCTGTTGAGCTGGCATAATGTTGAGATCCATAAGAATTATTAACAATATTTGTTCTTAACGAAGTATAACTCCAATCATAAGCATAAGCGTCATTATTTCGACAGGTGTGGTTAGGATTGAATGACGTGCATGTGCAAACTGTAGATGATTTTGTGTAGTACCAAAGATTCGAACCCGATGTTTTTTGTGCTAATCCACCATAGGCCAAACATTGAGACACAAAATTAGCACAATCATTTGCGCCTAAATGTATGTAGTTTTTGTAATTGGGAACCCCATAGTATGTCAGCGCGTAAGATGCCGCTTGACTGGGATTATATGCTGTAATGGCGCGATCATTATTAGTTGAGCTTTTATTTGCCGTAGTCGTATTATAGTTCGAATCGGCTATTATCTCTCTTAAATCAAGATCGTCGGGATACAATAATCCTTTTGCTACAATACCATTCTCGTCAACTATTGAACCTGTAATATTAGTATCGCTATAAGCATCATTGCTCAGGAAATACGCTCCGTTGATTTGCGTAAATTCCAACCTATGCGTGATTCCAACATCTGTTACGATTGTACCGCCCTTTTCGGTGAATTTGATTATTTCGTTAACAGTAACAAATAGTTTGGCAGCTTCGGTATACTGCTCAAAAAAACAGCAACGATAATCAAGAGTGCAATTTTTATAGTATTCAAGCCCGCTGCCAAGAACGAAGTATCTTTGAAGCTCGTAAATTCTTTCGTTTTCTCTTGTTACAAGGTGCTTAGCTATTTTATCCTTGACATTGTTGTCTTTTGCAATTAGTGTATTTACGCTATTGTCAAGAGAAAATGCATCAGTAAGGGATTGCCTCCTTGCGCTGAAATAGAATTGTATGATTTCCGAAACATCTGCAGAAATATCCGTATCTGTTAGCAAATTTTGGATTTCAATGCAGTTATTGGCGGTCTAAGCTATTTTGGTTTCAGCGATGGCCGAAATTGAGGTAATTGATACCACAAGGCATAGTGTGATGAGAAAAGCCGAAATTTTTTTGAATGAATTCGTTGATTATTACCTCCAATATATAATTCCTCTGTTTATACTATATCATAATTCAAACAAAATGTCAACTATTTTTTTATAATTTTATATAAATTAACCAAAAAACACATTCCTTATGAAACAAAGAATAATTAAAACCCGGTGCAAATAAACACCGGGTTTTTGAGCGATATGTGTCTGAAAGGGAGGACGGTATCCGTCATTGTGATAAAGCCCGCAGATCGGAACGTTTATTTATCGTTTGCGGCTTCTTATGCTTTGATTTTTTTACGCGGCAAAATCGCGGCGCCGTTTACTTTATTCCCGGTTTTTGCCGTAATTCCAGCTCTTTTATTATTTCGTATATCGCGTTTTCATCGCACGAAACGGTTATAAAGTCCGCGACCGCTTTAAGATTTTCAGAAGCGTTTGAAACGGCAAAGCCCACGTCGGCTTTTTTTATCATTTCAAGGTCATTGTCGTAGTTTCCCGCGGAAACGGCAAGATGTGAGGACGTCAGCCTTTTTATTTCGCAAAGCGCGCAGCCTTTCCCCGCCTCGAGCGCAAACATTTCAAGCCCTTCGCTCCAGCCTCGCGCAAACTTATATGACGGAAAAAGCCCCGGGATAAGAACGCTGAGCTTTTCGGTTTCATCGCGCGGCTGCATAAACATTATGTCATAAATGTTCTCGTTTACGTCAAGAAACGTTTTTTCCGAGATCTCGCTTGCGTGAGAAGAAAAAAGGAAGCTTTCGAAATGAATGCCGATATCGGAGTTTTTCGCGTAAGTCGCCGCTATTTTCAGCACGTCATCCTTCGCGCTTTCGGGAAGGGGGTATTTCGATACTGCCCCCCGTTTTTTACGATCGTATATCATCGAGCCGTTGAGAGTGATAAGATACGTGTTCGGAACGAAAATATCGGTGAATTTATCGAAATGTCTCGGCGGTCTGCCGGAGGCGACGGTGAAAAGTCCGCCGTTTTGCTGAAAATACCGTATCGCTTCCGCATTTTTCTCGCTTATTCTGCCCTCGCTGTCCGTCAGCGTGCCGTCCATATCCGTGGCAAGAAGAATCCCGTCAAATATACCCATAAAAAATCCTTTTTTGTTTGTTAAAAAAAGTATACCATATTATTTTGATTCCGTCAACAGTAAAAATCCCTGTCTTTTAAGGACAGGGATTTATATTTCAAAGCCTTTTTCAGTCTGTTATGCTGTTTTCCGCTTCGTCCGCACGACGGGAATATACGGTAAGACCGCCGCTCTGAGCGTCCGCAATCGATTCCTGAGCCTTTGCCATCTGCTCCTGAAGGGCGGGATCGTTCGGGTCGGGATTTCCGCTTGTTGCGGCGTTTATTATTCCTCCCATTATCTTTGCCATATCGGTAGTCGCTTTAAGATCGCGTTTCTGCGCTTTTGAAAGACCGAAGCTGAAAAGTCCGCGTTCCGAGTCGTGAATGCCGAAGATATAGTCTAGATGCTGCAGCGCATTGTCTGCGTAGTCCGTATCTTTTTCGGTTTTTCTGAAACAGAGCCTGATCTCGCGCCTGATATACGGATGTGGGCGAAGTCCCTTCTTTGCTGCGGCGTCGTTGAAGCCGAGAGGCTGAACGAGACGCAGGATAACGCCGTCTTCCTTAAACGTTTCCGCTCCGCCGTCGGAGGGCTTGTCGGTTTCCTTGTAATACTCGTAAGAAGCTATTTCATCGTAGCGGATAACTTCGCGGTTCACCTTGTTTTTCACGTTTCTGCGGTCAAATATGCTCAGCATGCCTGTATCGTCGCAGAATTCGATCGCAAACTCTTTTACCGTACTCGGATAAAGACTTGTTTTTTTGAAGCACTGTTCATGAATTCTGTTTCGCTTTGCCATAAAATCGATATGCTCGCGAACGGTTTCTTTGTCCATCTCGGAAAGTCTTACAAACTGACTGCATTTTCTTGCGCAGTCGCTGCAGACGTATTCCTTGTTTTTGATCTTGTCTCTGCGCATAACACCGCATTCCGCTCCGCACAGAGCGCATGTTTTTTTGCCGAACAGTTTGTCAAAAAGCCCCATTTTTTAGCTCCTTCGTTTATTTATTGTAATTAAATTATAGCATAGCGATAACCTTATGTCAATACGGTAAAGACGCTAATTTGCGGATTTTTGCATAAAAATTCCCTGCCGTAAGACAGGGAATATCAGGTGTTTTTTCAGACGGCGGCGTCGGTTATACATTTTTGGATAACCTGATTGAGTTCTTCCGGTCGGAATAAACTCATAACACAAATTTTTCGCCTTTGGTAATAAAAAATGTGTTTTCTTCGGGCAGATAAGATTCATATGCCGTGAATTCTTCAACATATATCAAATTATCGGCATGATCTTTAATTTCGGCAATGATATGCCATTCATAATCTGTATCAAAAGGGTATTCTCTGCAAATATCGTTAATATAGACTGTTTGTCCCTCAATTGAGGCCAATTCATATGTCTTAGGGACAGTCTGACCGTATTTCCGGTCGAACTCAGTGACGGTGTAAAAAACATTTAACCCGCTGTATTCCGGATTTTCAATCGTTAATCCTAAATCAAAAACAACAGTTCCGCCTGACAGTTCGGCATAGCATTGCGGACCGAAGAATTCCTCGATCTCTCCAAGGTAAAAATCAACATACAACGTATATTTTACTTTGGTTTTATCAGATGTTTGTGTCGATATCGAAACGGTCCCTTGCTCTGCAATCCGGTAATCGGTTCTGATATTGAATTCAAAATGGTCATAAAGCCCCCAGTTAACGTTGAAATCAACCGTTTCACCCAACCTGTCCAGCGCAAACTGATCAATATAGACAAGCTTCCCTGTCGGCGTAAGGTAACCGTATTCTATGCTTCCGTAACCTCTATGGTAATATTCCGGCATTTTTACAATCTTACCGCCTGTTATCACCTTTGCATCGGTGTCTGACATGAGTTGTATCGGCGAAAGCGTTGTTTCGTTGAGTTCAGTGTTGTTCGGATCAGAATGCTGCTGTAACCATTTTGACCATGCCTCTTCGTTTCTTTCCCCCAATTCAAGCTTCCCGGCAGGATATTCTTGCAGTTTTTTGTACGGATTGAATTCCTCCGAAGATTCGTCTTCATATTTATCTTCAGTTCCGACGCACGGATTCTCCGACTTTGATTCGGCTCCAGCAGAAGAAGCCTCGGGTTTATCAGTGTCTGTGACTTCTTCTGTATTTTCCGAACCCGAAACGATTGTCGTGGTGACTGTATTATCGAAATTTTCCTTATCAGATTGGCCGCATCCGCAAATAGAAATAATTATAAAAAAAGCGAGAAGCACATTAATCTTTTTTATTTGCATTTTTCCTCTTTTCTCAATCTACATACCTTATGCTGATGGCGTTATCAAGGGTTTGACAATACGTTTTATATGTGTTCTCAAGCGTGGTTACTGCTTGGTTATAACTAGTTGATCTTCCGGGATCACAGACTGTAAACGTGTATACGCCGTTTGTCATAGTGTAGCTTGTGAACAATAGGTAGTGAGTTGAAGTTCCGCTTTGAAAACAAACTACTACTCCACCGTCATAATTATCGATTTTTGATGCAATGACTGCCGCCTTTTGGTTTGTTGAATAAGAAGATGGAAATGTGTAGCTTTTAGATGTATATCCATAATAATTTGCACAGGTTGACCAATTGACATATACAGGTGAATCCGTAACAATGTAATAGTTTTTTCCTGCTAAAAACGAGGTACCAGTTGCCGTTGTCTTAGATGTATTGACAAGGGTCAGTGTAAACGGGTCTGTTATGGTGTTAGTTAAAGATACTCCCCTGTAATCATAGCTTCGTGAAACAGAATCTCCTCTGTTACGGTAAAGCATAGCTAAACATGTTAGTGCACACCCGGATCTCATAAAATTGTAGGAATTAGTTGAATAAAACGGTTTATCTGTAGAAATCGATGAGTTAGTTAACGAAGTGCTGGTAGTATAAAACAATGACGACAGATTGGTTGCTACCCAGGATCCGCCCGTTGCATTAGCATTCATTTGGCTATACCAAACAGGGCTGGAATTCGCCGATCTGTATATAACAGAATTATCTGCAAAAGATTCTGGTAAAGTGTTTTCACCTTTTGTTAAATATTTTTTGTTATATGTCGGTAAAGCACCTTTTGAATCTATACTAAAATCTTTGGGAATGATAACTGTTGTATAATAGCCTGAAAAAGATGCTTCATCCTCATTTTTTGAGGGATCATATTTACAAGAATCGTCTATTATCATATAATCACAACATCCGATAATCTTGTTATTGAGTTCCATGAAAAAACTGGATTCGCCTACACAGAAAATAGAACCGTTTACAAATAAAGCAAAATTATATTTACTGTTAATATTTATAGGGAGAAAAGAAGGAGATTCCGAAAGCAATCCATTAAAAATAATGTCAACGTCATTCCATATAGTAAGATTAAAACAATCTATAACGTTTTCATCTGAATGTTTTTTTAATGATACGGAAAAATCATATTTCAGAGTGTCCAAATCAATGATCGGCATATATGATTCGTACAGAAGATAATTATGGGTAGATGCGGAAGAATCGGTAAGTTCATTCTCTGACAAAGCAGTATTGGAGATTTCACAGTATGATTCAACTCTATGTTTACTATAATGTATGGATTCTTTTTGAGTAATCATACCGAATTCAAACGGTAAATCATTCTCTTCATTGCTATATGAAAGGGTATAATCATCGTATTCGGTGCTCAATGGCAGATATGATATGTCGTTTATCTCATTCTGTATCAACATGTCTGTACAGCCTATTTCTTGAGCTGTAATTGGACAAAACATGGTAAAACAAACAGAACATGTAATTATAATGCCCATTAGCCCTTTAATAGTTTTATTGCGCAAAGTATTCATCCTTTCAGTAATCTGTATTCAGTTGATTGTGACAATGAATTTTTATTTCTCTTGATAGGTGATTTTGCAATGTTTTAATTTTTAGGCATATCACATATAATTGTCGGCAAGCATATCCTCGCATCTGCCTTATGTATAACTTACACATTTTAACGGATCATCAGATGGGGGGACTACAAAGTATAAAGTATAAAGTATTACTTTTCTGTCATCAAACATTGATGTTCAGACGGCGGCGTCGGTGATCGCGGTGAACGCCTTCGCGAATTTTTCCGCTTTTTCTTTTGCAAGTTCTCCCGTTTTGTCGCTTACCATAACGTAAAGCTTGACTTTCGGCTCGGTGCCAGAAGGACGGATAACGAGAACGCTGCCGTCTTCCATTGTATAATAAAGCACGTTTGACGGCGGCAGACCTTCTATTCCACCCATATAGTCTTTTCTTTCTGCAACGGCAACGCCCGCAAGCTCGTTTATCGGATTTTCCCTGAGCGCGGACATAAGCTTTTTCATTTTTTCAAGACCGTCAAAGCCGGGCATCTGAATATTTACTGTTTTTTCATAGTATGTGCCGAACTCCGCAAAGAGATCGCAGAGCGCGTCCCAGAGAGTATGTCCTTTTTCAGCGCAGTATGCCGCCGCTTCCGAAATAAGCAGGGACGCGAAAACGCTGTCTTTGTCGTGCGCGTAATCGCCCGCAAGGAAGCCGTAGCTTTCTTCAAAACCGAAAACGAAGGTGTGTTCGCCAGTCTTTTTGAAAAGATTCATCTTTTCGCCTATAAATTTGAAGCCTGTAAGAACGTTTACTATCGAAGCGCCGTATTTTTCGCAAATTTTAGTTGCAAGCTCGGTAGTAACTATCGTTTTTACCGCGCAGGCGTTTTCGGGCAGCGTGCCGAGCGCCTTTCTTGAACGGAGTATATAGTCGAGAAGCAGACAGCCTATCTGGTTGCCGGTGATTATCTTATACTCTCCGTCGTCCGAAACAAGTATTCCCATTCTGTCCGCGTCGGGGTCGGTGCCTATGATAAGATCTGCGTGATGCTCTTTTGCTATTTCAATGGCTCTTGTGAATCCTTCGGGGTTTTCGGGGTTGGGGGATTTGACCGTGGGGAAGTTTCCGTCAAGGACCATCTGCTCGGGCACGGTCACGATATTTGTAAAGCCCGCTCTCTTGAGCACTTCGGGCACAAGTCTGTAACCCGAACCGTGGAACGGAGTGTAAACTATGCACATATCGTGCTGCTTTTTGATAAGATCAGGGTCTATGCGCTGTTCGAGCACTTTTTCGAGATATCTGTTGTCGTATTCCTTGTCAAGGACCTTGATGACCTTTTTCGCCTCTTCAAAAGACACGGTCTTTACGCCTTCGAGCATATCTGTCTTTTTCATCTGAGCAAAAACAACGTCTGCGTGTTCGGGCGAAAGCTGAGCTCCGTCGTCCCAGTAAACCTTATAACCGTTATATTCCTTCGGATTGTGGGACGCCGTTATAACTATGCCCGCGATGCAGCAAAGGTCTGTTACGGCGAAAGAAAGCTCGGGAGTGGGACGGAGTTCGTCAAAAAGATAAACGTTTATCCCGTTTGCAACAAGCACGCATGCCGCCTGCTCGGCAAATTCGCGCGAAAAATTACGGCTGTCGTGAGCGATGACAACATGTGCGTCCTTAATATTTTTTGAATTTATAAGATCCGCAAGCGCCTGCGTTGCGTGACGGACCGTATATACGTTCATTCTTCTCGTGCCCGCGCCTATAGTTCCGCGAAGACCGCCCGTGCCGAACTCGAGAAGTCCCGCGAATCTGTCTTCAAGCTCCGCTTTATCCGTTACGGCTTCAAGCTCTTTTTTTGTGTTTTCATCAACGAACGGGCTGTCGATCCATGTTTTTACGTCCATTTTTTTGTCCTCCGTTATATTTATATGGTAAAGATTATATCTGAGAAAGCGCTTTTGCTATCTGATCGGGGCAGGATGTCGGTCTCGAGCCGCACGTTATGCCCGAAAACTTTTTGATTACCTCGTCTTTATCCATGCCAATAAGAATGCTTGATATTCCTTTAAGGTTTCCGTTGCATCCGCCGATTACTTCGACAGACTCTATTTTATTGTTGTCGTTTACGGTAATGTTTATCTCTCTTGAGCAGGTGCCTTTTGTTTTGTAGTTTACTGTTTTCATCAAATCACCTCATTTGTGGTATTTTACGTTGTTGTTTATCGTGAACGCCCTGTAGATCTGTTCGAGTAAAATTATGCGCATAAGCTGATGCGGAAAAGTCATTTTTGAAAATGAAAGCTTCAGATCCGCGCGCTCTTTCACTTCTTTATCGAGTCCGTCCGAGCCGCCGATAACAAACGTTATCTTCTGGGAAGTCTGCGCCGTTTTTTCGATGAATTTCGCAAGGTCCTCCGAGGACATGCCGTCCCCCTCAACACATAGCGCAACGGTTTTGCCCTTTATGTTTTTTATAAGGGCGTCCTTTTCCTTTTCCGGCGCGCTTTCGGGCGTTTCGATGATCTCAAGGTCGCAGAACCTCGAAAGGCGTTTTATATATTCCGCCGCGGCGTCTTTCAGATATTTTTCTTTAAGATTTCCCACGCAAACTATCCTTACGCCTATCATTTCGATCCTCCGGGATACTTATATATAATATGTTAGCACAAAATACGGAAAAAATCAAGTGATGCCGCAGTCTTTTTTTCGCAGTTTTGAAAATCCGCCGCAATTTCGCCGTCCGGGGCAAAAGTTTACAAATTATTTGCAGGTTTTTTCGCCGCGTCTATTGAGAAAGACGGTTTTTTGTGGTATAATTCATTTAACGCACCGTGAAAACTAAGGAGAAAACAATAAATGAAACTCGGGATCGTAGGTCTTCCCAACGTGGGAAAAAGCACTCTTTTCAACGCCATCACAAATACGAACGTAGATGCGGAAAATTATCCTTTCTGCACGATCGAGCCGAACGTCGGGGTAGTTGCCGTTCCCGATGAAAGGCTGGACGTACTCACAAAAATGTATGAGCCGCTCAAAACCACGCATGCTGTCATCGAGTTTGTGGATATAGCCGGTCTGGTTAAAGGCGCATCCCGCGGCGAAGGACTCGGAAACAAATTCCTTTCTCATATAAGGGAGGTCGACGCGATAGTCCACGTTGTCCGCTGCTTTGACGATGAAAACATAGTGCACGTTGACGGAAGCGTAGACCCCGTAAGAGATATAGAAACGATAAATCTCGAACTCGTTTACGCCGATATGGAAACGGCGGAAAAAATGTGCATTCGCGCCGAAAAAAACGCGAAGGGCGACAAGACGCTCGCAGCAGAGGCAAAGCTTTTCGAAAAAGCGAAGACGTTTCTCGAATCAGGCAGACCTCTTCATTCGATGGAGATGACGGACGATGAAAAAGCCGTTTTATCTGCGGGCAGCTTCCTTACCCTCAAGCCCGTTATCTATGCCGCAAACATGAGCGACGCGGATTTCGCGCAGAGAGAAACGAACGAATATTACATTTCCGTTAAAAAATACGCCGAAGCGGAGGGCTCGAAGATACTGCCCGTCTGCGCTAAGTTTGAAAAAGAGATATCCGAACTTTCGGAAGAGGAAAAACTTATCTTCCTTGAAGATATAGGCCTTGAAGAAAGCGGACTTTCAAGACTGATAAAAGTATCGTATTCAACTCTCGGTCTTATCAGCTACCTTACTGCGGGCCACGATGAGGTCCGCGCATGGACGATAACAAAAGGCACGAAAGCGCCTGCTGCTGCCGGAAAAATACACAGCGACTTCGAAAAAGGCTTTATCCGCGCCGAGGTAGTGGCTTTCAGCGATCTTGTCGCATGCGGTTCGATGAACGCCGCAAAGGAAAAGGGCCTTGTGAGAAGCGAAGGAAAAACGTATGAAATGAAAGACGGCGACGTTGTATTATTCAGATTTAATGTGTAACGAAAGGGCTTCAGATGAAAAATCTACTTTTTATAGGTAACAGTCTGATAAGAACAGGCATGATCCCCGAAAGTGCGGAAAAGCTTTTTAATGATAACGGCGCGGATATAAGCGTTTCGGTCTGCAGAAAGGACGGTTATACGCTTGCGCACCATGAGTCTGATTTTGAAAGCGGTGACTTTGCAAAAGAGCTTTCGGGCGCAGATATCGTTGTTTTGCAGGAATACGGTTCAGACTACTGTCCCACCCGTGATTCGGTCGAAAAGATAATGAAACGTCTGAAAAAAGACGCGGAAGTATATTATCTTCTTACGGAATGGGACGTGGACAGAAACAGAATAAACGAGCTTCGCGATCTGCCCGTTCGTTTTATTCCGGCAGGATATATCCATGAAAGACTGACAAAATGCAATATCGCGGATTACGACGATCTCCATTTTCCTGAAGACTACCATCCGTCCGAATTTTACGGCAGGATCGCCGCTGCTGCTGTCTTCCTTGCTGTTACGGGCGTATTTCCCGAAAAAACCGATGAAGAAGTTGCGGCGATAAAAGATATCATAATCGAAGAAAACGAAACACAGAATCACCTTGAGTCGGTTCTCGTCGTGGGCGGAGGCGGAAGAGAGCACGCGATCATAAAAAGCCTCATATGCTCAAGAAGGACGGGTCTTCTTTATGCTGCTCCCGGCAACGGAGGCACGGAGCTTGATTTTGTTAAAAACGTTCCACTGAAAGCAACTGACGTTGACGGCGTTGTGGCATTTGCGAAAGAAAACGCAATAGATTTCGTGGTAGTCGCCCCCGACGATCCCCTTATGCTTGGTATGGTCGACGCGCTCGAAAAAGAGGGCATAAAGGCTTTCGGTCCGAGGAAAAACGCAGCCATAATCGAAGGCAGCAAGGTTTTTTCTAAACAGCTGATGAAAAAATACGGCATCCCCACGGCGGATTTCGAGGTTTTTGACGACTATTCTGCCGCATGCGAATACGTTAAAAAGCACGGCGCGCCGATAGTTGTTAAAGCTGACGGACTTGCGCTTGGCAAGGGTGTTGTGGTTGCGCAGACCGTTGACGAGGCGCTGGAAGCGCTGAACGAAATAATGTGCAACAGAGTCTTCGGTGAGTCCGGCGCAAAAGTTGTTCTTGAAGACTGTCTTTACGGAAGAGAGATATCCGTTCTTGCATTCACCGACGGAAAAACTCTGCGCCCGATGATTTCTTCGCAGGACCATAAACGCGCGTACGACGGAAACAAGGGCCCGAACACGGGAGGTATGGGCACGCTCGCACCGAGCCCTGTTTATACTCGCGAGGTGGCGGAAGAGTGCATGAAAAATATATTCATTCCTACCGTAAATGCAATGAATGCGGAAGGAAGAACGTTCAAAGGCGTTTTGTATTTCGGGCTTATGCTCACAAAAGACGGGGTAAAGGTAATAGAATACAATTCCCGTTTCGGCGATCCCGAGACCCAGGTCGTCCTTCCTCTTCTTGACGGCGACCTGCTTGATATAATGGAAGCTGTTGCGGATGAAAAACTCGATTCCGTTGAGTTTTCGTGGATAGACGCCGCTGCGGTATGCGTTGTAATGGCTTCGGGCGGATATCCGAAAAAATACGAAAAGGGCTACGTTATATCCTTCGGCGAAAATATCACGTCAACCGTGTATCACGCGGGCACAGCGATAAGAGACGGCATGGTCGTTACTTCAGGCGGACGCGTTCTCGGCGTTACCGCCATCGGCGAAACGGTTGCCGAAGCCGCAGCGGATGCATATGCGGACGTAGCGAAGATCCGTTTCAAGGACTGCTTTTACAGAAAAGACATCGGCAAAGTGTGATCAGGCGCAAAAAACGAACAAAATATTATAATGTATAGAAGAAATGCATACGGACGCAGAAACGAAAGATGATATGACGTGTCGTATGCATTTTGATCTTTTTGTCTTGTCTGACGTTTTATCGGGTGTCGGCAACCACGAAGGGGCGCCGAATCAATGACGATCCTGCTAAAAAAGGTAGAAAATCGTGTTATCTTGCGCCGATATGAATGCAAAGAGCTTCGGAAAAACAGATTTCGGCAAAAAAAAGCAGAAAATAACTGAAAAAATCCTCAAAACCCTCTTGACAAAGGGGAGGAGGTGTGATATAATAGACAAGCTCCCGAAAAAAAAGGCAGCGAGAGAAGAGATCCGCAGGGATCCGGTTCACAGAAAGTTCACAAAAAAAGGTATTGACAAAGTGA
>JAEEGL010162315.1_pt1 | contig 18885 bp, 15 predicted proteins | sample 9134231 | NCBI WGS metagenome assembly JAEEGL01 (sample SAMN16246548, study PRJNA631951) | gut metagenome | biome: gut microbiome; feature: rumen; material: fiber-attached | host: Bos | place: Iran: Karaj | collected 2018-10 | reverse complement strand
GCATTCCAGAACATCTGGAAGACGGCTTGGTTATTAGACTTATCGTAATCAAGCGCCGGTTTAATAGTAACCGTGCTATAGTTAGTATCCGTATCACCAGCATTAAAGGCGGACCAGCCAATAGACTCAACCGTGGACGGAATTACAAGATCACCTGAAATAGAGGCACCATAGAATGCTGCTTCACCGATGATCCTAAGACCTTCAGAGAATGTATTAGTAAGGGTAATATTAGACTCCTGGAAAGAACCTTTAGCAATTTCGACAACCGTATCCGGAACCGTAACAGGCTCATTGACCGTCGTTTTAAAGAGTGCATAATCCGGAATCTTAGTCCACTTCGCATTAGCAATATCTAGTTTCTTTATATCAAAATACGCAAATGCAGCCTGAGTTGGAAGAGTAATATTTTTATCCGTAAAAACTATACTATCGAAACTACTTCCATCAGTCATTTGAGCCTGACTCCCAAACCAATATGGAGTATAACTTTCTGGCAAAGCAGGATCGACCGTACTAAATATCGGATAAAAACCTCCATGCAAACCGAAGAAATCGCAATCCAAATAGATATTACGAAGATTTGGATTATACAAGAAAGCGCCAGAGCCAATACTCTCAATCTTATCGTATAGCTTAACGGATTTAACATTGGCCTGCATAAAAGCGCTACCACCTATTTCCTTAAGATTTGGCAAATCTACATCAAGCTCATATCTATAACCTTGGAATGCATTGCTGCCAATCTTCTCTAGCGATGCTGGAAGCTTAGTAATGACCACATCAGAAGCTTTACTCCAATCGCCATCAGGATCACCTTGCCACTTAGAGTGTAGATAATCTGCATCGTAGAATGCATGATCTTTAATTACTTTTAGTGATTCCGGCAAGACCAACTCATCCTCTAGCTTCGCAAACATAAACTCATTGTAACCAATTGTCTCGAGCGTGTTAGGTAATTCAACGCTCTTTGCCTTAACATTCATAAACATATTATTTGGCAAGTTGGTCACACCTTCTGGAACAACAATCGCATCGCTCACTTCCGCATTCCAGAAAGCACTATTATAATCTGCAGTTTGCAAACCGCTTGGAAGAATTATTCTATTAAATTTTGCATTCCTAAATGCACCGTCAAGATGAGTAACGCTATCCGGAATCTTTAATTCCCCACCAATCTCCGCCTGATAAAATGTGGCATAAGGAATAGTAGTAATACTCCCAGGCAACAAAACCTCATCCGCCTTAACCCCATTGAATACATTGGTAGGCATCGACGTCCAACCCGTATTTCCTAAATCAATCTTCTCTGCCGTCACTCCATAAAAATAACTTGATTGAACATTCTGTCCTTGAACGTTAGTCCACCCGCATCTGTATTGTCCATCCGACATGAGAAGTAAATCATAATCGGCGCAAAATGGTAAAACAACTTGAGTAATTCCAACAGGATTAGTGAGACTTTTATCTGTAAAAGTAATACTGTGAACCGTTAATTCCGGAACAGGTTTTACAAACATAGACTCTGTATGACTCCCATTATTCTCATGAACTGTATAATTAACTTTTATTTCTTCATCATATTGATTGAAAATTGATGCAAAACTATTCTCCATAGACGAATTACTAGCCAGACTACCAAAATCAAAATCAATAGTTATATCATTTAGAGTATCAATGTTGGTAAAAGAGTGCTCACCTAGATTAGATAGGCTATCGCCTAAATAAACATTTCTTAATCTAGTACCAGAGAAAGCACCATCACCTATACTTCTTAAGTGTTCACAATTCAAATCAGTAGACAAATTCAGATCGCCATAAAAGGCAAAATCTCCAACTTCCTCTAATGATTCTGGCAACTTATTAATCTTAAGAGTATCTAGCTCTTTATCCACAATCACAGCTTGCTCAAAGGCCTGTTCGCCAATAGTGGTAACCGAATCAGGAATAACAAGTTCTTTTTTAATTTTGGCTGAGCTAAAGGCCTGTTTTCCAATTGTCTTCAAATTCGACGGAAGCAATACCTCATCCGCCACCAATGCAACGAAAAAGTATTGCGGAATATCACTTAGACCACTCTCACTCAAGTCAATTTTTTCCGCAAGCGTATAGGCAAAAAAGTTTCCATGCGGAGCAGAAGGCGAATTGGCAAAAAGCAATTCCGGATATCCAGTTTTTACTTTGTTCGTAAACTTGATAGTGCCATATTTTCGAACATAATGAGCACCCATAGATCCATATTTTATACCAGCATTCCGGTAATTGTTTATATCTGTCTCCGTATCCCGTCTTGAATAGTAGTCTGTAAAGGAACCGAAGTGCACACCAAAATTATCGTAATACCAGCTATACGTACCAGCGTTAAAATATTCCCTGTTACTGTCATGGAACGAATTCTTTTCAGGATTAAAAATATCGTAATCAATTGTAACGTTTTCGATATAAGGGCAATTAGTAAAAACCTGACGCCCAAAATATTGCAACGAATCATGAATCGTTACGTTATGAATACGTGTAGCCGCAAATGCCTCATCGCCTAAGAATCTGAGATTTGGTAGATCAAAGTCCATTTCAATCGCATAGGATCCACGAAAAGCAGCAATGCCAATGTACTCAAGCGATTCTGGCAAATTAAAACCAATATCATTGCCACCAACCGCGTTAAGAGCAAAATTTCCGACGCCTTTTAGCGTAGAAGGCAATGAAATTCCTTCAAAATACCTCTCCGACTTATTTAAAGAACCAGTTTGATTAAGCGTCACCCAGTTTTCAATAGTAGTACATCCCACAGCACACGAAAACACTGGATAATTTGCCGTATTCCAAAAGGCCATCGTACCAATGAACTCATACCCCTCACCAATTATCAATTTCTTTAAATATTCCATTTCTGCAAAATAGACAGGCGCAACGATATTTTTATAAGCCTCCGTATGCGCATATTGAACGACGGACTCCTCTTCATGGCCACCACCCAAATAACCACTATAGCCATCACCACCACCAGTATAACCATACTCATTAGAATAAGCAGACTGTTCAGTCCACTCAACCCACTCATTATTTTGATTGTAATGATGTTTATAATCTTCATATGAAACATGTGTAGGACTTACGTCTTCATTTTCCCCATATGGAGCAATTAGTATCAACTCTTCGACTTGTGGCCCAGAATAATCACCCAAAACGGTATGAAATACAGTTACGGTACCTGAAGTTAGAGTATCGTAGGCAACAGTTACCTTTTTTATACTAGAATTTCCCTCAAACAAATACGCCCCCAACCAATTGATTGATTTTGGAAAATACAATTCAGTAAGCCCATTATTATATGCAAAGGCTCTATATTCTATTCTATTTATACCATCAAGATTTATACTGGTTAGATTAGCTTCCCTAAAAGCTTCCATTTTGATAGTTCTAATATTAGTATTAGAAAAATCTATTGCACCAAGATTTGTCCCATAAAACATCTGTGCACTAACGACACCAACCGAATCATCAAATTCCACTTCAGACAAATCACTACAGTTTTTAAATAGGCCGTCACCAGCATAGTTAGTTTTTATAATAGCCTTCTTTACGTTGGATCCTGAAAAAATATTACTTCCCAAAAAATGGTCGTCATCAACAGTAATAACCCTATTGTCTTCGTCAAAAGTTACATTAGCAAAGGCATACCAACCTACATAATTAAAAGTCGGAAAATTTAAAATCTTAAGTTTATAGCCCGCAAATACGCCATTATTTTGATCGTCGTAAACACTAAACGGAAAGCCTGGTGAGGACGCTCCAAAAGACACTGAAAACATCGTAGAAGAGTCAGGCACGTAGCCATCCTTAAGGAAATATCCCCAACTATTAGTCAGCGCACTTCGCCTATATTCCACCGCACCCGTCGTAATACTAGTGCCAAAATAACGTTCCATATCCTCTATGGACATATAATACTGCAACTTTTGCTCTGGAGTTAATAGATACCAATATGGCATCGATTGTAGTCTAACCAGATATTCTCTTTGATTACATAAATAGCTACCACGTTCATTCGTAAAACTATCACACACAGTGATTCTCGCATCTGGTAAAACTGTTTGAATATCAGAAATCACCATTTCTTCACCAAAAACAAGCTCGGTCATAACATCAGGATCAATCATTGGCTTAACACCCAAAACTTGAATCTTTGCAGTATTAGACATATCAAGTTTATTTATGGGCGTAATAGATTCACGTTTGATCTCAGAAAAATGATTCGCCTGATGTTCAATATCTGCATTGTCAAGAAAATAAGTATCCAGGGTCTGAGTAGCATTTGGTACATTGCTCAAAACTTCCGAAAGCGACGGAATAGTGATTGTAGTTGCATCAGAAGGTTTATCAAAGAACTTTATTACAACTGCTTCCCTACCAGTTTCCGTGTCATAAGCGCGTAGGTACTCCCAACGCACATCATTAACGTCGGTAAAATGCCGTCAGTATTCTGATATTCCGCATAAGCCGGCGCAGAAATAAAAAACCCAACAAATAATCCAGCCAGAAGAGCAACCCTCTTCATAGTTATTAGGGTAAAAAACCTAGACAACCCCAAAATAAACCTCCTTGTATGACCTTTGATATTCAAATTATACCATAAGCAATGTGAAAAGATTAGAATTTGTAACTTTTCTTTTCCCGGCGTATCTATCAATGTTGAAGAAAGTTGCAAATTCTAATCATCTATAACTTTGCTATAATGAAGCTATGTATATCTCAGAACTCATCGAAGATTTTCTTGAGCACCTCGAAGTCGAATCCGGCCGTTCCCCCAAGACTATCGAAAACTACCGTCTCTACCTCTATCGTTTTCTCGAAATCACCACCGAGATTCTCGACAAAGACCCTACTCCAGAGATGATCACTACGGATGTATTAAGAAAATATCGTCTCAAGCTTAATCGTCTCGAATCACCACAAGATGGCGAAAATCTTAAGACCATCACTCAGGCTTATCACCTTATCGCTCTACGCGGCTTCATGAAATATCTCGCCAAGCGCGAGATCAAATCTCTCGATCCTTCCCTCATCGAGCTTCCACACATCATCAGAAAACAAGTCACCTTCCTCCACTACGACGAAGTTGAAGATATGCTCAATCAAATCGACCTCTCCACCGAATCCGGTCTACGAGACCGCGCCATCATCGAGCTACTCTATTCTGGTGGTCTCCGCGTTTCCGAGCTTATCAATCTAAATCGTGACTCCATCAACCTCGAACGCCGCGAATTCATGGTCCGCGGAAAAGGCCAAAAGGACCGTCCAATTTTCATCTCCAAAGCCGCCGCCGACCGCATCGACGAATACCTCGGCGCTCGCAGCGATTCCCTCCCGGCGCTTTTCCTCAACAACAGCAAAAATCAGCAAACCGCCGACACTTCCGGCAATTTCAGAAGACTCACTCCAAGAAGCGTCGAGCGCATCGTCGAAAAGTACGCTCGCATGGCTGGCATCACCAAGCATGTCAGCCCACATACTTTGAGACATTCTTTCGCCACCGACCTACTTATGAACGGTGCCGATCTTCGCTCTGTCCAATCTCTCCTCGGCCACGCCGACGTCTCTACCACCCAAATCTATACACACGTCACCGACCCGCATCTACGCGAGATTCACGAAAAGTTTCACAGCGAAACCAATTAATTTAAGTTATCTTAAGGCTTATACCATTCTCCAGCCCTATAATTAATACAGTCCTGGCCAGGATAGCACATAGTATCAGACCTCATAGAACCGACATGATCGGTTTCTACCTTGAAAGGAATCCAATCCGCATTATTGTATCTATTAGGATCACTTGTTGAAGGGGTAACAGTGAAATAGACGTCTCCACCGTTATACTGATAGCCAAACGTCAAACCGGCCCTATAACGAACAAGCGTATTGCTATTTCTATTTTTTACATGATATTCATAAGTCCAACCTCTACAAATAGGAACACTCATAGTTTCTCCTAAGACTCCAGCATTCCCCCAGTCAACACCTTGCCCCGTAGTATCATTACAAGCTCCATGACAATCCAAACTCCAACTCATATTAGTACTAGTATCAAGAACGGATGATCTACCAGATGTAGAAATGAAATATGGACCTCCGACCGCACCAGTGTCGTTAATCACGATACCATTCGGATCCATAATAATACGAAAAGCATTCGGCTTAACCGCAACCAAGACGCCATCCAGATCACCAGATTCCCACCTCAAGAAGAGTGTCATCATCGTACAACTAGAAGCTGAAGTACCGCTAGCAAATGAAGTGTTTGACCAAACCGCATAAAGAGTCATCGATGTTGAAGATGAATTTAAGGTAACCTTGCTGCCAGCAGCATAAGCGACACTTCCACCATTTGACGTCGCCCAACCCTTAAACGTGTAAGAACTCTTAGTAGGTTTACCAGAAGGGATAGTAAACTGATGCGACGTGTCAGTGGAAGGACCAAAACTCTGGGTACCAAAACCACTACCACTGCCACCATTTAGATTGAAGGATAGAGAGTAAGTATACTTAGGGATCGTGTCCCAGTTCGCCCTGTATACTCTTGTCTGTTCGTTACGATGGAATGTCACACTACTACCCGGCTGACGAAGAGGCGAACTGATGTCCTCACCAGCACAGTTTGTTCTACATCTCCATCCGGCAAAAGTTGCCGAAGTAGCAGAAGGTTGAGTGTTAATTAAAGAAATGGTGACATCTCCATTAGCATCAGGGGTACGAGTATAAATAAATTTATAGGTAGAACCAGAAGTTACACTACTATATCCAGGTTCGCTCGTAGGATTAAACGATACGGTTCCAGTCTCCGAGGTTTTCTGGTTTTTCTCGTAAGAAATCCAATACTTACATTCCCAAACTGCATAATAAGTCCTAAAGGGATGCGCGCCAGCGGTATTTCTAAAGTCGCTAATAATATCACCTTTTTTAAGAACATCGGATTCGCCGCATTTGGCATCGCTTCTCAAAGACCACCCAAGTGGTTCCTCATAAGAAAAGTATCCCTCAGCCGGAACATTGTCAATTGTAGTTGCAGGAAAAGCCTCATTGTAAGGAACAGCCTTACGAATTTTCTTTACTGGACATGGCTCCATACTACTACTATTAACCTTTCCACAATCATGTCCAGACCAATCAAACGACAACACAAAGTCCATCGTATTATGGTTCTCAATTTCCACGTCAGGATCATATAGACGAATCAAAGTAGAAATTGTCGTAGGAGTCTTCTTGCCATAACCATACCAGCAAGAACGAATATAAAAGTCATAAAAAGCCGTCGAGCCATTCAATTGTTCGTCATCTTTAACGACGGATGTAGTGTCCTGATCCCTAACCCCCACAATAAATAGACCTTCAATTCCACGAAGAATAGTACTGCGTGCGAGCAAAGCTCCATCGTAATCAGTATTAGAATAAAATAACCGAGGATAAAGTGATGACTCAACAAAATTACCTTCGTTCGAAAGTCCATACTTTTTAACGGCATTCTCGCTACCGATGTTTTGCGTGTCGATTGCAAAGGCATTCAGTTTCTTCAGGCCGTTTTCCGCATTTTCATCATAGAGTACACTACAAGTAGATGGCCTAAACTCTACTACATTGGCACTGTTTCTAGCTAAAGCCGCATCATTGCTTTTGGCCAAATTCACAATCTGATTCCACAAAGAAGTATACGGTCCACTCATTTCATCGCTTTTTTCCGCAATGTAACCTTGGTGAATAAACCTGAGCGCCTCCGCCTGCGCGTCGATTTCGTTACGCGCCATCGTAGTTTCGAGAGAGGTTTGCATATTAGATGAACCAGACATCAGGACTGAAGTAATCGTTATCGCGACAAGCGAAAAAATTCCGATTGCAAACATCACTTCTACGAGAGTATCACCTTTTTTTCGACCCACTCTAAACTTCATATGTTTATTTTACCACATCAAAACATCACAAGGCTAAGAATCTGCTCGCCAAAAAACAGTACAATATAAAATGCAATCACGAGAAACGGCCCGAAGTAAATCTTCTGCACACGTTTCCCTTTCTTCTTGACGGCAGTCGGCAAAGCATAAAGACATCCGAGCATATTTGCAATAAAAAGCGCAAACACAGCCAGCCAAACGTTCCCAAGTACCAAAGCAATCGGGATGCAAAGAATTGCATCGCCATCGCCTACCCACCGGCCACGAGAAACCAAATATAAAATCTCATAGAGCCCAGATAATAAAGCAAGCGCTCCCAAAGAATGCCACAAATGCTCAGCCGAAAACCCACCAGCGAATCCAGCAACCACCCAATAAACCACGCCCAAAATGCATGCAATAATCAAAAAGACAGTCGGCAACTCCCCCCACTTACCATCATAGATAGATAAGAAAACCAACACCAGCGACAACAAAACCAATACCAAACAATTAACCATAAGTAAAACATTTCCCTGTGCACCAGCTCTTAGAACTAAATCTTTCCCACCGCAAACCTCCAGAAAGAAATACATCAGCACAAGAAACGCCATTCCAGAGAGTATTTCAGCGAGCAATTCGGCTATCCCAATTTTTTTCCCACAGTATCTACATTTCCCGCGAAGAACAAACCAAGACAAAATCGGGATATTATCATACCATTTTAATTGTTTTTTGCAATGAAGACATACCGAACGTTTGCCAACGGAAGTTTTCTTCTCTTGCATTAATCTTAATCTCCAAGCCTGGCAGCACAAAAACGAGCCAAAGACTGCGCCAAAGATAAAAGCAAAGATATAAAACACGACCAACATTCTAAGAAATATAATAGCACAAAATATAACCATAACCCCCTTGATTTTTTAAGGATAATAGTTATAATAAGCTCAAAAGATATACAAAATCCAGAAAGGATAAGAAATATATGAAAAAAACAGATATCAACTCTAAGAAAGGCTTCACCATCATCGAGGTGGTCCTCGTGCTCGCTATCGCAGGTCTTATCTTCCTCATGGTCTTCGTTGCTTACCCAGCACTTCGCCGTAATCAATCAGATACAGCTCGCCGTAACGATCTTTCGAGATTCATCAGCCAGCTCGCACAATACAAAACAAATAACCGTAAGACCCCACAAAGTATTAATGACGTAGTAGAATTCGTTAATGGATATCTTGACGGCGATGTAAAAGCAAAAGCGGATGGAACCATAACAGAAGATAAGCAAACAGCTAACTTCACTAGCGGCTTTCAAGATCCAGACGGTGAACCTTATATGGTCACGGTTCCTACCAAATACACAAATCAAAACCCAATGGCGTCGGTTAATGAAGTTAACCATATAATCTATTACTACAACTATGCAAAATGTAATGGCGAAAGCCTTGAGGCTTCACAGGGTAAAAACGACGTCGCCATTGTATACCGCACCGAAAACGGCATTTATTGCCAATCCAACGCTGAATAAAATAGCAAGTCTAAAAATCCCCCTCTAGTGGGGGATTTTTTTATGGTATAATAAGCATAACAAATATGAAGAAAAAGTCCGGTTTCACCATTCTAGAAGCAACCTTAGTCATCGCACTTGCCGGTCTATTATTTGTTGCCATCGCTATCGCTATTCCAGCCCTCATTCGCTCGCAGCGCGACACGGATAGGCGACACGACGTCGGTGCTATCATTAATAAAATCAAAGAATACCAATCTAGCAATCGCAAAGCTCTTCCCTCCACCGGAGAAGCCGATCGCCTTTTTTATCAAGGAGTTGAGAATATAAGCTTCCAAACCACCTCGACTACCGAATGGTCTAGTTTCCTGAACAACGACCTACCAAGAGTCTACTACGACGCTGACAATAGGTTTCATAACGAATTTGCCGATCCAAACGGCAATCTCTATCAGTTTTCAATCGTCTCATGCAGCCCGTCGGTAGGAGTTGGCGGATCATGCAACCAAACGCAATACCAATATAGCGCAGACGGCGGCATGATAAGAGCAATCAATACGTTCCTTAATGCTCAATTCCCAAACGACTATCTTATTCTTATCGTCTTAAATTCAAAATGTGGCAGCGACAATAGCCCGATTTATGTTCCGGGCAACAAAAGCCTATCAATCATGTACCGCCTAGAAAACACCGGTACATACTGCGAAAACAATTAGTCTCTTCTAGATTATCCAACCTTACCCACGAGTGAGTAGATCGGAAGAAGAGTACCACCAACTACGATACCAATAAGGCCAGCCATCATCACCATCAGAATTGGCTCAATCATCGTAGAAATAGCCGCAATTTGCGCATCAAGTTCATTTTCATATACAAGTGCAGCGCGCCCAATCATCTCGTCAATTTTACCAGTTTCCTCACCAATAGAAGTCATCTGCGGAACCAAAGGAAGCATATATTCCCTTTCAACTAACGCTTCAGAAAGCGGTTTACCACCCTTAAGAATACCAATTGCCTTAGAAAACTCCGTCTCGATTACGACATTGTTTGGAGCGCCCACAGCAATCTGAATAGAATCAATCATTTGCACACCAGCGCCAAGCATCATCTCTGCTGTGCGCGCAAAACGCGAAACATAGAGTTTACGGAATAACCCACCAAAAATCGGGACCTTAAGTTTTATTGAGTCTTTTACTCTTTTGCCGGAATCAGTACTCTTAAAGTAAAAGACAATTCCGCCAATGATGCCACCAAGAATCAAAAGCACTAACCACCAAAACTGCGCGAAGAAATTCGTAAGATTTACAAGTCCCTGCGTAAGACCAGGCAATTCCTCTTTCATATCCGTATAGAGATCTTCCACCTGTGGGACAACGGCAATCATCATGAATGCGAGCACGGCAATAATCACCACGAGAATAATCGCAGGATAAACCATCGCGCCTTTAATCTTAGAAATCATCGCTGCATCCTTTTCTTCCTGATCGGCAAGACGATTAAGCGAGATATCAAGCGTACCAGAAGCTTCACCAGCCTCAATCAAAGACAAATAAACTTTGTTAAAAATATCCGGACGTTTGGCAAAAGATTCGTGCAGAGTTTTACCACCCTCCACGCTCGCCAAAACCTCCTCAATTACAGCTTTCATACCTTTAGACTCAGTTTGTTCGGCTACAGTCTTAAGAGAATTAGATAGAGGCAAACCAGCCGAAATAAGCGTAGCAAACTGCCTCGTAAAGGTAATCCTATCCTTCGTCTTGACTTTCATCTGACTGCGTTTGAGTGCAGATTTCTTATCGTGATCACGCAACATATCCGGAATAAACCCTTGCTCAAGCAAAAGCTTACCAGCAGCACGTTCATCAGTAGCCTGGATACTACCCTTTACGACTTTGCCAGTTTCCTTCTCACGGGCACGATAATCATAACGATTCATCTACTATAATCCCCTCACTAAACGCTCAACTTCATGTGGGTCAACGGCGAATTCTATAGCACTATCATAAGTAATCGTGCCAGACTGTACCAATTTAGCTAGAGTTCTATCCATCGTCTGCATTCCCTGTTCAGCACCAGTTTGAATTGCGGTATCAAGCTGAAAAGTCTTGCCTTCGCGAATAAGCGCGCGTACAGCGGCATTCGCCACCATAATTTCCGCCGCAGCCACACGCCCACCACCAATTGCCGGAATTAGACGTTGTGCGCAAATTGCTTGAAGCATATTGGAAAGCTGCGAACGCACCTGCGGTTGCTGATGTGACGGAAATACATCAATCATACGGTCGATAGACTGTGCTGCAGAGTTGGTGTGAAGTGTAGCAAATACCAAGTGGCCAGTTTCCGCGATTGTAATTGCGGCCTGAATCGTCTCAAGATCACGCATCTCACCGATAAGCACCACGTCCGGATCTTCACGAAGCACAGAACGAAGTGCAGCGCCAAATGAAAAAGTATCATAATGTACTTCCCTTTGCACAATCACTGAACGACGCGACTGATATGTAAACTCAATTGGATCCTCAATCGTAATAATATGCATCGATTTTTCGCTATTGATTTTATCAATAAGTGCCGCCAGTGTCGTAGACTTACCAGAACCAGTAGGACCAGTTACGAGCACGAGACCACGTGGGTAGTTGGCAAAAGTTTCAAGTACTGGAGGAAGACCAAGCTCATCAATAGACTGAATCTTGCTCGGAATCAAACGAAAAGCTGCAGCCATCTTGCCACGCTCATGGAAAATATTTACACGGAAACGTGCGATATCGCCAAAGGCAAATGAATAATCAAATTCTTTATCCTTAAGAAAAATCTTGCGTTGGTCTTCATCAAGAGTAGCAAAAATAACTTGTTGTAATGTTTCTTGATTTAGTGGCCTTGCACCGGTAATTGGTGTGAGCGCGCCATCAATACGCATAATTGGTGGCAGCCCAAACTGAAGATGCAAATCAGACGCATTTCTTCTGACCACCTCTTCAAGTAGTGTTTCGATTCTAACCTCAAATTGCCCACTATTATCCATATAACTATATTACCATAAGAATTATCTAAAAACAATTATTAAGCAAGGTCGGAAGCAACACGGTTAACCTCTTCAATCGAGGTTACGCCAGTAAGCACCTTCAGAATACCATCCTGACGCATTGTTACGGTTCCCTTTTCACGAGCCAGGCGCATAATCTCGGCAGCAGTAGAGTGATTCACGATCATCTTCTGGATATCCTCATCTACGTCAATCGTCTCATAAAGACCAGCACGCCCAGCGTAACCTCCAGGAGTATCCTTTGTCGAAATACCACGAGCTAGCGTGTAGCCATCAACATTGCGAACCGGAAGATTTTCGTATCCCAAATCTTTTGCTGCCTCTTCAACTTTTTCCACATCAGAAGGCAAAAGCTTACCTACAATCGAATTAATCTCTTTGGTTTGCATTTCAGAAGAGCGGAAAGTTTCGCGTTTCTCCGTCAAACGACGCACAAGACGCTGGCCAATCACCACGTTAAGCGTAGAAGCAAGAAGGAATGGCTCAATACCCATATCAAGAAGACGAGGGAGAATGCCAGCAGCAGAGTTGGTGTGTAGGGTTGAAAATACCAAGTGACCAGTAAGTGCAGCTTGCACCGCAAGGCTTGCCGTCTCGGAGTCACGAATCTCACCTACCATTACTACGTCAGGATCTAGACGAAGAATCGAGCGAAGACCAGATGCAAACGTAAGGCCCGCATCCACATTCACCTGAATCTGATTAATGCCGCCCATCTTATACTCGACCGGATCCTCGAGTGTTTCAATATTAATCTCTTCACTCTTAATCTGTTGAATCAAAGCATAAAGTGTTGTAGACTTACCAGAACCAGTAGGACCAGAAGTAAGAATCATGCCATTTGGTTTCTTAATACCCTCCATTACCGAACGCAGCGCACGACCAGTCATACCCATCTTATCTACTTGCATCGTGGTTCCCTTCTTATCGAGAAGGCGAATCACCACTTGCTCACCCCAAGTCACTGGCGAAATTGCAATACGAAGGTCGATTTCCTTATCGTCAACTGCCACTGTAAACTGACCATCCTGCGGAATACGATGTTCATCAATCTTAAGTGATGAAAGAATTTTAATACGAGATACCAATGCCGGCGCCACAGTTTTTGGCAAGTCCATAATCTTACGCAAAACACCATCAATACGACAACGAATAATCAAAGATTCTTCAAGTGGTTCGATGTGAATATCAGATGCCTTAGATTTTGCGGCAAAGCTGAGGATTGTCTGCAAAGCCTTCGAAATAGGTGAATCCTGAGTAATCGTCTTGACGTCACTCTTCTCTTCCTCTTGCTGGATCTCGTCATTTGTAGTATTAACTGCCTCTTTAACCGAAGAGAAATCGCCTCTATACTGCTCAAGGATTTCTTTGATGCCGCGTTCCGAAGTCATCCAAACTTTGATTGGCATTCCCACAAGATTTGAGATGAAGTCAATCACCTGAACGTTGGTTACGTCAACCATTGCAACATTCAGCATGCCATCTTTTTCACCAAGCGAAATCGTCATCGTGCGACGAGAAGCCTCTTCCGGAATCTTCAGAAGAATCTCTTGATCCATACGGATATTCTTAAGCTCTACATACGGCACACCAATAATAATAGCAGTCGCATGCGCCACCATATCTTCGCTAATAATTTTCTTAGAAACAAGCTCAGCCAAAATTGGCTTATTGTTTTTCTCAACTTCCTGCTGAATAGTGCGGACCAACTCCTCATCAGCGAGCCCTTCAGCAATAAGAAGATCAACAATCTTCGCCTGCGCTATCTTTGTAAGTAGCGCCATCCTTAGTCCTCCTCAAGTTCACGAAGCCTATTCAAAATGTCTTCGTCATTCGTTGAGCTATTATCATTAGATTGTTCTTCATCATCAGATTCCATAAAACCATTATTGACATCTTTATATTCTGCGCCATCATAGTAACCTTTTTCTTCATCCGTAAACAAATATTTATTCCCGTCCTCGTCTTCATAACCATCATCCACAAACTTAAAATAATAGCCATAAAAGTCATAAAAGCCCTCTTCGTCATAATCATATTTATGGAAATATCCATCCTCATCATAATAACCAAGAGCTTCTTTTTGCTTTGTCTTGTTTTGCTGCAAGAGACGTGCATAGTAAGAACTGTCTATACACTCACCATTTACATCATACTCTTCACATCCACCAACATAGACTTCTACTGTTGGGTTCAACGCCAAAGGATTAAACACCTTATCGTCAGGTTCAGTCAAGTCAGAAGAAAGCGACGCAGCATCAACGGTTTTGTACTTCACTGGCTCAGGCTCTTTAACAAACATATTAGCCACAACATAAGCAATGCCTGTCCCAAATATAGCGACGAGAAGAACTGAGACTAAATCTTTTTTCATTATTTTTTCTTTCCTTTCGTCTTATTCGGATCAATTGTCTTTGTCTGTTCAGAAAGCTCAGTCTTATCTACAAAATAAGCCGCAGATTCAAAGTCGAGCTTCAAAGAATCGTCTCCATTATACGAAATAGTAGCATCAATAACATCGACATTGCGGATCGAACGTTCAATATTCCTCAAAACGGTTTGTACCATTTCAACATCAGCATCTAGAGATACATCAATCTTAAAACCATTAACGCCAGTAGAATTCCCACTAAGCTGCGAAGAACTCGGTGAAAGACCTTGTGGAAGCCAACCAGAAATATTAAATATTTTATTCAAGCTAGACAACATAGCTTCCTGGTTTGCATAAGCCGGAAGTGCATCAGGAATAGTACGAAGAGCTGAACAAGTCTTTAGGAGAACTGTCGCATTTTCACGGTCTTCAATACTCTCTGCATAAATATACTTATCATTAAGTTCTTTAATAGAGTAATTCTTGGAAGTTTCAGGATTAACGCACTTCGCATCAACATTATCTTTTGGCACAGAATTAAGCAGAGGATTTACGGCAAGACCATTAACGATATTATATCTAAGCGTACCAGGTATCGTATTTACATTTACGGTGGACGGATTACAATTCTTTAGCTCCGTGTCGGAATAGGTTTTGTCTTTTGGTTTTTTACAAACGCCAATCTTCGAAATTGCAGTCGAATAAGCTTCAATTGCCTGATCTTTTTCCATTATTACTTGAGCATTAAAAGAAATATGAGAAATAAAGTTTAGAGATAAGGAAATGCCAACCCCAAGAATAATAGAAGCGCCTAGTGCAGCCAAAAGCAAAATCTGCTGCGCATGAGAAAGATTCAATTTCTTACCTAGGCTAAAGCCAGATTTTTTTTCAGCCATTATTTGCCTCCATTTCTACATTCAAGATCGTCAATTTCACAAGCATTAGCAGGTGCCACAAAGAGTGATTGTACCTGAGTATAAGAATCCGTTACGTTATAACGCCTGCTTGGAGCAACGGCCATCATATGCGCATTCTGCATTTTGAAGTATTCCTTATCAACATTAATGGCGCCCTTGAAAGAAAGAATCAAATCTTCTTCTTGATTACGGCCATTACTCGATTCTGTAATAGTAAACCCGTCAATACCATCAACTATCAACTTGCATTCCTCATTCTCGGAAGAGAAATATACTTCTTCGGAATTGGAGTCAACTTCACCACTATAAGTAATACAACTACTTTCAAAATGTGGAATTCCAGAAATAGCCCCATCAAGAGTCATTAATTCTCTCTCGTACCAATCACTAAATTGCGGAGTCCTCCAAATCCTTACAACATCCTGTCCATCAAATACCGTATATTCATACTGCATTTCCTTCTCTTCGTCGTCAGTCTCATCCTCATTGTCAAGCTCAATGTCAACGTCTTCTTCCATATCAGTATCCTCTTCCGCCAAAAGATCAACTGGGTGTCTTGGATCGCAACCATCCATTTTTGCGGTCCAATAAGCATAAAGCTTGCCGTCTTCATTTAGCAATGAACCATCTAAATCGTTTTCAATAATACAGTAGGCAGGAATCTCATCCCCGAGTTCATTTACATAAACGCCATAATCATATCTATAATAATCCATTGCCTTTTTAAACGAATCGAGCACATTGTAATCAATGAATGGTTCTGTCATTGCATTCGCTTGCGCCTCAACACTAAGGATAACCGCATTACTATCTTCCATAGAAACAGTTACCTTTGAGAAGTTTACTTCATCACCATTTGTAGGTATAAACACAGGCAGAAGTGTAAAAGCGCGCGAAAGTAAAACCTTATTGTTGGCAAGCGTGCCTAGTTTTCCAAGCTGATCTTTAATCGTCAAGAAATCAGTCAATTCAGTATAAGAATTAATCTTGTTAGAATAAAGCTTGAGCATATCATCCTTGCCATTGAGAGCCAAAGTCTGGCCACCAAGAATCGTACCAAGCACAAAGACTACTGCAATCGCACCACCAGCTACAGCAAAGCAAAGGAACAGCAAAAAGTTCCTCAAGCGAATCGCCTTAATTGCTTCAAATTTAATAGTTGGAACTAGGTTAATCTCACGCGCCATTAGTCATTACTCCTTTCAGACAAACCAATCGCCACCGCAAACTCACTAGAAACAGGCATCAAAACCTGCTGCTGCTGTGGTGTCATACGCACAACTTGCCATGGGTTACCACGCACTGTAGCGACATTCGTCTTTGCTTCGATATATTCTGGGAAAAGCGGAATCGATTCAGCAAAACCAGATAGGATAATCTGGTCAACTTTACCACCAGCATACTTCGTCTGGAAGAAACGTACAGACTTAGCAAGCTCAAGTGCGAAGTTATCGAGTAAGTTATCGAGTACGCGAAATACTTGTCCCTCTACCTGATCCTGAGCGAGACCGAACTTCAAGATAAACTGCCTTGCCTGCTCTTCTTTTACGTTGAGAGCATTAGTCACAGTTTTTACGAGTAAGCTAAAACCACCAGGAATCGTACGCACAAGCCGTGGCGCACCTTTAAAGGTAATCACGAGGTCGGTAGACTTCTCACCAAAATCAACAATCATCGCAGCACCCGGTTGATCCCCTACCGGCATCAAAGCGCGAGCCATCGCAATTGGTTCTGGCTCCATCGCAATTACATCAAGACCAGTTTGCGCAATGATACTCATAACTTCCTCCGCATACTCAAGTGCAGTAGAAGAAACGAGAATCTCTGTCTTCTTTGGGTCATTTGGGCTAGGCCCTAAGACTACATAGTCGGCCTGCGCATCAGACATGGCCATCGGGACATATTTATCAATCTCATATTTGAAGGCTTTTTTAAGCTCTTTTTCTGGCAAAGTATCTGTTTCAATAATTGATGTAAATGTCTTGGAGGCAGGAAGACCAATCGCAATGCTCTTATTCTTGATGCCGGCCTGATTGATGGCGCCCATAATCGCCTCACCAAGACGCTTCTTGCCGAGCTCACTAGAATCCTGAAGTAATGCCTCCGAAATTGGAACATAAGAAAACTTTTGCAAAGTCCAACCCTTTTTCGCGTCGCCAGAAAGCTGAATAATGCGCAAAGAATTAGTCCCTATATCCAGGGAAAAGAAGTCGCCCACGCCATGCAATAGTTTCATACACTATATTATAAGCATAAACGGGACAAAATTCAACTTATTTCCGCCCAATTTTCAGGAAATAGAAACGTTCTACGTTTCCGTTCTTCCCTGCAACCTCATTGTCTCGCTTATTCACGATAATAAAACCAAAATTCTTCAGCTGCGCCTCGAAGTCTTTGATAATGTCGCGACGGATTTTTTCGTTTTTCACCACACCCTTTAAAAGTTGATGTGACTTCGCTTCAAACTGCGGTTTTAACATCACTAGAAAATCAGTTTTAAGCCCAGCAATATTTGGCCCAACATGTTTTAACACTTTAAGAAGGCTCACAAAAGACACATCCGCTACAATTACCTCAGGTCTCTCAATAATTGTCGCCCGCTTATCTTCGCCACTCACATCTTTCCCACCTTTAAAGAATTGTTCTCTTCCCTCTCTAAAGCAATCAAAAATATCCGTCTTCTCGTGAAGCTCAATCCTCGGATCATAGCGCAGCGGAGCCTTCATCTGCTTCGTGCCAATCTCCACCGCAATCACTTTTTTTGCGCCTAGTTTCAGTGCTAGCTCAGTAAATCCGCCCGTAGACGAGCCGATGTCTAGCACTGTTTTATCGCGAAAATCGTAACGGAAAGCTCGTACCGCCCCTTCGAGCTTTCCCTCTGCGCGAGAAACAAAGTCTCCGCGAGATTTATTTGCGACGTTCCCTGTATGCATAAGTATCAGTATCCACCGAAACGATATCGCCTTGCTTGATAAAGGCAGGAACCTTAATTACAACACCAGTCTCAAGAGTAGCATCCTTCATAACTGAAGTAGTAGTATCACCCTTAACGACAGATTCCGTATAGGTAACCTCAAGCCAGATATTCTTAGGCAAGCTCAAGTTGATAGGCGTACCGTTATAGAATT
>JAEEGL014258096.1_pt1 | contig 18886 bp, 12 predicted proteins | sample 9134231 | NCBI WGS metagenome assembly JAEEGL01 (sample SAMN16246548, study PRJNA631951) | gut metagenome | biome: gut microbiome; feature: rumen; material: fiber-attached | host: Bos | place: Iran: Karaj | collected 2018-10 | reverse complement strand
TTAGAAACATTCTATAACACATTATCTACAAATCCAGAATCTACAGAACTAGAAGTATACTTAAATTATAAGATTTCATTATATAATGAGTCACCTTCTATGATAGTAGAATACAAACAAATCGTTGATTACTTTGATGCAACATTCGAAGCTCCTGTTGATACAGAAGTTAGAAAATATGTAAAGACTGTAGACGGAAAAGATCAAGAAGGTACAGTAGTAGTTGCTACTCCATCTTCAATGAACGTAAACGGATCTACATCATCAGTTACATGGGAAGTTGTTGAAAAAGGAATCAAAGGTTCAGACGGAATAACATATAACAAGATGGTTGCTAACTTTGATGGATTAAAATTACAAAGCGGTGAATACGCTGACATAATGGTAACATTCAAAGTACATAAAGATAACTACAATGGAAACCAAAATGCAGTTCCACTTGGAGATAAATCAAATGTTGTTGAAGTTGCAAAATATACAACATACAATGCTGATGGAACATTAGCTGGTAAAGTTGATAGAGATTCTGCAGCAGACAATGCTAATATATTAAGCTACAACAACAGAGCTTGGTACGAAGATGATACAGATCAAGCACCAGTATTAAAATTAACATTATTAGATGAGAGAAGAACAGTAAGTGGTAAAGCTTTCGAAGATAATGCTGATGATGGTGAAGTTGGTGTATATGACGACGGAGCTGAAGCTCTAATCGGTGGATTAACTACAGAATTAGTTGAAAAAGTTAAACTTAAAGGTGATAGCAACTATGTAGAATATGATTACTTATGGCCTACAAACATCCCAATGGATCAATTAGGTGGTAAGACAATCGAATATGTTTCAGGATTCGATAGTACAACTGAAACATCAAGAGAAAATGTTACTGACGGATTAAGCGTTGGTGAATATGAATTCAAAGGTGTACCTACTGGAAACTATGTTGTTAGATTCTTATATGGAAATGACAAACTAGAATTAAGAGATACATATGCAAATACATCTGATCCAGTTGCTTTAAAAGCCGACGGAACACAATTCTCAGATAACGAAAATATATTAACAGCTAACTATAAACATGATAATGAAGGATATACAGCAGCCGTATATAACGGACAAGATTATAAATCTACAGTATATCAAAAAGGATTCGTAGCTGGAGATGCAGCTATGTTAACAAACGAATGGCATGACTTAAATAACGAAAGTTTAGTTGCAGCAAAAGTTAACGATGCTAGAGATAATGAAGCTCAAAGATTAGATGTTATAGCTGAATCAGAAACAATTATTAATGCTAACGATTCAATAATGCATACAGCAAATGATTCAACAGTTACACATACAAAACTATATAGAAACTATGGAATGTATTCAGATACAGCAAAACTTAATATGACATTATTAGGAAATGCAGTAGGTGCTGAAGAAGTTACAGGAACTATATTAGAAGGACAATCAGTAGTTGTTGAAGAAGTTGCAAAACAATATGATGTTAAGGGAATTGACTTAGGACTTGTTGAAAGACCTGAGAACAGAATTACTCTTGATAAACAAATAAGCGAAATCAAGATAACAACTAACAATGAGCAAGTAATATTCGATGCAATTTACAATATCGAATATAAGAAAGCTGGATTATTAACAAACTTATCTGATAAGACAGTTGTTGGTAGAGCAGCAAACGGAGATGTTATTTATGCAGAAATTACATTAAATCCTGCATCTAAGATGACAGAAGTAATGCAAGCATTAAATAAATCTGAGAACAAATTAACAAATACAGATACAACAGGATTACAAAACTTTAGATTTATAAACGTTGATAGTGAGATTTTACAAGGTACAAATATTGATGTTGAATACTTATTCACAGCTATTAACCTTGGTGAAACTGACTACACATCAGAAACATTAGCTAACATGAAAGAAACAGCTAAAGCAAATAATACAACAGTAAAAGAAGAAATTAGAAAACTAGCTGACCAAGCTAGAGAAGAAGCTTCTATTGCTGCAGGACCAGATAGTGTTGTAAGAGTTGGATCTTATGTAGGTTCATACTACTATACTGGAAATGTATTAAATGATAAAGTTGTAACAACAGAGATTCGTCAATTAGTTGACTATGTTGATAATGATTATGTATTTACAGAAAATATGAACATAGATCCAAATCATAGCTGGAGAGTTGCAGCTCTTAACGAGCTAACAGGAAACGGCTTTGAAGATCAAAGATTAATTGACCTATCAGTTATCCCAGAATATGAATCAGTAGACCCTCATGGTAAGACATTCTACGCAGAATTAAAACACAACGTTGTTCTTTCTGTAGATGATAAAGAAGATAAACTAAGCGGTACAAACAAAGACTTCGAAGTAGAATTAGTACCATATGAAGATATTGATAATCCAGGATACATGGCACAAATCAAGTTAACAGCTTCAAAACATGTTTCTGCTGAAGACGATGCTAATAACTTATCATTCGATAACTTAGCTGAAATCGTTAAATTAGAAAATACAGTTGGTAGAAGAGATATGGCTACAGTAAGCGGTAACGCAAATCCAAAGTTCGGTGAATTCGTAGTTTCACTAGCTGAAAGAGATCAAAGTGCTACTGAGCTTATAACATTCACACCTCCAACAGGTATTGATGCTAGAACACCTCTAACAATGCAAGTATTAATCATCGTATTAATCTCACTTGTAATCTTAACAGCTGGTGTTGTAGTAATAAAGAAATTTGTATTAAAATAATACATAAATAGAAAATAAGTCACTTCTTAGGAAGTGGCTTATTTTTTGTTTTTAAAACAAAAAAATGTAATATTTAATTGAAATAATGGTATTGTCTTTTTAAGAAAAGTGTAATAAAATGACTTTAAATTATCACAAGGTTAAAAATCTTTTTGTTTAAAAAACAAAAAGGAAGGGTGGTTAAGGATGTTTCAAAACGTTGAAGAAAAAGACATAAACATTAATAATAATGATGAAGAAGAAATCGTTAAAGATTCAAATAAAATTGTTTTAATTCTTAAAGAATTGTTTTCTATTCAAAATATTATTATCTATATAATTACTCTTCTTGTTTCAATGCAAGGACTTAAAAATACAGTAGCACCATTTGGTCTTGCTATGGTCGCAGCCTGCATAGGAGAAAATATTCCTATAGTGGGTGTATTTATTATGGCTATTATTGGTACTTGGATAAGATTTGGATTCGGAATGACAGCTAAAATGGTACTAATGTTAGTTATATTTTTTGCGCTTATTTTGCTTTTTAAAGGAAAAGTTGCAATAGAGGAAAGAAACGAGTTATTTAAAACAGGTGGTAAATTATTTGCATCATATTTCATAATAGTGCTTATTAGAAAAGTGTTTGGATCATACTCAATGTATGAGTTTTTGATGGGAACAACTTCTGCAGCATTAATATATGTTTTCTATAAAATATTCGTAAATGGATTAAGTTTTATTAAAAATATAGGTTATAAAACAGCATTTACATCTGAAGAATTAATAGCAGGATGTGTTTTAATAGCTATTTCACTTATTACAATCAATTCATTTAGCATTCTTTCTATTAATATTTCAATTGTGGCAATGTTTTTCTTATGCCTAGTTATGGGATGGTACAATGGATTTATTGTAGGATTTATTAATGGTATTGCTATGGCAATGGCGATTACTTTAATTAGTCCATACTATTTTTCATTAATTTTGGTATATGGAATTGTAGGATTAATAGGAGCCGCTCTTAAAAAGGTAGGTAGATTTGGTGTAATTGCTATGGTTATATTAGGAGGTTTATTTGTTTTACCAGTATTTAAGTCTCCAGAAGCTGCACTATGGTTTAAACATCTTCTAATAGCAATGATTGGACTTATAATAGTTCCTAAAACGCCTATAATCGATATAGAGAGCTTTTTTGATAAAGATAGACTAATATCAACTACAGGTGATAATAGACTTCCTGGTGACCTTCCTAATGAGAAGGAAGATGGTCCTACAAGGTTGAAAAACGTTTCTGATATGTTTAATGAACTTTTAAACAGACCAACTAAAGAAGATATGATGGATTTTGAAACTTTAGTTCAAGATATTTTAGATTCTGTTGAAGATGTTAGAGAAAACATATTCTATGATGAAGTATCAAACGAATCAAATGAAATTGTAAGAGATATTGCAAAGAAACTAACAGAAAATGATATTATGGTGGATAAAGATCTAGAAGAAATCTTTAATAATCATAACAATTTTATAGTTTCTAGAGATAATAAGACGAAAGAAGATTTGCAAGAAATAGTTAAGATTTCTAATAGAACATATAAGGACTATAAATTTAAAAAGTTAAAAGAAGAATCAGCTAAAGAAAAACAAGAAAAAATAGAAAAAACAGTTGTTGAAGAAGATGATGAGATACAAAAAACTGCTATAGAGTTTGAGATTATCGAAGCATTAAAAGATGAAAACTATAAAGTAAAAAATGTTAAGATAAAACGTGGTGATAATAATAGAGAAATTATCGAAATTGAGTATGCATTAAATGATTTAAGAGCAAAAGATGAACAAAATTTAAAAAATATTGAAGAAATTGTCTCAAAAAAACTTAACAATAATGTTACATTTATAAAAGAAAGAAAAGATGATGATAAAAGACAATATTTTCAATACTATTCTAACGATGATAAATTTGCTCTAAAAGTCGGATTCTCAAAGCTTATAAAAGACGGAGAGACATCTTCGTCTGAGTGTAATTTGCAAACAAGACTTGCAGATGGTAAATATATTTTTGCTATAGTAGATGGTATTGGTGATAGTGAAAAGGTAAAAGATTATAGTAAAATTACTCTAAGAGTTATAAAACAGATATTTATCAATGGATACGAAGGGGAAGAGACTATTAATCTTTTGAAATCTAAGTTAGATGTTCTTAAGAAGTCAGAGATTTTAGCTTATATTAACATATTAATCTTAGATTTATTTGAAGGAAAACTAGTAAATATTAAAAGCCCAAATAACTATCTATACATTAAAAATAATAAAAAGATTAGAAGAATCACCAAGGATGAAGAATCTGAGGAGATTGAAATTATTAATTTAGATATAGCTGAAAATGATATTATAGTGATGTTTAGTAATGGAATGAAAGTTTCAGACAAAGAAGATAGAATTTTAGGACTTGTAAAAGAGATAAAATCAAGCGAAAATGCCCAGAATATGAGTGATTCTATTGCTAATAAGGAAAAAGAATATAATAATGGAAAAATATCAGAAGATGTATCAATAATTGTTAATAAAATAGTGAAAAAATAATAAAAAATGATAAAAAAGCAATAATTTTATTGCTTTTTTATTATGCTTTTTAAAAGCTGATATAAGTCAGCGGTAGCAAGGGATTGCGGATGAAAAAAGATGAAAATGGCAAAAGCAAAGAAGCTATAACCTAGTAATATCAAGGCATTCAAAATTTAATATACAGAAAAAGTTTGTCAAAAAAATCAAATTTAATATAAAGTTAATATTTCTGAAAGGCACGTACTTCCCTAAGTATAAAAGATTTTACTACAAAAATAGGGTGTTGATTTTAAAAAAAATAATTGATAAATTTAGTTCAAGAAAAAACAAACATGGTAGCAAAATCTACTTGTAGATTTCAAGATAAATTAAATTTAAATAATATTCTCATTGGTAGCTCGATATGATTATTGTATAAATATATTTAATCTTGATTAATGTAAGTAGATAATTAAACGAAAATAAAAACTGGAATGATTAGTCATTCCAGTTTTTATTTTTATTATAATAAGTTTAATTTCTTAAGTGATGCTGCAGCTTCTAATGAATATTTCTTCGTGCTTAGACCAGTTTTTGTGATGTAATTATATTCTTTAGGAAGCTTTCCTACATCAATATCTGCATTTACAAGATATGTTAGATAAATGTATTGAACCGGTTTTCCAGCTACTCTTTTTATTCTTGAATTAAAGATTAGTGGAGATATTGAAGTAGGTTTAACACCAAATATATTTTGAATTTCTTTTTCAATTAGATTATCTATTTCTTCATCTTTTTTTAGTTCGAATTTAAGTAGATCATAAGTTGTTGAAAGTCTATTTGTTTTAAAAATAAAGTGATTATTGCATTCTACAATAGCTTGTGGAGCTATGACATTTTGCATTTTTACTAAGTCTGTAATGTCATTAGTTAGAATCTCACAAATATTCTTTGTAGAATATGGTTTTGCAAGCAGTTTGGCATTTGCTGCCATTTCTTTCATTTTTTCTGGATTTCTAGACATTGTTTTTAGTATTCTTGCAATATTATCACCTTTTTTAATCCATACTGCTACACCTTTTTTGATAAGAAATTCAGCGTTTTCTTCTTCTTGACCAGGTATTGGATTAATAATACATATCGGTTTATTTGATACTAAGCATTCTGATATTGTAAGTCCACCGGCTTTTGTGATAACACCTTCAGAAATGTGCATTAGTTCCGGTACTTTATTTGTATACTCTAAGATCTTTACTCGATCTTCAGAATTTGTTGTTTCAACTAATTCTTTGAATCTCTTATTCATTTTTTTATTCTTTCCAGAGATGGCTACTACTTGAACATCTCTAAAAAGTCTTATTAAGGCTTTTAAAGTCATAAATGTATTATTTCTACCTAAGCCAAATTCACCACCGGCAAAGAATAAAACAGTTTTTCTATCCTTAGATAGTCCAAATTCTTCGTATGTTTTATCGTCGTTAAATTTACCAGAAAATCTTTCAGAAACAGGTATACCAGTAACGTATATTCTATCAGCCCTTACACCTTCTGAAATCATATCTACTTTCATTTGATCGTTTGAAACGAAGAAATAATCAATGTACTCATACTTAACAAGCCATTGTGCGTGGATGTGGTAATCAGTAAGAATAGTCGCTACTTTACATGAGAACTTTTTCTTTTCTTTCAAGATTGCACACATTTGAGTAGAAAATGGGTGAGTAGAGATAATTAAATCCGGTCTAAATTCTTTAATTAATTGATTTAATTTGTAACTCATCAGTTTATTTGTTGTATTACTAATGTGTGATAGGGCGCCATACTGTGAGTTCTTATAAACATGCTTCCATATCCAAGGAGCTTTTTTTGCTAACTCTTTATATGCGTCTGTTGATACTTTGTTAATATATTTGTTTATATATTCAATACAATCAACATTTAAAATATCAACTTCATCACCATAAGTTTCTTTTAGATGAGATTCAATTGCCTTTGCGGCAGCAAGGTGTCCACCACCATATGAACCATAAAAAATTAATATTTTTTTCATTATAATTCCTTTTATAATATATTTGCCTAGATTATACCATTTAAGATATAAAAAAGCAATTTCTATAGTACGATAAAAGCTTATCAAATACCATATTTTTCCAATTAAAGATTGAAAAAAAGGTCATTTTGTTATATTATATACACGATAAAACTGATAATTTGAGTAAATTGTAGTAGCATTTCCACAAATTGTAACAAATTTGTGAATTTAAAGTAGGGAGGTAACGTTGAATCTTAAGATTAATAATTGGAACATTTTTTATGAAGTAATGGGCGAAGGAAATCCAGTTGTTTTAGTACATGGTTGGCTTGCTAACATAGAAACAATGAGACCACTAGCTAACAATTTATGTAAAAACTTCAAAGTATATATGCTTGATGTTGTTGGATTTGGAAAAAGCGATCTACCTGATCATCCACTTACAACAAATGATTTTGGAGATTTCTTAAGAGATTTCTTAAAAGAGCTACATATTGAAAATCCAATTTTAATAGGACATTCAAACGGCGGTAGAATGATAATAAATGCCGTTGGTAGAGGTCTTATTAATCCTAGAAAAGTAGTTTTAATCGATAGTGCTGGATTAATACCAAAAAGATCATTTAGCTATAAAGCTAAAGTTGCAATTGCAAAAGCGGGTAAAGCTGTTTTAAAAGTATTACCAGGCGGAGAAAAAGTTATAGAAAAACTAAATTCTAAAGTTGGATCTGAAGATTATAGAAATTCAGCAGATGTACTTAAAGAAACAATGAAGATTATTCTTAACGAAGATTTATCTGATCTTTTACCTAATATTAAGGTTCCAACATTATTGTTTTGGGGTACACTTGATACTGCAACACCAATAGAAGATGGAAGAAAAATGGCAAAACTTATTCCTGATGCTGGTATTGTAGAGTATCCTGGAGCTACACATTTTGCTTATTTAGAAAATATAAACAATGTAAATGTAGTACTAAATGAATTTCTAAAAAATGATAAATAGGAGAGATAATAATGGAAAAAGCATTATTAAATTGTAGTTTAATACTAATTCTTATTTATTTTTATAGAATAACAAGACACGGACTTCATATCTTACAACTAGAAAATTACTATGTTGATAGATATGCCTCATGGATGAAAAGATGTGTTAAGAAAGTATTAAACATTAAAACAATAGTAATATTATTAGTGCCAACTGTATTATTTATGATTAATACAGAAGTTCCTACAAAGATAGCATTTGCTATAGAAATAATAGGGCTTTTATACTTGATATTCTCATTTAAAAGAGAAAAGGAAAAGAAAGCATTTGTAGTAACAGCTAGGATAAAAAGAGTATATACAACATACATTATTTTATTTGTTATAGCGTTTACTTTAGCAAATATATTTAATTATAGAATCGCAATTGGTGTACTAAATATTTGTGCAATCTTTGCATATTTATTTGTATATATTGTTAGCATAATTAATAAGCCAATTGAAAAGACTATAAGAAGGGGATTTTGCAAAAAGGCTGAAGCAAAACTAAAAGAAATACCTGGATTAGAAGTAGTAGGTATTACTGGAAGTTATGGAAAAACAAGTACAAAGTATGCAGTAAATACACTTTTATCACAAAAATATAATTCATTAATGACTCCGGAAAGTTATAATACAACAATGGGAGTTGTAAGAACAATTAATGAAAAATTAAGCTCAATACATCAGTTATTTGTGTGTGAAATGGGCGCAAAATATGTAGGAGACATCAAAGAAATAACAGATATAGTTAATCCAAAATATGGAATATTAACTGCTATAGGACCACAACATTTAGATACGTTTAAGAGTATTGAAAATGTTCAAAAAACAAAGCTAGAGCTTATAGATTCACTACCAGATGATGGTATAGCTTTTGTAAACTGGGAAGATGAAAATATAAGAAATGCCGGCTTAACAAGACCGGAAATTGTAAAATATGGTTTGCATGATGATGCAGATTATTACGCAGAAAATATCGAAATCACAGAAAAAGGTTCTACATTTGATGTTGTAATACCTGGCAAAAAACCAATCAGTATAAAAACAAAATTATTAGGAAATTTAAATATATTAAATATAGTTGCAGCTGTTGCAATTTCAGATAAACTTGGTTTGAGTGAAGAGCAAATTAAAGTTGGAGCTAAATATTTAAGACCAGTAACACATAGACTAGAATTAAGACAAAATCCTAATGGAAGCATTATTATTGATGATGCATACAATTCAAACATTAAAGGTGCAACAATGGCTTTAGAAGTATTAAAGTCATTTAGAGGAAAACAAAGAATATTAATTACACCAGGTATAGTTGAACTTGGTGACAAGGCTGTTGAGATTAATAAAAAGCTAGGAACTCTAGCAGCTGATAGTTCTGATTACATTATTCTAGTTGGTGCATCTCAAACTGTTCCAATATACAATGGAATTATGGAAGCAAAATATCCTGAAAGTAAAGTATATATTGCTAAAAACCTTCAAGATGCACTTTCAAAAATGAATCAAATAATTGATAGAAATTCTGTTGTTTTATTAGAAAATGATTTGCCAGACAATTATTTATAAAGTTTAAAACGAAAAGAGGAATGAAAAATGAAAATAAAAGTAGGTGTATTTTTTGGGGGACAATCTGTTGAACATGAAGTTGCAGTCATCACAATGAGCCAAGCAATCGAAGCATTAAACCCAGAAAAATATGAAATAATTCCAATATACATTGCAAAAAATGGAGTAATGTATACAGGAGATGATTTATTAGATTTATATTCTTTTAAGGATATGGATGTACTTCTAAAAAGATGTTATAAAGTAGCTGTTGTTAAGGACGAAAATGAAGTTAAAGTTCTTAAGGTACCAGCACCAATTATTGGAAAACAAGTTATCAACACCCTTGATGTTGCATTTCCAATTTGTCATGGTACAAACTGTGAAGATGGAACTTTTGCAGGATTTCTAAATCTATTAGATCTTCCAATAGTTGGACCTGATGTTATGGCATCAAGTATTGGTATGGACAAAATACTTCAAAAGAAAGTATTAAGACAATCTAATATACCAGTTGTTGATTTCTATGCATTCTATTCAATGGAATACATTAAAGACGAAGAAAAAATATTATCTGAAATTGAAAAAACTCTTAAATATCCAATGATTGTTAAACCAGGCAACTTAGGATCAAGTGTTGGAATTAAAAAGGCTTCTAATAAAGTTGAACTTGAAGAGGCAATTGATTTTGCTATGGAATTCTCAGATAGAATATTAGTTGAAAAAGCAGTTGAAAACTTAAAAGAAATTAATTGCTCTGTATTAGGAAATGTTTGCGAAAGCGAAACTTCAATTTTAGAGGAACCATTCTTCTCAGATGAAATATTAAGTTATGCGGATAAATACATTGGAGATGGAAAATCTAAGGGAGGAACAATCACAGGAGGAAAAACTGGTGGAAAAATGCCAGCAAAAGGCGGAGCAAAAGATGGTTCTTCAGGATTTTCTAACAAAAAGATCCCTGCAGAAGTTTCTGATAAAGAAAAGGAAGAAATCCAAAGATTATCAAAAGAAGTATTTAAAGTTTTAGGCTGCAGCGGAGGGTGTAGAGTAGACTTCTTAATGGATAATAAGTCTAAGAAAATATATGTTAATGAAGTTAATACAATCCCAGGAGCACTTTCATTCTATTTATGGGAAGCTACAGGAAAATCATTTGAACAAGAATTAGATGAAATGATAGATATCGCAATTAAGAGAAAAAATGCGAAGGAAAAACTAACATTCTCATATGATCAAAATATATTAGCAATGCAAGGCGGAGCTAAGGGAACAAAAGGATCTAAAGGAATGAAAAGATAATAAGTTAGAATAAAAAAAGCATCTTAAAAGATGCTTTTTTTGTGCTTAAAAATAATTGCAAAAAAAATAAAAAAATTGTTCACAATGAATAATTAAAATGATATAATCATTTTGAATTTTATCTAAGTTCGGGGGATGTTGAAATGATTTTTAAAGATTATTACAAAATATTAGGCTTAGAAACCAACAAGGTTAGTATGGCTGAAATCAAAGCCGCATATAGGGAACAGGCAAAAAAATACCATCCCGACGTTAACATAGCCAACAAGAAATATGAGGAAAGATTCAAAGACATTAACGAAGCATACAGAGTACTTTCTGAAACAATTAGTAAAAGAAAATACGATAGAATGTGGAATAGAAATGTTGGAAGAAAAAATGCTTCATATGAAGAAAGTAGAAGAAGCAACGACTCATTATTTAGTGATTTCTTTAATATGTTCTTTGGAACTGTTGAAGAAACAAAGAAGAAAAAAGAGAAAAAAGCTCCTTCAAAAGGTGAAAATGTTGAGACTGAGATTACAATTTCAATTGAAGACGCTTTTAGAGGAAAAGATCAATCAATTGGTGTAAGAACAGTTGACGGAACTTTGAAAAAGTTCAAAGTACACGTTCCACCAGGAATTCAAAATAACGAAAAAATAAGAGTAGTTGGACAAGGTAGACCTGGCGAGAATGGTGGAAAAAACGGAGACTTGTTCATTAGAGTTAAAATCAAAAATGACAATCAATTTACTCTTAAAGGATATGACTTGCTAGCTAATCTTTATCTTACTCCATGGGAAGCTGCACTAAGCACAAAAGTAACAATCAACGGAATAAACGAAGACGTTCAAATTTATGTGCCTGCAGGAATCCAAACAGGAGAGAAAATAGAGATAGAAGATAGAGGTTATAGAGACGGAAAAGGTGGTAGAGGAAAGCTTATTCTAGAAACCAGAATTATGAACCCACAAACACCTAGTGAAGAAGAGATGGAATTGTTTAAGAAAATGAATGAAATCTCAGATTATAATCCAAGAATTGGTAGATAAAACAGTTAACATAATTGTGTGAAATCAATTGACTTTTGCACTATGTTGAGATATAATTAAATTGTGTGTTTTAGCAAATGATAAATCACTTTATATTTAACCTAAAGGAGTGTTAAAAAAATGATGGAAGATAATATCGCAGGAAAATACTTTAGTATTACAGATCCAGAAAACGTAAAGACTGTAATATATCAAGTAAATGAAACTGAAAAAGAGTTTTTAAAGAACTCTCCAAAGTATACTGTTGAAAGACTAGAATTTTCAGAAGAGTATATTGGAAACAACAAAAAGAAAACATTTTATATCGATAATCCGGCACCAGATGGAAATGCATTACTAATCTTTTCTTTTATGAAGGATAAGGTTGTTGTTAACATGGGGCTTTTAGATTATGACACTATAAAAATTTCTAAGAAACCAGTTCCTATGAAATGTACAACCATGTACAGCGATGAAGAAACAGAATTCAAAGAATTTGCATACACACCTAATATGAAGAGACCAATTTCAATAATTGATCCAGAAACAGCTGAAGAAGTTAAACCTATACTTTATTTTGATGAAGAAGCAAATGAAGTAAAAGGAAAATGTAAATTAAAACCACATAAAAAATATTTTGCATTTGAATTAAGAGAGAAGAAGTAGGAGATTTGTTATGGAAGAAAATGAAGGAAAAAATTCTAAGTTTACTTTTGAATGTCATATGGCAATAGTTAATTTTAGTAAAGAGATTCAGAGAGATACTGAAGGTAAACTAGGAAGTAATGTTGAAGCTGCAGAAACATCAATAGTAGATGGAACCGCTATGAAGAGGACTCTTGATACTTCATATGTTCAATATCCTCTAAAAGGAGAAGGAAAAGGCAAAGAAGCAGAGGAAAAAGGAACAGAGAAGACTGAAGAATCATAATATATCGATTTTTACAGAGTTTTTTTGATTATAAATATACTCAAGAAAAGGTGGATAAAAGATGGACTTTTTTGAAAAAGTAAAAGGTGCTTTTAGAAAAATTAAAGTTAAGTTAATTGTATATACAGTATTAACCATAGTTATTTTTATATGGCTACTTGCTCCATTAACAACATCAATTATTGATGCTGAATATATGGCAGGATTGACATTTAAAGATAATGCTTTTGATAGTACATTATGGGAACAATTTTTGGTTAATTTTGGTAGTGGTATTACATCTCCATTAAGAGAGTTTGGAAAATGTTTAAAACCATTCTATTTTCCAACATACTTTACTTTAGTCAAAGCAGGACTTGTTGCATATGTATTCTTTGCAATAATAGGACTTGTAAAAGCAATTCCAAAACATGAATATGAAAATATTGAAAATGGTTCAAGTGATTGGAGTGAAGGTGGAGAACAATATAGAATCTTAAGCAAGAACCATGGTATTGTACTTGCTGAGAAAAACTACTTACCAGTTGATAAACGTGGTAACGTAAACGTCCTAGTTGTACGGAGGTTCTGGTGCTGGTAAATCTGCATCATTCGTTATTCCAAATGCTTTACAACTTTTAGGATCATATGTATTTACAGACCCTAAAGGTGAACTTTATGATAAGACAGCAGGATATTTTAAAGCAAAAGGATACGATATTAAAGTATTAAACTTAGTTCACCCAAGCAACAGTGATGGTTACAACCCATTACACCACATTAACAATGAAATAGATGTTGATATTATAGCTAACACAATCGTTAAAGGACAAGGTGATGGAAGCAAGAGTTCAGACCCATTCTGGGATGATATGTCAGAAATGTTAATGAAAGCTTTGATCTATTACCTAAAAGCTGTAAGACCACCAGAAGAACAATCACTAGCTAGCTGTTCAGAACTTGTTAGAACTGCAAACAGCAGTGGTGGAGATAACTTACTTACAAACTTGATGAATCAATTACCATTTGATCATCCAGCTAGAATGTATTATAAGAACATTGAAATGTTACCAGAAAAGACATTTGGTTCTGTTCTTGGTACTCTACAATCTAAACTAGGTAAATTCGACTCAAGAGAGATTGCAGAAGTAACATCAACAGATACAATAGATTTTACAGAAATTGGTAGAAAGAAAACAGCAGTGTATGTTATTTCTTCAGATACACATACAGCATATGACTTCTTACTAACAATATTCTTCTCACAAATGATTCAACAATTATATGATTTCGCTGATTTAAGTGGCGGACAATTACCAATGCCAACATACTTCATCCTAGATGAGTTTGCTAACATTGGACAAATACCAGACTTCGATAAGAAGATTTCTACATCAAGATCTAGAAAAATATCATTCAGTGTTATTTTGCAGAACTTGGATCAATTGGAGGCTGTATACAAAGAAGCTTATGAAACAATCATAGGTAACTGTGATACTCACCTTTTCCTAGGATCTAACTCTCAAAAGACTGTTGAATATTTCTCTAAAGCTTTAGGTGAAAAGACTATTACAAGAGATAATATCTCAGTTAATAAAGATAAAGAAGATTGGAAGCAAGGTAAGAGTGAATCTGATCAAATTATGGGTAGAGCTCTTATGACACCAGACGAATTAAGAAGAATGGATAATGACTTATGTATTATTTATGAGAAAGGTTTAAAACCTATTAAAGCTAATAAATATTACTACTTCAAATATCCAGAAGGAAAACTTGTTACTAAATATAAAACTGATCACAATGATGTTCATGTTGAAAGAGGAGTATGGAGAAAATACAATCCATATAATCCATATGTTGAAGGACAAGAAGATTCAGGTACTGGTACATCTACAGCAGGAGCTTCACTAGAATCATTAGATGATTTATTTGATGATGAATCTGATGAAATTGAAGTTCCAAATCCAACAGAGCAAGCTGCTCCAAAAGCTCAAGCAGCCGCTTCAATTCCTATGACTGAGGAAGAGAAAATTGAAGAAGAAAAGAGGCAAGCAGAACTAGTGGATATTCAAAAAGAACTTGAAGCAAAATTTGATGAATTGTTCGGATCAATAGATTCAGATGATGATTCTAATAGTTAATTAAATAAAGATAATAAAGAAGGCTCAGTGGTTTACTGGGCCTTTTTTGCATTTTTAGAAAACAAAGGGGGTGGAAACATTTCTGTTTCCACCCCTTCTGTTTGGATTATCAAGGAGTCTTAATAACCCGTACACGTTCTTTCATACACTTCACAGATCTCTTCATCTGTCACATCAGATCCATCAAGTTCACCGGAGATGCTTCCACTGAAGATGAATACTCTGAAACTTTCGACGGAGTGACATCTTTCACACCAGCCAGGATCGCACGGAAGATTTTCACTGATGAAGTCGTAGGCAAGCTGAAGCTGGATTTTTTTCATTTTTCTTTCTTCAGCAGACTCTTCATCGAGATCTTCGGTATCATCATCTTCATCATCAAAGTCGTGGTAATCTTCACCTACGCCATATTCTTCGAAAGGATTTTCTTCCTCCCAGTGGTGACACTCGAAGATGCCATCGTTGATGATGTGAAGAAGTACCCGGTAGTACTGGAGATTCTCAGCAGTGAGATCGTCGGTCTCGAGGGTGCCGATATAATCTGCATCATTGGCGTCGCCCTCAAGATAGTACATAATCTGTGCTTTTGTGTTGACGTTACATTTTGCAAGCTGTGTCTCAATTGTTACCATTTGCTTTTTCTCCTTATATTGTGTGACAAGGTCAACGTTACTTTCAAAAGTTTAGCACAAAACAATAGGCATGTCAAGCATTTTATTTATATTTTAAGAACATTTATTCGTAAACAATTGAAATAAATTATCTTATATGATAAAATCAAATCGCTAAAAGGAGATAATATTATGAAGTTTGCACATATGGCTGATATGCATTTTGATACACCTTTCTCTTCATTAAATGTTAAAGAAGGATTGGGAGAAAAAAGAAGATTAGAACAAAGAAATGCACTTAGAAAAGCAATTGATTATATTTTAGAAAATGACATTGAATATTTATTCATTCCAGGAGATTTGTACGAGAATGAGTATGTAAGAAAATCAACTATTGATTTTATAAAGGATCAGTTCGCAAGAATTCCAAATACTAAAATAATAATAGCACCAGGAAATCATGATCCTTATATCAATGGCTCTTACTATAGTTCTTATGATTTTGGTAAGAATGTTTATGTCTTTTCGAGTTCAAGAATAGAAAGAATTGAAGATGAAAATGTAGCAATTTATGGTATGGCATTTACAGATTTCTACATGAATGAATCTGTCTTTGAAAACTTTGAAATCGAAGACCCAGGTAAGCTTAATATATTAGTAGCACATTGCGATTTAAATGGGGCAAAAAGCGGAGAAGGAATGGGATATAATAAAGTAGCTGAGTCAAAATTAAAATCGCTTAAATTTGATTATTGTGCGATTGGACATATACATAAAAATAACCTAGATAATGAGAATAGAATTTTCTATCCAGGGTCTACAATTTCACTTGGATTCGATGAGCTTGGCGACCATGGAATGATTGTAGGGGAGATAACAAAAAAGAAGCTTGATATGGATTTTGTTGTGTTAGATGATAGAAAATATGTTGAGCTTGAAATAATTGTTTCTGATCTAGAATCTAAAGAAGAATTGATAGAAAAAATAGTTGGATTGGATTTAAATTCTAGTTATTTGTATAAATTAGTATTAGTAGGAAATAGAAATTTTGAGATAGATACAAGAGGACTTCTTAAAGTTTTAGAAGCTGATAACATATTAAAGATTAAAGATGAAACAAAGATAGCATACAACTTGGAAATGATAGCTTCTCAAAATAATTTAAGAGGAATGTTTGTAAGCGAAGTTATTAAGATGTATAACGAAGGAAAGTATACTAAAGAAGAGTGTGAAAAAGCCATAGAAATTGGACTTGAATCTATGTAAAGAGGAGAAAAAACTTGAAGATTAATAATATAAAAATTAATGGATTCGGAAAATTAAAGAATAAAGATATTAAACTTTCTGACGGTTTAAATGTTGTCTATGGTGAAAACGAGGCAGGTAAATCAACACTTCTTAAGTTTTTACCAGCAATGTTTTATGGTATATCAAAGAATAAAGCTGGAAAAGATATTACAGATTACGATAAATATATGCCTTGGTCAGGAGACGACTTTTCAGGAAAAATATCAATTACTTTAGATGATGATAGAAGCTATGAAGTATATAGAGACTTTAAGAAAAAAGCACCAGTAATATATAACGACTTAAAAGAAGATGTTACAAAGACATTTACACAGGATAAGACAAAAGGTGCAAGATTCTTTGAAGATTTTACTGGAATAGATGAAGAAACATATTTAAATACAGCTATTTCAGAACAAGGTGAAGTTAAGATTTCACAGCTTAGTCAAAACTCTATAATGCAGAAAATCAGCAATCTTATTTCAACAGGAGACGACAATATTTCATACAAGAAGACTATGGATAAGATTAATAAAAGGCAGACAGAAGAAGTTGGTACTGACAGAACTTCTCAAAAACCAATAAATGTTGCCAATAACAGAATTATTTCATTAGAAAATGAGAAAGAGTCTTTAGAGTCATATAGAAGTAGAATTAAAGACAGTAAAGAAGAAAAAGAAGATTTAGAAGTCGAACTAGATAACTATTCTGTAAAGAAGGATTTCTTAAATGATTTAAAATACTTTAAAGATGAAAATAAAGTTAAAGAAACAGAAATAGCACTTAATAGAAAACTTGAAAAAGAGTTTAAAGAAAAGATAGATGAATTAAATGAGAAAGTAGATATTGATAATTCTGATTACATTATAAGAAAAAAGAGTTTAATTGGATACTATATCTCAATAGCTGTTTTTATCATCACTTTTATTGTATTGATGTTTGTTAACAAAAAGTACTTTTGGTGCAATTTCTTAATGATAATTCCTATAGCACTTATGATAGTTTTAATGATAAGAGCAATAAAGTATAATAAGAACTCAAAGAAGAATTCTGCTGAGGAGAGACAAAGAATCTTAAATGAGATTAGTGTTTTAAATGAAAACAGAATAAAACAGGCAGATGAAGCTATAGAAAAAGAAAATGAATTTAACAAAAGAAACGAGACTTTTAAGAAAGAACTTGAAGAGAAGTATCATGACTATATTGAAAAAAGTTATTTTGACGAAGAGTTTTCTAAAGAGTCTGATAAGGTACTAAGAGATATTGATGCTTTAGATAGTAGAATTAACACAATCAAATTTAGAATTCACACTATTGATGCTTCTTTAGATGATATAAATGAAAAACTGGAAAAACTTGCTACTATTGAAGAAGAATTAGAAGATGTTAAAGAAGAAAAAGAAGAGATCTTAAAGCTTAACAAGTCATTTAATATAGCAAAAGAGGCATTAAATAATGCGTATGAAAAAGTAAAAGCTAACATTAGTCCTAGGTTTATTGGAAATCTTGGAGATATCATTAATAAAGTATCTGATGGTAGATATAGCAAGGTTGCAGTTAGTGATGAAGAGGGAATAAATGTTGAAGTAGAAAGTGGAAAATATGTGCCTGCATCACGTTTAAGTACAGGAACTATCGATCAAATATATTTATCATTAAGACTTAGTGCAATCAATGAAATTTCAAACGAATCTATGCCAATTATATTAGATGAAGCTTTTGCATATTATGATAATTCGAGGTTA
>JAEEGL012135415.1_pt1 | contig 18886 bp, 17 predicted proteins | sample 9134231 | NCBI WGS metagenome assembly JAEEGL01 (sample SAMN16246548, study PRJNA631951) | gut metagenome | biome: gut microbiome; feature: rumen; material: fiber-attached | host: Bos | place: Iran: Karaj | collected 2018-10 | reverse complement strand
CTCTCCCCCGAACGCCGCCCTCAAAATCTCGGCAGCCTTCTTTATAACGCGGTCACCCATATCGTGCCCTTGCGCGTCGTTTATACCCTTTAAGCCGTTGATATCAAACATGCCCACGGTAAACTCCGCAGAGCCTTCCCTTATCTGTTCCTCCAGAAACTCCACATACTCGAAATAAGCCGTTCTGTTTTCGAGATTTGTAAGCCCGTCGCGATAGGTTTTGCCACGAACATAGTTGATCTGAACTCTCATGTAGTCCTGAAGAGAACGAATCTTGTCACTTATGCGTTTGAAATCGTCATCGTTGCGGACTGCACTTTCGCCGGTCCGGGTCTTTTCGAGCAAATCCTCGCCCATCACCTTTCCGTCCGTCGAAAGCTCACCTGCCAGCGTCTCTATTCCGTCGGAAAGCTCGTTCAGATCGCTGTAAAGCGCATCAAATCTCTTCCTGTACCTTGCAACAACGATAAATACAATAAACGCACCGCATGAAAGCGACAGCAGGGTCATCATTGCAATCAATTTAACCTGCGATTTCATCTGGTGTTCATACCATTCTATGCTGAAATCAACTCCGACTATGCCGGCAACTTCACCACCCGAAGTAAAAACAGGCGTATATGCACTGTAAAACTCGCCCCAGTCGTCCTCGTAAGGCTCCTTGTCCACCGCCGCGGTACCAAGGCTTGCTTTGTAGAGTGCATCCGTATATGTGGCAAGCTTTCCGAAAGGCGCCGGGTCCGGAACCGTAGGGTCTATAGTAAAGACGAATGTGCCGTCACCCATATCACGCAGACAGTATATGTACTGCATGCTGATGTTATCTCTGAATTTTGTCAGAACCTGCATAATGCTCTGGTAGTCCTTGGTGTAAAAATCATCCGCCTGGATTTCCGCCAAAATATCCCCGTCTATCATTGATGCCGCCGTATTTGACACGTCCAGCATCCTCGCCTCGACCATTTCCCGAAGCGCATCGTTGGATGCCACCATCAGCACAAAACCCAGTGTGGCATTTACCAGCAAAAGGAACACCGTGAAAATGATCAGATATATACCTGTTCTGTTAATTACCTTTTTCATTCTTTCCTGTAATTTGCGAATTCTTTGTCGTTTTTTCGACTATTATGGACTTTCTACAGAGTTACCTTGAAGCAAATTCTGCCTTCCCCGGGCAAAGAAGCCTCAATTTTACCGTTATGGGCCTCCACAATTGCGCGCGCCATCGAGAGCCCTATTCCTGTGCCTCCTGTGCTCGTCGCGTGGGAATCCTCAACCCTGTAGAAACGGTCAAACAGCCGCTCCGGGTCTATAGCCCGCTCAAAACTACAGCTGTTTTCAACCTCTATTATACTCTTTTTTGGCTTTCCGTAAACCTTTAACTTTACATCGCCTTTTTCGGCCGAATATTTCATCGCATTGTCGAGCAGAATCGAGATTACCTGCTGCACCGCTTCGCGATTCCCGTAGCAGTTAACTCCGTCCGCAATCTCCTGCGTGTAAGCCTTTTGCTTTGCCTGTGCCACTGCCGTGAAGGACTCTGCGATTTCCCACGCCGCATCGCTTAGCGAGAACTCCGCCTTTTCGGCGAAGGGCTCTGCCTCGTCGAGTCTTGAGAGCGCCACGAGGTTTGCGGTGAGCTTCGAAAGCCGCACGGTCTGCCTTTGGATATTGGCTATCCACTCGTCATCCGGATGCTCCATCGCCGCGATGTCGGCGCTGGTCGTGATGGAAGTAATAGGCGTTTTGAGCTCGTGCCCCGCATCAGTGATGAACTGCTTTTGCTGCTCCATATTCTTCTCGAAAGGCCGCATGACCTTGCGCGAGAATATTACTATCAGCACAAATACTGCCGCAATGCCCAAAATTCCTATTCCCACAGAAAGTATCAGGAGCCTTTCTATGAACTGCAGCTGAACCTCGGAATCGAGGAAAAGCGCTGTTTTGTCCTTTACCCTGTATCTGAAATGCTTGTAGTAGCCCTTTTCTTTTCCTGAAGAGATAACCTGCTTTGCATACTCCGCCGCGGTTTCTTCGTCGATATCCGAAATAAAATCGGCATCGATTCTTTCCGCTTCACCGCTCTCGTTTAATGTGACGAGGAAATATCTCGTCGTAAACTGCGCCTCGCGGCCAAACTCACGTATGTCGCGGTTATCATCAAAGCCCGGTGCCTTTGGCGGTTCGCCCGGCATCTTCGGCGGCTGCATCTCTTGCGAGAGCCCGCCCCTTACTATCAGCATTGCGGTCATTTCATCCTGGCGCTCTGTGGTCTGCACGTAGTTCACCGCATTGATTCCCGCTATCAGCACCGCTGAAACCAAGGCGAATGCGAGGATAGCCACGAGGATGAAGCGCCTTCTCATCTTTTTAATCATTTAATTTCCTCCAAAAGGTACCCCGCTCCGCGCACAGTTTTAATCTCGACCCCGGAGTCAATCTCTTTGAGCTTTTTACGCACAAAGCCTATATAGGTCCAGACTACGGCAATCTCCGCCTCAGAATCGAGACCCCAGATTCTTTCCATCAACTTGTCTGTTGAAAAGACTATGTGGGGATTGCGGAAAAAAAGCTCCGCCATCTGGTATTCCTTGTTGTTTAAGAGCAGGCTCTTCCCACTGCAGGAAAGCTCGTATTTATCGCAATTTAGCGTCGTTCCGCCAAACTCTATGTTGTTTCCGGTAAAGCCGCTGTTTCTACGCGAAAGCGCCTTTACTCTCGCTAAGAATTCCGCCGTTGCAAAGGGCTTTGGCAAATAGTCGTCGGCACCGGCCTCAAGACCTGCAACCCTGTCCTCGAGCTCGGCCTTTGCCGTCAGCATCAGAATAGGAACATCCGGATTAGCAGGGCCCTTTCTGATTTCGCGAAGCACCGCAAGCCCGTCCTTTCGCGGCATCATAATATCGAGCACCACCACATCATAGTGTGTGCTTTCAAAAAAGTCTATGGCATCGACTCCGTCGTGCACAATATCCACCGCAAATTTCTGCTTTTCCAAAAGGAATTTTAGCCCCTGAGCGATTTCTTTTTCGTCTTCTGCTATCAGGACTCTCATCTAAACCTCCGCCGTAGCCGTCAATCTGTAAATAACTTAAATTTAAGTATAAAGCAGCCCCCACCAAATTACAAGTGGGGGCAGAGTCAAACTTGTGTGGCTTCTTGTGCCTACTCGTCGAAGTCGGCGCGGCTTGCCTGATCGAAGATTGCGAGGACCTCGGCACCCGGTGCCTTTGAGGCGAGGGTTGCGATGACAGCTGCTATGCCGCCTGCAACAAAGCCCGGCAGGAGCTCGTATATGCCTGTTCCCGAAAGAAACATGAGCCAGAGGATGTCGACTGCTGCACCGACAACTACGCCGGCTACCGCGCCCGCATAGCTGAAGCGACGCCAGAAGAACGACAGAATCATTACAGGTCCGAAGGCTGCTCCGAAGATACCCCACGCATTTTCAACCAGGTTCATGATTGCCTGCGCACCGGACCCCTTTGAGGAGGCTATGGCAAACGCCACGATGGCGATGATTACTACGGCAATCCTGCCCACCCAGAGAACTTCCCTTTCAGCCGCATTCTTTTTTATGAGCGGCTTGTAGAGGTCGGAAGTGAACGAGCTGGAGGCAACCAGGAGCTGAGAATCCGCGGTGGACACGGATGCCGCCATGATTGCTGCGAGCAGGAATCCGGAGATGGCCGGCGGGAAGAAGCGGCGCGCCATGGCAATAAACACGGTTTTTTGTGCGCCGATTGAAAGGAGCTCTTCCGCCATGATCATCCTCGCGAAATATGCAACGAGGCAGGCTGCGCCAAGGGAAAGCACAACCCAAACGATAGCGACTGCAGCAGACTTCTTGATCATGGAAGGCTTTTCGATTGACATGAAGCGCACAACGATGTGCGGCATGCCAAAGTAGCCGAGGCCCCATGTGAGGCCGGAAACGATGTCCTTCCACGATGCAGTGAGGAGGCCGGAACCGAAGTCGCAGATTACGACCTGTCCGGAAGCGTCTACGTACTCGTACACATTGGCAAGAGCCGCTGTGTCGAGGTTTTGCGTCGCCATCACTATGATTGGAATGGCCAAAAGTGCAACCAGCATGAGCAGGCCCTGGAAAAAGTCAGTCCAGCAAACGGCCTTGAAGCCGCCAAGGAAGGTGTAGCCTACTATGATGAGTGCAAAAAGTATCATTGCTTTTCTCGCCGAAATGCCCGGGAACAGCATGGTGAATACCGATGTTCCGGCAACGAATGCGGATGCAACGTATACTGTGAATGCAATTAAAAATATGATAGCGCAGATAATCTGCAGCGTGTTCTTTTCACTTTTGAAACGGTTTGTGAGATACTGAGGAAGCGTGATGGCATCTCCCGCCACCTTGGAGAACTTGCGCAGTCTCTTTGCGCACAGAATCCAGTTTGCGGCGGTTCCGAGTGCCAGGCCGATTCCGATCCAAATCTGGCCAAAGCCGAAAGCGAGTATCGATCCCGGTAGTCCCATCAAAAGCCAGGCCGACATATCCGATGCCTGGGCCGACATTGCGGTAACCCAGGGACCCATAGAACGCCCGCCGAGGAAATAGTCCTTTTGATTCTTGTTTCCGCCGTTAAAGAAGAACGCCGTAGCGACGAAGAACAAAACTACGAAATATAGAATAAATACAATTGCTTCCGAATAGTGCATGGTAGTGTCCGGGTCTGTGCCCTTCCTCCTGTTGTGTTTTTATTTGGGCCGCTTTGTGCCCTCCTTTAGAATAATAGCATTTTTCTTTTTTGGATGAAATATCGACTGTATAATGTACTTTATTATGAAATATTTTTATTCATTTCATTAAAACACTTGAAATTACAGGCACTATATATTAAACTGAATTATATACTTAATAATATACTGTTTTTAAAATATCACCGTTTTATAAAAACTTGGAGGATTCCGATGAGAAAATCCGCAAAAAACCAGACAAAATCCAGAATAGTAACAGCCGCATGGCAGCTTTTCTACAAATACGGCTATGACAATACGACCATAGACGATATAGTTGAGGCATCAAACACGTCAAAGGGCTCCTTTTACCACTATTTCGAATCAAAGGATGCCCTGCTCGGCTCCCTTTCGGTGCTGTTTGACGAAAAGTACGAGGAAATAATGGAGGATATTGACGCTGTCGGCGGTCCGCTCGAAAAGCTTGTCTATATGAACCGCGAGCTCTTCCTGATGATTGAAAACACCGTTTCGGTATCGCTCCTTTGCAGACTCTTCAGCACACAGCTTGTAACAAAAGGCGAAAGGCATCTTTTGGAGCCTGAGCGCACATATTACAAGCTGCTCCGTCAGATTACAATCGAGGGCCAGGGGGCAGGTCTCTTTCGAGATGATCTTTCAATCAACGACATCACAAAGGCTTATGCAATGTTCGAGCGCGGCATGATGTACGACTGGTGCCTCTCAAGCGGTAATTATTCGCTCTGTCAGTACTCGCAGCAGGTTCTGCCTCTTTTCTTAAAGGCACTGTGTAAATAAGGCTTTACACTGTACCCCCGGGGTGCTATAATAACGGCGTGGACGGTATTCTGTAAGAAACTTTACCATGCGAAAAACATTTATTGTCGATCCTTTGCACATGTATCGCGATGAGCGAGCGTGATGCCTTTTTCGGGTTGACATGGTAAACTCCGAATACCTCCATCCGGGTGCCGCATCGGCATCGGGATGTTTTTTATTCACGGAGGTTAAAATGGAAAAAATGACAAAAGATCAGAAAAGCCTTCAGATTAAAAAGGAAGCGAGAGCCACTCTCATTCTCTTTTTCATCTGCGTGCTCTGGCACATCGGCTTTGGCTGGGGCCTTTCAGGCTCCACCGACATCACCATCGCAAAGCTTCCGCTTTGGTGGTGGCTCAGCACACCGGGGCTGTTTATTGTCGCGCTTGTTGGTGTAATCATCCTTCTTAAGTGCGTGTTCAAGGATTTCAGCCTTGATGACGAAGAAGAGGAGGTGCACCATGCAGAGTAAGCAAATCGCAATCCTCGCAATCCTCGTAGGCTACATGGTATTCAACGTACTGATGGGCATATGGATGAGCAGACGCAACTCCAGCAAAAACTCCGGAGCGGGCTTTTTCTCAAACTATTTCATAGGCGGCCGTACAATGGGCGGTCTGGTGCTGGCTATGACGCTTGTCGCAACCTACACCAGCGCGAGCTCCTTCCTCGGCGGCCCGGGCCTTGCGGCATCGTGGGGGCTGACTCAGTCGTGGGTGGCGGTCATTCAGATCGGAACCGCATTCCTTACACTCGGCGTCCTCGGCAAGAAGCTTGGCATAATCTCGCGCCGCATCCACGCGGTGACGATTTCGGACTACCTCAAGGTTCGCTATAATTCGCCAGCGGTCGTAATCATCTGCAGCCTTGCGCTTGTGGTGTTCTTTATCACTCAGATGGTGGCGCAGTTCATGGGTGGCGCAGCGCTTCTCCAGACCGTAACGGGCCTGCCTTACAAGGCGGGGCTTTTGCTGTTCGCAGCGGTTGTCATCCTCTACACGACGGTTGGCGGCTTCACGGCAGTAGTTATCACCGACACCATTCAGGGTATCGTAATGACCATCGGCACATTCCTTCTGATGGGCTTTGTTTTCCACGCAGGCGGCGGTGCGGCCAACCTGATTGATCAGGTGGACGCAGCTGTTCCGGGCTGGAACATCCTCGGCATGGGCGAGGCCGGCGCCGGCGTTTCAGCGCTTTCCCCGGGCTACCTCATTTCCTTCTGGGTTCTGGTCGGAATCGGTGTTATGGGTCTCCCACAGACTGCGGTTCGCGGAATGGGCTTTAAGGACACAAAATCGCTCCACAGCGCGATGATTTACGGAACCATCGTAGTCGGCATACTGATGATCGGTATGCACTTCATCGGCGCCCTTACAGGGCCACTGATTCCTGAAGGTGCTGTAAGCAGCACTGACCAGGTAGTCCCTTACATTGTACTCCACTACATGCCTGCATGGGCGGGCGGACTGTTCCTTGCGGCACCTCTTGCGGCGATTATGTCCACCGTCGATTCGCTACTGCTCCTCGCATCGGCGACAATCATTACAGACATCTGGATGACATACTTTGCAAAGGACAAGGTAAAGAAGGCTCTGCACAGTGACGATGCGGAGGCTCAGGCCTTCAAGGCAAAGGTAAAGAAATACAGCTTCGCGCTGACAATCATTATCGGCGTTCTGGTATTCATCTTTGCGCTGAACCCGCCAAGCATCCTCGTTTGGGTAAACCTCTTTGCTATGGGCGGACTCGAATCCACATTCTTCTGGCCGCTTCTTGGCGGACTTTACTGGAAGTACGGAAATGCAAAGGGTTCCATTGCGGCGGTTATCGTCGGAATTGCAACATTTGTATTCTTTAATCTCAACAAGATTGCGCCTTTCCACATTCATGAGATTGTGCTGGCTCTGATTGCAAGCGGTATCGCTTACTTTGTCGTAAGCTCGCTGACAAAGGAAGAGCTACCTGAGCATGTTCTGAAAAAGTGCTTCTAGCAGGCTTAATGCCGGCATCGTGAAAGTGAAGGTGTGAAATGTCTCTTGACAGACAGGTTGCGGAATTTTACCGCGAAAAGATAGAAAAAAAGGCGTTTTTTGTACCGGGCGCAAGGCTTAATGCCCTGCGCATCGGCGCAAATGCGGCCTTTAACGATAAGGAATTTGTGACGGATATCGCATTCACAGAGGATCGCCTGATTTCGTTCGGCACGGTGGTAACGGGTGCACCGCGCTACACGGTAAAGCCGGAGTTTGAATGCTATCGCCCGTTCATAGAAGCTGTGACCGAGGCAAAGGCTCCGAGCCTGAAGGTGCGCATATTCCGCCCAACGCTTACAGACGAAGCACTGCCCGTGGTTTTATATTTCCACGGCGGAGGCTTTGTGCTGCACAACATTGCAAGCCATGATGCGCTGACGCGGCAGATTTCAAAAGAGTGGAACGCCGTTGTTATTTCAGCGGAGTACAGGCTTTGTCCGGAAAATAAATATCCTGCATATCTGCAGGATGCGTGGGCACTTCTGTGCTGGGTGCGCGGTCATGCGAGAAGCCTGAATATAGACCCGTCAAGGATTATTCTTTCGGGCGACAGTGCGGGTGCGACGATTTGCGCTGCGATAAGCAAGCTCGCTGCCATGGTTGAAAGCGACGACTACCCGATGGTGCACGCGCAGGTTCTCTTTTACGGGGACTATGGGGCAGTTCCGCCGGAGCAGTCGGAATCGATGAAGGAGTTCGGCGGCGGGGACTATGTCCTGCCGCGCGAAATGATAGATTATTTTGCCAAGATGAGGGTGCCGGAGGATTTGAGCGATGACGATCCGCTCTTTTATCCGGGCCGGCGCATTTCGGGGAAGAGCGCCGCTACCGCTGATTTGCGCGCGCTTTCGGGGATGCCGCGCACAATCGTGGTGAGCGCAGAATGCGACCCGCTCCGGGACGACGGCGAAGCCTTCGCGGCGGCGCTTGCCGCCGCCGGCGCGGATGTCACTGCCATCCGCGCGCCCGGAGCAATGCACGGATTTCTCCTGTACTGGCACAAATTCGATTTCGCACGGGAACTTATTACAGATGTTGGAAATCTTCTCCGAGCATAGCTTCCGGATTCACAAACTACAAAGAGTAAATATTACATAAGAAAAATCACTTTGGGAGATTCCCAAAGTGATTTTCTTTTCACCAAAACTACTTTTTTTCGGTGCGCTTGCAGGCGCTGCACATGGCACAACTCGTGCAGTTCCCGCAACAGGAAGATTTGCCGTGCTTTTTGTCGTTTATCAGCTTTCTGATAATCAGCGTAACCGCCATGACAAGCACTAAGCTGATGACTATATTCCCAATGTTTTCAATAAACCATGAACTCATTTTAGTAATTCCTTTCGGTAAGTCTGGTTGCTTCCTCGTGCTTCTTAAAGAACAGCATGTAGATGATTACCGCGAGTGCCGCTACAGCCGCAATCAGCCCGATTACGTTCACATGTCCTGTGAACAGTCCGCCGAACTGCGTAATCATCAGACCGATGATGTAAGCAAATCCGCACTGATAACCGATTGCAAACCATGTCCACTTTGCGTTGTTCATTTCACGCTTGATTGCACCGATAGCCGCGAAGCAAGGTGCGCAGAGCAGGTTGAATACGAGGAACGAGAAGCCCGTAACTCCTGTGAACGCTCCCGCGAGTGCATCCCAGGCGGAAAGATCGCCGCTGCCGTAGAGTATGCCCATCGTTCCGACGATGTTTTCCTTTGCCACAAGGCCGGTGATGGAAGCGACAGCCGCCTGCCAGTTCCCCCAGCCCAGAGGCGCGAAGATCCACGCTATGCCGCCACCGATGGTTGCGAGAACCGACATGTCGAGCTCTTCCTCGGAAAGCATGCGGAATCCGTCTTCAGTGAATCCAAAGAAGCTTGTAAACCAAATTACGATAGTTGAAAGCAGGATGATTGTGCCGGCCTTTTTGATGAACGACCAGCCGCGTTCCCACATCGAACGGAGCACGTTGCCGAGGGTTGGCATATGATAAGGTGGAAGCTCCATAACGAACGGTGCAGGCTCACCCGCAAACATTTTTGTCTTTTTAAGCATGATACCGGAGATGACGATTGCCGCCATACCGATGAAGTAAGCCGAGGTCGAAACCCAGGCCGAGCCGTCGAAGATTGCGCCCGCAATCATCGCGATAAATGGCACCTTTGCGCCGCAAGGGATGAAGGTTGTAGTCATGATTGTCATTCTGCGGTCACGCTCATTTTCGATTGTACGGCTTGCCATAACTCCCGGTACTCCGCAGCCGACTCCGACAAGCATTGGAATGAAAGACTTGCCGGAAAGGCCGAACTTGCGGAACACTCTATCGAGTACAAAAGCGATACGCGACATATAGCCGCACGCTTCAAGGAAGGCGAGCATAATGAACAGTACCAGCATCTGTGGTACAAATCCGAGAACCGCGCCCACACCGGCTACGATACCGTCGAGAATGAGACCGGAGAGCCAATCGGAGGCATTTGCGGCTTCAAGTCCGTTTCCGACAAGTGCGGGTATTCCCGGCACCCATGTTCCGTAATCTGCAGGATCGGGTTCGTCGCCTATTTCATTCAGAGTTGCAAGCGCATCCTCGTAATCCGAGATGCTTGCAGTCTCTGTAGATGTTTCAAGTGTTTCGTCGTCAATCACCTCATAGGTGAACTCTGTTTCCGGAACAATTCCGGTTTCATCGACATAGATGTCGTAGCCATCGACGATAGCCGATGCTTCGGCATAGCTTTCAGCGATTTCTCCGTAGCCGCCGTCCATTCCAAAGAGATGGAAGCCGTCGCCAAATATGCAGTCGTTTGTGAAATCCGTCGCCGGCGCGCCGACTCCAACCATTGCAACCCAGTATACTATAAACATAATTATAGCAAAGATAGGCAGTCCCAGCCAGCGGTTAGTGACAACTTTGTCGATTTTGTCGGAGCTTGAAAGGCTGCCCGCATTTCTCTTTTTGTAGCAGCTTTTGATGAGCTCCGCTATATAGATGTAGCGCTCGTTTGTGATGATGCTTTCGGCGTCATCGTCGAGCTCTGCTTCTGCGGCCTTGATATCGTTATCGATATGAGCCAGCGTATCCTTTGCAACATTCAGCTTCTCGAGCACCTTTTCGTCGCGCTCAAAGACCTTGATAGCATACCAGCGCTGCTGTTCCTCGGGCAGTCCGTGAACGACTGCTTCCTCGATGTGAGCGATGGCATGCTCCACAGGTCCTGAGAATGTATGCATAGGTATTGTTTTTACGTTCTTTGCAGCTTCGATAGCCGCCTCGGCAGCTTCACTGACACCCGTTCCTTTGAGTGCCGATATTTCTACAATTCTACATCCGAGACGGCGTGAAAGCTCCTCTGTGTCGATTTTGTCGCCGTTCTTGCGGACAACGTCCATCATGTTGATGGCTACGACAACAGGAATTCCCAGCTCCGTGAGCTGAGTTGTAAGATATAAATTTCGCTCAAGGTTGGTTCCGTCGATGATGTTAAGTATCGCATCAGGACGTTCACCGATGAGATAATTTCTTGCTACGACCTCCTCCAGTGTATAAGGAGAAAGCGAATATATGCCCGGCAGGTCTGTGATGACCACGCCTTCATGTTTCTTTAATTTACCTTCTTTTTTCTCTACAGTTACGCCCGGCCAGTTTCCCACGAATTGATTGGAACCGGTCAGCGCGTTGAAAAGTGTCGTCTTGCCGCTGTTTGGATTTCCGGCAAGTGCAATTCTGATATTCATTTTAATCATCCTTTCCTTATTCAACTTCAATCATCTCTGCATCCGCCTTGCGAATGGAGAGCTCGTAATTTCTGACCGTTACTTCGATCGGATCGCCCAGCGGCGCTACTTTGCGTACATATACTTCTACGCCTTTGGTAATTCCCATGTCCATGATGCGGCGTCTTACAGCGCCCTCACCATGCAGGCGTACGACCTTCGCCGTTTCGCCGATTTTGACTTCTCTCAAGTTTTTCAATTTGTTTTCCTCCTGTTACACCATAATTTTCCGCGCAAGCTCTTCGCTCACTGCGATGCGACTTTCCTTGACCTTTACGATGATGTTGCCGCCGAATGCGCTGACTACGCTCACCTCTCCGCCTACATTAAAGCCGAGGTCCGCAAGGTGTTGCTTCACCTCAGGATTGCCGCCGATTTTTTTGATAATCTGTGCCTGATTCTTTTCCGCAAAATTAAGAGGCATCATTTTTTCCTCCTTTGTGCCCGATTAGCATTAGCTAACCAATGCGGTTTATTTTTGGTTAGCCCTTGCTAACCATATCTTATTATAGTTAGTCCATGCTAACTTGTCAAGCAAATTCGCAAAGAAAAAATTTATTTTTTTATATTCCTTAAATCGCTTGATTTTTAGGCTTTTCTGTGATAAGGTGGTGCTAACTTGTAGGAGGAATATATTATGGCTTTACTTGAATCAGGTGAAATGTACCTGGAAACAATACACGTCCTTTCACAAAAGTCCGCGCAGGTGCGCAGCATAGATGTTGCTGAAGAGATGGGCTTTTCAAAGCCGTCGGTAAGCCGCGCGATGGGCATACTAAAAAAGGAAGGTCTCATAGAAATTGACGGCGGCGGCCACATCACCCTTACAGCGGAGGGCGAGCGCCACGCAAAGCGCATCTACGAAAGACACACCCTACTTACAAAGCTTTTCATGAGGCTCGGTGTTGACGAAAAGATTGCAACAGAGGATGCTTGCCGCGTCGAGCACTACCTCAGCGATGAAACCTTTGATGCCATCAAGGCTCATGCAGAAAAGTACGGATCAAAATAGTTTACAATGGAATTATAATAAAACGAGAAAAGCAGGCCGGTTTTCACCGTCCTGCTTTTCCCGTTTATTTTGCAAATTGGAAATTAAATGGCTATTAGATTGCTTTGAGTGCCTGCTCGAGGTCTGCGATAATGTCTTCTGCATTCTCAAGACCTACGGAGAGTCTGATGAGGCCGCCTGCGATGCCGCTTGCTGCGAGCTCTTCCTCAGTGTAAGTTGAGTGAGTCATTGAAGCAGGGTGCTCGATGAGAGTTTCTGCATCTCCGAGGGATACAGCAACTGTAACCAGCTTAAGAGCGTTAACCAGCTTTACGCCTGCAGCTCTGCCGCCCTTTACCTCGAAGGAAAGCATTCCGCCGAAGGTCTTCATCTGCTTCTTTGCGATGTCGTGACCAGGGTGGCCCGGAAGCCCAGGGTAGTAAACCTTTTCTACGTTAGCATTCTTGTCGAGGAACTCTGCAACCTTCATTGCGTTTGCAGCGTGTCTTTCCATTCTGATTTCGAGAGTCTTTAAGCCTCTTAAGATAAGGAATGCTGCGAAAGGATCCATTACAGCACCTGTCATGTCCTTGAGTCCGAACATTCTTACTGTGCCGATGAAGTCAGCCTTACCTACTACGAATCCGGCGATGACATCGCCATGTCCGTTCAGATACTTTGTAGCGGAGTGAACAACTACGTCAGCGCCGAGTGCGAGTGGATTCTGGATTGCAGGGGATGCGAATGTGTTGTCGCATACTACCTTGATGTCCTTGTTGTATTCATGTGCAACCTTTGCAACTGCTGCAATATCCGCGATCTTAAGATTTGGATTTGCAGGAGTCTCGAGGTATACGCAAACTGTATTCTTCTTTAAGTGCTTCTTTACTTCTTCGATGTTGGAAGTATCAACGAAGTCAACCTCAACACCGTACTTTGTCATGCCGTGATTTAAGAGTGCAAATGTGCAGCCGTAGAGTGTACCGTCAGCGATGATATGTGTGCCTGCACCTGCGATGCTCCAAAGGCAGGATGAGATAGCGCCCATACCGGAAGCTGTTGCTACGCAAGCTTCGCCGCCTTCGAGTGCAGCAATCTTGCTCTCAAGAACGGAAACTGTAGGGTTGCCAAGTCTTGTATAGATATATCCTGCTTCCTGACCTGCAAAGCGTCTGCCGCCCTGCTCGCAGCTGTCAAATACGAATGTTGATGTCTGATAGATAGGAGTAGTCAGTGCACCGTACTGAGTATCCTTTACGTTTCCTGCGTGGATGGCCTTTGTGCCAAATCCGCAATTCTTATCAAGTGTCATAATATAACCTCCATAGATTTAAATGATGGTAACAAAATGTCAATTTCCAAACCTACATACCAAATCGGGCGTTTTTCATTACACCCATATAGAAGTTATCACATTATTGCGTCAAAGTGGTAGCGAGTATAATTGAATACTGGTTATAAGTTTTTTGAATACCCTTTTTTCGGTTTGCATATTGTCAGATAATTCAGTTTGTGAGATAATATATTATTGCGATAAGATATTGTGTCGCATTTAAAACAGTTAATTAATAACCGGGAGGACATAAAATGAAAAAGATTATTTCAACACCTAACGCTCCTGCAGCTATCGGTCCTTATTCACAGGGTATCGATTGCGGTACTTTCGTAGTTACATCCGGCCAGATTCCTATCGACCCGGCAACAGGCAACCTCGTTGAAGGCGACATTACGGCTCAGACCCGCAAGTCCCTCGAAAACGTGAAGGCTATCCTCGAAGCAAACGGCATGACAATGGACAACGTAGTAAAGACTACCGTTTTCCTCGCTCACATGAGTGACTTTGCCGCTATGAACGCAGTTTACGCAGAGTTCTTTACAGAAGGTCAGTATCCTGCACGTTCCGCAGTAGAGGTTGGCGCACTGCCAAAGGGCGCTCTGGTAGAAATCGAGACCATTTGCTATAAATAATTTATAACACACAAAAAAACATATAAAAAACGAGGATGCTTCATCCTCGTTTTTGTTTTACTAAAAATCCAGTGTATCGTATTTTTCCGTCAGCTGCTTTAGCTTTGCGGTGCAACTGTCTATCACCTTTTGAGCCTCATTGGAAGGCTTCCCTTTTTTGCGAAGCTTACGTATAAGCCGAGCATAGCCAAGTATCGAAGCCTTTTCGGTAACCTCCCTAAGTCTCTTTTCGTCCGCCTCTCCAAGGTACTCCTTAAGGAATGCCTTAAAAAACTCCTTTGCGGTATCGTAAGAGAATCCCATAAAGCCCTCGATTACCTCCGGGCTTTCCTCGCCAAGCGTATTATAGAAATAGTAAAGGTCGCTAAGCTCAAATATTGGATGTCCGCGCGAGATTCTGTCCATATCAATCAGCAGCGCTTCGCTGTTTTGCAGAAATACATTTCCTGTGTGGAAATCACCGTGAACCAGTGTGTTTCTCGCAGGCAGACTATCGAGCAGCTTCATGCATTTTGCCGCAAGAGCCTCGTCCTCACAGCCTATACCTCCTGTTATGTATTCGCGGATTCTCTCCAAAGCCTCAGGGAATGTGCCGTCGTCATCAGCTTCGATGCCGTGAATTGTGCGCGCAAGCTCCGCCATGGTGCCCGCGTATTCAGCAACCCTGCTCGGTGCCCTTTCGATGCAGCGCGAAATCGTGTCTGAATCGACAAGCTCGTACATCGCGCCGTATTTGTCGCCTACGGAAACTATTCCAAAGGAAATCGCCGTCGGGATGCCTAAAATGAACGCCTTGCGGCTTAAAGCAATCTCACGCTCCACATCGTGGTAGGTGTTATTTTCGTTGAACACCTTTATTACAAGCTCGTCGTCGTAGCGATAAACCTCGCCCTTTGCGCCGCGCCCTATCTGCTTGCAGCCCTCGATGGAAACCTCGCGATACTTTTTGTATTTCGTCTTTTCGGTATCAAATGTGCCCGGCCAGATAAAGTTGATATGCTTTATGAACTCCTTGAAGGCGCCGGTTTTGTTAAGCGAAAGCTCAGTAATCTCCGCAACGCTTTTGTAGTACCAGCAGTGCATATCAGGATCCTTCTGATTGAGGCTCTGCCACATCACTTCGCCCTTTTCGGAATAGACTCCCGCAAGTCCGCGCATATTTGCAAGCTTGTCTGCAAGCCACAGCATCCTCACGCCTATGTCGGTACTGTTTCGAAGCACCTTGAGCGACTCCTCTTTCCTCTTTTTCCAGGAGGCCGCCGAATCCTCGCCCGGATATTTGTTCTCCGATTCGGAGGACACCAGCTCTGCCACTCTGTCGCCAAAACGGCTCCTGATCTCGCCAAGTGTACCATCCGTATCCTCCACGATGTCGTGAAGGATCCCCGCCGTGATGATTTCCTGATCGTCGGTCATAGTCGCCAAAATCTGCGCCACCTCAAGCGGATGCAGAATATACGGTGTTTCACCAAATTTGCGGATTTTCCCCTGGTGCATTATCGTCGCATATATTATAGCTTCCTCAAGTATATTCATCATTTCTCATTATCTCCTGTTTTTCAGCTCAAGCTGTCTGAGCTTCAAATCGGTGTTGTAGAAATCCTTTGTGCTGCAGCCCGCTCTGCCGCCGCCCGCACATGCGCATGCACATGCGCAAGCACATGAATGTGCGCAGGCACAGCTGCTGTGCGCGCAGCCGCCGCTCGAACGTCCGCCGCCGCGTGAGCCGCCGCCACGGCTTCCGCCCAACCTGCTTGTCGGGGTGTGTCCGTGAGTGGTCGGAACGTTCACAACATTAACCCTTACATATTTGTTTGGAGCAGAGGAACAACGGTATTCGCCGTTTGTCTTTTTGCTCAGAATTTCCTCGCGGTCCGGTTCAGGAATCTCCTCTTCGGTAAATTTCGATTCCTTCTTTATAAAGCTGCGCCCGCAGTAAGGGCACTTCGTCTCGTTTTCGCCTCTCGGCGCGCCGCAGCCCTGGCATTTTTCCCAATACTCGACTATCGTACGAGTCACCATCTTGCGCGTCCTGTTGCTCTTCATTCCGGAGCCTCTGCTATAGGCAAACTGGTTAAGCTGGCTCTTTCCGCCGCCAATCACCAGGATGAGGAATATGAGTCCCGCCGCGCCGATGATAGTGTCAACGAAATCATCGGAATCGTCGTAGTCGCCGTAATAATCATCCTCTACCCAGTAGCCCTCATCGTCGATATAGCCGTTGTAATTGCCATCCAGTGTATATTTTTGTTCATCAAAAGCAAACGCATCATTTGGATAATCCACTCTTACCGTAAAGGTTCCGCCCGGCTGCAGATGATCCTCCCAGGTTACATAGCCGTCCTGCACGAGTCCCGCCGGCGTCCAGTTTGCCGCACTTTCAGCATTCCAGCGGATAACCAGCTTTTCAACCTCTACCTCGTCAAACCAGCCCGGTGTGAAAATGTAAGATGTCAGGCCCTCTTCATACGCGTTCATCTGGTACATATAGTCCTGCGTCACGCTGAAATCAAAGGAAATGACCTCGCCCTCGTAGTAGTTGCGGTCAAAATCCAGGCGCATCATATGCATGCCCGAATCCATATAAGGATAAATCTCGGAAATATTTTCGCTCAGAGCCGCGTAATCCCTGTAGGCGCCGTTCGGAATACCGATTTTAAGCCAGCTGACAGGCCCGATTCCGTCAGACTCCAGTACCTCCCACTCGAAGTGGTAATTGAGATTCAGCGTCGCATCCTCGTTTACATCAACGGTAACCTCGTAGTCGCGAATTATATCTGTCGGCTCATCCGCAAAGACCGGCGCTGCCACGCCCGAGATTCCACCAAGCAAGCAGAAGGCACTGACAAGCACAAGGCACAGCGTAAGAGAAGCCGCACGTTTCGTTATTCTCTTTTTCATTAGATACAACCTCCTTCTGCCACAGTCCCGCAGCCGCACTTTCTGAGCGGGCACTTGCCCGTAAGCTCTGCCGAAAATTCTCTGCGCTCGGCACATTTTTCGCTTTCCCAAATGCTCTGCCAGTCGTCTGTCAGGATGTTTCCAAGAGGCTCATCCGACAGCCAGCTCTGGCACGGCACCACATTGCCCGAAGGCGTGATCGCCATGTTGGAAAGGCATGCTCCGCAGCTCGGCGCATTGATGCCAAGCTCCTCGCAGAACTCCGGCTCCACCCAGCCCGGAGAAGTGAAGCTTATCTCCATTTCGTTCGCATAGGCAAAATCCACTGCCTCGCGAAGTATTTCTTTTATTTCTTCTGCCTTTAGCTGCGTCGCCTCCGACTCGGAAAGCGCCGCATTGCCCGTGGTAATGAGACCCGAGCATGTCACGTACCTTACGCCCTTTTCGTAGAGGAACTTTAAGGTTTCGAGATAGTCGCGATTCAGTGTGCAAAGCGGCGTGTTGATGCTTAAATTGATTCCCGCAGCGAGGGCATTTTCAATGCCGCGCACCGTATCCTCGTAGCGTTCCTCGCCCACCAGTCTGTTGTGTACAGCCGGGTCCTTTGAATAGAATGTAATCTGCATGCTGTCAAGGCTCGCCTTGTAGAGTGCTTCGCAAAGCTCCTTTGTAAGCGCCACGCCGTTTGTGTTGAGTCTTGTGACAAACCATGCGGCATATTCGACAAGCTCAACCAAATCGCCCCTCATGGTAGGCTCACCGCCCGTGAAGGTAACCTGCGGAATTTTCGCCTCGCGGCACTTGTCTATAATTCTCTTCCACTGCTCGGTAGAGAGCTCTGCTTCCTCGGCATGAGTCTGACCTGCGGCATAGCAATGCAGGCACTTTTGGTTGCAGTTCCATCTGCCGTCCACGGTCATCGCGCTGACCATCAGGTCCATTCTGTGCGGTGCGGTCATGTACGGCGCATAGTCGCCGATGCTTAAATATTCGACATCCTCATCAACCCACTGCCCGCGCGCAACCTGCATGAAGGTTTTCATGATTGTGTAGAGGTCGCGGCGAATCAGCTTTTTGCTGACAAAGTGGAAAACCTTTTTGACATTTTTGCAGGTCTTCTCCGCGATGGCATCAACCGTCTCATCGCTAAGCGGCTTTCCCTCGTATTTGTTTACTTCTTTAATGAATTCCGCAAGGATAATTGCCCATGTCGTGTTGACCGGCAATATATCCTGGCCGTTTAAGATGGCGATGCTGCCTACCGGCTCATCGTCCGTGATTTTAGGCGGAATCAGATGAATTCTGATTACTCCCGGCCCCTCGGGGTTTAAGGTTGTGTGCAACACTCCGGTGAAGTTTTTCTCGAAATATTCCTTTACTCTTTTTTGTACTCCCATTTCGGTCCTTTCTTTGTCTTTCCTGCTCTTTAATTTCGGCAATTTGCGTTGTTTATATATCTATATATCAAATTTCGTTAATGGAATGCTCGATACCTTTTTTAACTGTCTCGAGTTCCTCGATTGCGATGCAGTGCTTGATTTTATTGTGTTTTACCGCATCGAGGCATTCTTCAAAGTCCATCCAAAGTACGCTTTCGATTTCTTCTTTTTGCAGTGTGAAATCTTCCTCGTCCTTGTCACAACACCAGGTGGCAAAGATTTTCGAATACTGGCGGTCGTGAAAGTCTAT
>JAEEGL011560500.1_pt1 | contig 18886 bp, 14 predicted proteins | sample 9134231 | NCBI WGS metagenome assembly JAEEGL01 (sample SAMN16246548, study PRJNA631951) | gut metagenome | biome: gut microbiome; feature: rumen; material: fiber-attached | host: Bos | place: Iran: Karaj | collected 2018-10 | reverse complement strand
GCCGGCTCCGGCCTCTCGGCCCTCGCCGGGTCAAAGAAATGACCTTTGACTGAACACAAGCTGTTTGTACTTACCTTGCCGCTCCTGTCTCGAAGCGGCATTGCATGAACGTCTTTCTGCTTTCAGAGATCTTCCGGCCCGTACCGGGCCGCGTCCGTCCCTACCCCGATGCCTCGCACCCTCGTAGCGGCGAACGGGGTCGAATTATACGCAGGCAAAAACCATTGTCAACACTTTTCCAAAAAAATTTTTTCATCCCCCTTTTTCCCCGTTTTCCCGAACATTTTCCCCATTTTCCTCCCGCCCCCCCTCCCCCGGACCAAAATTTTTTCGCCCCGACGAACCCTTTTTCCGCCCCTCTCCCCCCCTCCCCTTCCGCCCAAGAGCAATTCCAGTCTTGTCGAAAATATCGAAATTTTCGAAAAAATCGATAATATCGACCATCCTTGCACACTTCCCCCGCCACCCGTTCGCCCAGCCCCTTTCCCCCCTCTCTCCCGCCCACGCCCCGCCCCTCTCCCCCAGATATTTCCCGCATTTCCTAGAAAATCTAGCCCCTCTAGAAACCATAGAAACCATAGAAAAATTCCTAGAAAAAATCCCAACTCCACCTCGCCCCCTCGCCCTCCTGATCGCTGGCCGTCGGCCAGCCACCTCCCCCTTGATCCGCCCCTGTTCGCCAACTCCGTTCGCCCCCCCCCGCGCTTGCCGCGTCCATTTTTCTCGAAATTCGCCGTAAAACATCACCTTACGCCCTCCTCCGGGAGGGGCGATGTCGCCACCAGGCAACAGGGGAGGGTACGCGCGATAACGGCCTCGTCTATAACTTCCCCACGACCGGGAAGTGCGATTTCTCGTCGTTCTCTTCTTGGGGGATGCGGTTTCCAGTCGCGTTTTGCCCCCTCCGGAAGGGGGTGGCGTAGCGCTGGGGGGAAAACGTGCCCTTCATAATTCAAGTTATCCACGCTGAATCACTCGCGTCATACCGCGAGCGGCTGGCTTTTCCAAAAATAAAAATCGCCCCCTCCACCAAGTCCGATGTGCCCCGCGTGGAAATCGTCTCGTCGAGGCGCTGTAGCCCGACAACCGCCACACAACGTCCGCGTCCACGTGCTCGAGCTCGCCGAGATTCCTGAGTGTCCGCTCCAGCCCCGCGCGCATGGACAGCCCAACTTCTCCCACGCATGCCTCGCAAGCCGCTTCTCCGCCTCTCCAAAATATAAATGCTGGGATCGCGCATCGCTCGCGCGCGATGTCAGCGGTTCCCCGTCATCAGCTTGTTCAGATACTGCCTCTCCAGGCCGGAGCTCTTCTGCATCTCCGTGAGCAGCTCTCCCTTCCGCCGGCGAGCGGCCTCCGCGTAGAGCCCCCTCATCCTTCCGAGATACTCCCTGCAACTTCTTCTGCTCATCTTTTCCATGACCTCCGAATCATATGTCCGGTGTCCATCATCTGACCCAACCGCCACCTAGCCTCTCTCTACTCCATCTCTCCTTCGGTGTCCTTTAGTCTGACTCAATGCGGCGGCTCCCAAATAAAAAAGATGGATTGATTTAGCCGGAGAGCGCGCTAGAATAAGCGCGCAACTTAGGAGTCATTGCAGCACAGTCACCCGGAGGTTCCGCCCATGAAAAAATTGTTGAAAACACTAGCTTGTTCCGCTGTCGCCGCCCTTGTGGGCGCCAGCGCGTTTGCCGATTATGGCTGGTATGACGGTGCCATGACCATTGGCGGCGTCAACACGGACTTCATGACATGGTCCACCGACGTCGACCATCCGACGGACCTCGGCGACTGCACGGACATGACCATTACCGGCATTGATTTCAATGTCTGGAGTGATGCCAACGACCGTGGCGGTGCCAACATGTATTTCCGCATCTGGGATGGCGGGTCCTCCCCAGTCGGTGACGACCAGGACCTTTGGCTGGGGCTGTCCACCCGTAGCGCCGGCGACCATGATTTCGCCATTTCCTGGTCCGGGACGGAGAATTTGGCCTCTGCCGTTGGCCTGACCCTCGAACACGGGAAGGAATACTACATCGACATGTGGGCCAAGACCTACGGCGACTCCGGAGACGAGTGGTACAGCGCCGGCGGCGCCAACTTCCACGCCAAGCTCACCTACCGCAACCCCCAGACAGTGACCTTCGAGCTCAACGGCGGCGACTCTTGCCCGGTCACGACGGTGGTGTGCCCCATCGGCGGCCTCTACACCGGATTCGCACCCGCCGTCTGGGAGCACCACATCTTCCGCGGCTGGTGGACGGATCCGACGGACGGAACCCGCGTCAAGACGAACGAGACCGTCTCCGCCGATTCCACGCTGACCTTGTATGCCCATTGGCAGGCTTGCCAGACAGTCTATTTCGACGGCAATGGCGGAACGCCCTCAAAGCCGTCGAAGATGTGCCCCCATGGCAGCACCTATGAGGGCCTTGCGAGCGCCACTAGGGACAACTACCGCTTCATGGGCTGGTACGACGACCCGACGGACGGCACTCGCATCAAGAGCGGCGTGGCGGTGACTGCCCCCGACACGCGGATGGTGTACGCCCATTGGGCGGCCGAGCAGACCGTCTATTTTGATGGCAATGGTGGAACGCCTTCGAAGGCGTCGAAGGCCTGCCTCGTCGGTGGAACCTATTCCGGCTTCGCCTCCGCTACTTGGGAGAACCACCGGTTCCTGGGCTGGTACGACGATCCGACGGACGGTGATCGCGTCAAGAGCGGAATGACGGTAACCGGTGATTCCACCCGGACGCTGTATGCGCACTGGTCGGCTGAGCAGACCGTCTACTTCGACGGCAATGGCGGGACGCCCTCTAAGCCGTCGAAGGGGTGCCTTATCGGTGGGACCTATTCCGGCTTCGCTTCCGCCACGTGGGATGGCCACGTCTTCCGCGGTTGGTACGACGATCCGACGGAAGGCGAACGCGTCAAGGGCGGAATGCCTGTCACCGAGGCCACCTCCCGTACACTGTACGCACACTGGAAGGAAAGTGCTTCCGCATCCCAGTCCGCCATCACTGGCTTCTCCTTCGCTCCCCGCGTCAAGGCGGGCGCACGGGCTGTCACGACCGATACGCTGACTCGGGACACTACGGGGGTTACCGGGAATAGTTACACGGACTGGTCGGGCAAGACGGGGGCCTCCGGGGCGGTCTATGCCGGACAGTCCGCCGGTGGCAACAGTTCCATCCAGCTTCGCTCGAAAAACAGCAACAGCGGTATCATCACGACCACCAGCGGCGGCACCGCGAAGAAAGTGACGGTCGAGTGGAATTCCAGTACGACTACTGGGAACAAGCTGAATATTTACGGAAAAGGTTCGGCCTATGATGCGGCATCCGATTTGTACGGTGCAGATGCAGGAACGTCCCTTGGAAGCATCGTGATGGGGACGAGCACGGCGCTGGACATCACGGGCGAGTACGAATACATCGGGATGCGCTCGGATAACGGGGCCTTGTATCTGACCAGCGTTTCGATTCAATGGGATAACGGTGCTTCACCGCCCCCGTCCGAGCCGACCGTGACTCTGGAAGCGAGCGCGACGGAAGTCGAGATCGGCGATGTGGTGACGGTTACCGCGACAGCCGAAAACTTCAGCGGCGACGTGACCTGGGAATGGGCCGGAGACGGAACGGATGCCGGCAATGTCTTCACGGTCGACACCTCGGTGGCAGGCGACCATCTGATCATGGTCGAGGCCTCGTATGGCGACGAGAGCGCAGAGGCGGAGGTGACCATCACGGTCATCGCCCCGCCTCCTCCGAGTGTCACACTCGAAGCGAGCGCGACGGAAGTCGAGATTGGCGGCGTGGTGACGGTGACCGCGACGGCCAACAACTTCAGCGGCGACGTGACCTGGACATGGGCCGGGGACGGCACGGCTGCCGGCAATGTCTTCACGGTCGACACGTCGGTGGCGGGGGACCATCTGATCATGGTCGAAGCCACTTGCGGTGACGAGACCGCGGATGCGGAAGTGACCATTACGGTCAGCGAGCCCGTTGTCGTGACTGGCGATGAGCTGACGAACGACGATGTGGGTAGCCAATCCTCAAACTATGGCAACTGGACGGCCACAAAGGCGTCCGGGGCGGAGTACGCCGGACAGACGGCGGGCGGATCCTCAACGAATCCCTGCATCCAGTTGCGGAGCAGCAACAACAATTCCGGCATCGTGATGACGAAGAGCAGTGAAAAAAACGTTTCGGTGGTCACCATTGTTTGGAATTCGCAGTGTGCGGCAGACCGTGTCTTGGATGTCTACGGAAGCACGACCGCATATACGTCCCCGTCGCAGTTGTATTCAGCAGCCACTCAAGGAACGTTCTTGGGTTCGGTCACGAATGGACAGGACGGAGTGACGGTGGACGTCGCGGCTGTCGGAGAATATCCTTTCGTCGGGATTCGTTCCCACAGCGGAGCGATTTATCTGACGAGCGTGACCGTCAGCTTCGATAGCGCTCCAGGGGCGTTCTCCATTACGCTTGATCCTGCATCGGCTTTCAGCGTGGAACAAAATGCATCCGCCACCATCACGGCGACGCCTCATAACGCGACCGAAGGCGCAGTGAATTACGGTTGGGCCATCGACAGTGAGCCGGTTGCCGGGGTTATCGGCAACGAGCTCTCGCTGAGTACGAGCACGGTCGGTGGTCCCCATACCGTCACCTCCACGGCCACCGATGACTCCGGCGCAGAAGCGACTGCCAGTGTGAGCTACACGGTCATCGCCCCTCCGGAAAAATATGTGCGAATCACGAGCATGAACGCCATGCAGGACGGCGAGTTCGTCATCACCGGCGCCGGGACGGGTTCAGAGTACGCAATGAAGAACACCTCCAGCGGAAGCACCGTCGTCATCGACCGCCGTGAGGATGCTGTCACAATCGCGGACGATGCCGTAACCGATGCGGATGCATCCATCCTCTGGACGTTGACGAAGAACGAGGACGGCCAGTGGACGATTTACAATTCCACCGCAGGCTATGTGGGCTACTTGGACAGCGGGAAGAACTCCGCCAACTTCGCATCAACAGAGAGCGATCAGACCCGCTGGACCATCGCGGAAAGCGGGAATGATGATGGCCTGTTCCTGCTGACCAACGTCGGCGATTCCGACCGCATGTTGCTGTACAATGCCAGCAGCCCCCGGTTCGCTTGCTATGCCAGCATCGGGAACCAGAAGCTGTTGTCCCTGTACCGGAAGAAAGTCCCGCGCCAGCGGATTGACTTCGACGTGAACGGCGAAGGTGCTTCCTGCCCGGTCGCTTGGTTGGAACTCGATGTCGGAGGTGTCTACACGAATTTCCTGCCGGCGACGAGGGAGCACAACATCTTCCGTGGCTGGTGGACCGACCCGATGGAAGGAACCCGCGTCCAGATGGGCCAGACCGTCACTTCTGATTCCACGTTGCAACTATATGCGCACTGGCAGGCTTGCCAGACTGTCTACTTCGACGGCAACGGCGGAACCCCCTCGAAGGAATCGAAGCTCTGCCCCCATGGCAGCACCTATGAGGGACTGGCGACCGCCACGCGGGACAACTATCGGTTCATGGGCTGGTATGATGACCCGACGGGCGGTGAGCGCATCAAGAGCGGCGTACCGGTAACCGATTCTGATACGCGAACGGTGTATGCACACTGGGAGGGAGAGCAGACGGTCTATTTCGATGGCAATGGCGGGACTCCCTCGAAGCCATCGAAGACCTGCCTCCTTGATGGAACCTATTCCGGGTTCGCTTCCGCCACGCGGGACAACTATCGGTTCATGGGCTGGTACGATGATCCGACGGACGGTGAACGTGTCACGAGCGGCATGGCGGTGACCGGCGGCTACATGCGGACACTGTATGCTCACTGGTCTGGAGAGCAGATGGTCTACTTCGACGGCAATGGCGGGATGCCTTCTAAATCGTCGAAGGGGTGCCTCCTCGGTGGAACCTATTCCGGCTTCGCCTCCGCCACGCGGGATGGCTACAACTTCTTGGGCTGGTATGACGACCCAACGGACGGCGAGCGCGTCAAGAGCGGCATGGCCGTGACCGAAGCCACTTCCCGGACGCTGTACGCGCACTGGAAGGAAAGTGCTTCCGCATCCCAGGCCTCCATCACCGCCTACTCGTTCGCGCCCCGCGCCACCAGCCCCGGTGTCCGTAGCGTTGCTGCTGACAGCATCGAGTGCACACTCTGGGTCTTGACAACCGCCAACTGCAGTTATGAAGTCCAGTGGACGGAGTCGCTGAATGGGAAATGGACGGTTCTGAAGCATTGGATTGCCGACGAGGACGCCGAAATTCCTGTCACGGTGGTAGCCCCGTCCACCTCCACCGGGTTCTTCAGGTTTGTCGAAGTCAACGAAGACTGATTCGGAACCAAGCCGAACCACGGGTCGCAGTTTTGCCGCTCCAAAATCAAGGGATGCCCTCAAGGCATCCCTTGCTTTCGTTCTGTGGGGCAAGAGGCATTCTCGTCATCCATGCGGTTCGCCAAGCCCAGGGCCGCCATGTGACGGGTGCCATGAAAGAGACCTGCGTCTTTCAGCCCGGACGAACAGGAGGGGAGTGCCAGCTATTGAAGGACGAGCAACTTGCCTCCAGGAAAGACACGAACGCATGGGAAACACCTCGCCAGTGTCAAACTGACCACTGACCGTTCGAGTCGCGGGCAAATGCCCGCGAGCCGACAGCATTCATTCCCCCATGCGCGGGTTACGGGGTGCAATCGGCTCAAGGCCGGATTTCCGTCATTCCGATGCGTAGATTGAAATCTTCAATCACACCGGAAATCGCCTCGGAAATCGCTTGGGAGACGTAACTCATGTCCTTTCCGGATTCGATGGCTTTCGCAAAGGCCACGATTTCATAGCGGATGCCTTCGCCGTCGAGTTGATAGAAAAAGCGCTTGTTGTCTTCCTGCTTTTCATACCGGACTTCGAAATAATCCGTTTTCCACCAGGGGGCGGGGACGTAGATGTATCCTTTGGTCCCGGCAATCACCAGTTCGCCTTCGGCCTTCGCGCCCTTGGCGACCTTGACCGACGCGACGCCGGAGGGATACGCGAAGTCGATTTTCGTGAAAGCGTCGACATTCGCCGCCTTGTCCCGGAACATCGTGTGGAAGGTTTTGGCGCCGTATTTCGTCCCGAAGAGTTGGAACACCGGGAGCATGGCGAGCGGCCCCCAACTGCAGACGCTGTTCCATTTGCCGGACAAATCCGTCCCTTCGACGGAAAAGCCGTCCCGCAGACTCGTGCACACGGCGTCGACCGACACGATTTTGCCGATCCGTCCGCTTTTCGCCAGCAGGAGGAGCCGTTCGTAGGCGGTCGAGTAGGCCGGCTTGATGGCGTTCATGAGAATGAGTTTCCTGTCGGAGGCCAGCCGGAACAACTCCGCGCACTGTTTCCGCGTACAAGCGACGGGGGATTCGCAGAGGACGTGTTTTCCCGCCAACAGGGCCGCCTTGGCATGTCCGTAATGCTCTTCCGGCAACGATATCACGTAAACGGCATCCACTTTTCCGAGCAGTTCGGCGTAATCCTCGGTGTGGTACAAATCCGCGACCTCCGGCTCGGGGTCCTGTCCCGGGGCGCAGAACCCCGTGACCTCGACGCCGTTCACGAACTTGCATTCGTTCACGAATTTGGCCGTGAACACTTCCTGCCCGACCAGGCCGATGCGGAGTTTCCGTTTTTCGGCTCGGACCTCTGAGCTCGAAACGCCTTCCGTGCGGGGGAGGTAGATGACCTGGCAATACTCGTTGAGATAGTCGAACTTGCCGGCCCAGTCGGAGCCGACGGTGAAGATGTCGACGCCGAGCCTGCGGATGTCATCGATTTTCTGCCCCTCGTATTCCTCGATGACGATTTCGTCCGCCAGCCCCGTGGCCTTGACGGCGGCGATGCGCTCGGCCAGCGATTGCTGGTTGTTGATTTTGCCCCGGGTCTTGTCGTAATCGTCGCTCGTTATGCCGACGATCAGGTAATCCCCCAGCGCCTTGGCCCGTTCCAGGAGCCGGACGTGCCCGAAGTGGAGCAAATCGTACGTGCCATAGGTGATGACCTTGATCATGGCGTATCCTTCCCTTTCAGCGGTCCAGTTCCAGCAAGGCTTCCATGAAGCGCTCCATGTATTCCCTTGCCCCGATCGACACCCGCAGGCAGTTCCCGAATGCTCCCACGCCCTGATAGGTCTTGATCAGAATTTTCTTTTCGGCCTTCATGCGGTCCACGATGGTCTGGGCGTCCGTCTTCGGCTTGATGAAAAGGAAGTTGCCCGCTTCGCCCTTGTGGGGATAGCCGTGGGTGTCAAGCGCCTCGACAAGATACCGTCTTCCTTCAAGGAAATTAGCGATCAACAGGTCGAGCATTCCCGGCGTGGCGATGACTTCTTCGGCGAATTTCGTCGCGAAGGCGTTGGTGGTGTGCGGGGTGCACAGCTTCTGTACCATCTTGATGCCTTCGGGCCATCCTGCGACATAGCCGAGCCGGCATCCGGCCATCGAAAAGAGTTTGGAAAAGGTTCGCGTGACGAAAACGTGTTCGCCTTCCAGAGCGTATCGAATGAAGGTCTTCGGATAAAAGTAATGATACGCCTCATCGACGAGCACGTTGATCTGTTTCGCCCGGGCAACCCCCATGATGCGTTCGAATTCCGCGTCCGAATAGACGTTTCCCATGGGATTGTTCGGATTCAGGAGGATGAGGAGCTGCGTGTCGTCCGTCATCCGGGCGACGATGTTCTCCACGTCCATGGTCAGGTCGTCGTTGTAAGGGACTTTCACGAAGTTCCGGCCGTACATCTCCGAATACACCTGAAACATGAAATAGGACGGAACGACCCCGACAATTCTCCCGTTCTCGGAAGTGAAGGCCTGGATGATGTACCGGATTCCCTCGGCGGAGCCGTTGACCAGGCACAGGTGCGAAATATCCGTGTCGAGGAACCGGGCCAGCACTTCGGTGAAGTGGAGGGTTTCCGGGTATTGTGCCACGAATTGGGGAGTTATGCCGTCCAGAACTTTCCTGATGAAGTTTTCTGGCAATCCGCCGGGATTCTCGTTGAGATCGAGGCGCAGATAATCCTTCCGTTCATTTTGGTCGAAAATCCGGTAAAGGTTTTCCACCCTGGAATCCAAGTAATACATTTTCCCGTTCTCCTTACAATATTTGCAGCTTCCGCATATATCTTACATTGTTCCCACGCTCTTCAGGGTATCCGATAATACCATCGTTCGGAATTCTCTCGGACGAGAATCCCTCCATTGGACTCGACCACCTTCCTGGATGCATGGTTGCCTTTGTCAACCGTCAACAGAATCTCGTCGAGTTCCATCTTCTTCGCTTCTCCGAGAAGAAAACCAAGGAGGATTTTTCCGTATCCACGGCCTCGATGGGCGGAAGCGATAGCATACCCGACATTGCCGCCGTACTCCCTTGATTCCGGCGTCAAGGCGTGGCGGATCTTGCCGATGCCGACAGGCATGCCGCCATCCACCAGCCAGTAAATCGTCTGCGCAACGTAGCCCTCCGGCAAATTGCGGCCCTCGCTCCATTCTTCCTGCTGCGAAAGCCACTTCTTGTACTCTTCGAAAGCCATTCCCCGGACGGGGTTGGTGAAGGAGTTCTCGCAGGTCCCGATGTCCTGCAGCATGCGGTAAACCGCCTCGCCATCGTTTGTGGACAACTTTTGCAAGTGCATCGATGCTCTCCTTGGTATCACGGCCGCTGTCATGGTTGGTTCGTTATCTTCTTTTTTGTCAACCGCACGTACAAAGGACGGACCCAGTCCTTGGCCGCGCTTTTCAGGATGACCGGCCAGCTGCCGTTTTTCCAAATTCGATCCTTTTCCTCGCGCATCAGTCGCCGGATTTCGGGTAGTTCATCCCAGGAAGGATAGTAATACAGTTCCCGGGACGGGGCTCGAATCTTGCGGTCCGTATCGTAGACGTAGTCTTCCATGACGGAAAACTGCTCGTGGGGATCGAACTGCAGGTCGTACAGTTCCTCCCGTCCGGTTGCCTTGGTGTAGATGTATTTGAAGCGCTCCCTGACAATGGCCAGTTTCCGATGGCGCTGGGCCCTGTAGGCCGTGTCGACGTAGACGAATTCTCGCTCCGGGACGTGGCCGAACACGATGTCGAAGATGTCGATGTTGCTGGTCGGTTTCCGCCATTCGGTATTGGTTCCGATGCGCGGCGTGATCAACGGAATCCGAGCCGATTCCTGATAGACGTCGAACGCGTAGCCGATTTTTCCCCGGTGACCGTTCTGGTTGCCATGGTCGGCCGTGATGGCGATGCGGTCGTCATCGGCATAATTCCGAATCAACCCGACAAAACGGTCGAAAACCTCGATGTCGCTTCCGTAGGAGACAGACCCGTTGATGACATGGGGAAAATGAATCCAGAGGAAAATGGGCTCTTTTCGGGCAAAAATGCCGTCCAGTTCATTTTTGACGAGATTCCAGGCTTTTTCCGTCTTGGCAGGGTCTGGAAGCAAAAAGCCCTTGTGGACGTAATGGGCTCCGACTCCCTGCCGGAGTCCCTGGAGCGAATGGATGGCCACGTCCTCGCGGTAATAGTCATAGTAGTTGAAGATGTTCATCCACATTTCGTCCCAGATGATATGGCACTCGAACCCCTTTTCGCGCAGGCGGGTGAAAGCGGTTGGCCCTTCAATCCGTTCGTGAATCTTCTCGTACATTTCGTACTTCGTTTCGTGGGGCCAGATGCCCATGCACATGGCATGGAAGGCCATGATGGTGGAAGTGGCGGCGGTGTAGTGGCTTCTGAAAACCGTTCCTTGGGCGGCAATCGCATCCATGTTTGGCGTTTTCCATTGGGTGTTCCCGTACACGGGGAGATAGTCCGTGCACATCGCATCTTTCGATACCAAAATGAAGTTTCTCATGCCATTTTCCTCTTGGCTCACACGTTATTCTTTTTCAGATATTTTTCTCCGCATCATGGTAATCCCATTCACGTCTGTGTCCTCCAATGCGGTGTCTAGAATAGGATGGACGGCGATGTCCGGGGTGGAACGGGGGCGGCGGGCTTCCCGGACATTGGCCAGCGCATCGCGCAGGAAGGTCTTGGAATCGCGGACCAACGCGGCGAGCTTGGGGGCTGCCGTGGCGTAATCGATGGGCGCCAACGGGGGCAGTTTGCCCTGCGCGAACACCCGGTCTTCCAGGCCAAGGGTCTCCAAGATGTTTTTCATGCGTATGAACTTGCCGGAGAAGGAGGCATTGGCGCGCCCGCGGAAGACGGCGAAATCCTTGCCGAAGTTGAGGGACAAGGCCGTGCCGTGGAAGGAGTCGGTCAGGACGTACGCCGCATTCTTGACGTAGCCGAGAAAAGCGCGCGGGCCGCAGAGCTGCTCATCGGGGCAGAGCCCCTTGGCGAGGGTATGGCGACCTTTCGGGAGCAGTACGACCTCGGCCTCCAGGCGTTTGGCCAGACGGCGGATTGCGTCATAGGCGGCGATGAAATTCTCTTTCCCGAGGAAATAGCAGAAGATGAATTTCCTGCGACGGTTCGGGTCTTCCTCTGCAAGGGCCGTCCATGCTTCACGGTCCAGGAGAAACGTCGGATCAAGGACGCAACTGGGTTTGATGCCGGTTGCCTCTTCGACGGCGGCACAACCGGACGGCTCCCGGACGGATACCGCCTGAAAGCGTTCAATCCACTTTTTGTATTGGGGGCGCATGGATTCGGGAATCCGGTCGGCCGCCAAACTGGGGGCGTAGGCAATCCGGGCAACATCCTCCCCCCCGAAATCCAGGAAGAAGGGGGCTGCACCCTCGAAGCGGGAGGGGTTCCATATCTGGTCGCTCCCGCAGATGTAGGCGTCGCAGCGTGGTGGATCATCCCTGATTTGCTGGATGGAATTGTAAAATACGGGGGAAAGGTTGGTAAAAAAATCCCTCTGGAACTCCCGGCTGCTCGCGAAATGTTGCTTGAGTCCCTTCTTGATCCACTTGTCACAGCTTTGCCAGAAATAGGCCAAGACGCGGGGATGGCGGAGGGACATCCGGAGATATTGTAGGGTGTCGTTGAGTTTGTCCCGCCTTGTCTTTCCCCTTTTTTTGAGAGGGACCCCGAAACGGTCGTGTTGGACGATTTCGCATTCGCATCCCAGGTTGCGGATGGTGGTTTGCAGGGCATAGGCCTGCAACATGGCCCCGTAATTGTCCGAATTGTAAAGCGTTACCAGCCCGATTTTTTTCATTCAGCGCACTCCCGTCGGCGTAGGTGGAAAATCCCCCCCAGTTTTGCAAACAGCCCGACGCATTCGCGGCGGTGGAAAAGGAAGGCCGTTGCGGCCACCACGGCGGAGGCTACGGCGGATACAATCAGTGCATGCAACACCCACCCGGCGTACGAAGCCGGGGCTTCCAGCTGCAACCAGCGAACAAGCAGGGCAATCAACGCAAAATCCCCTCCTGCGAGAATGAGATCCCGAAGCATCGCTTGGAAGGCCCCCTGCAAAACATTCCCGGAGATGAACAAAGCGAACTGGAAAGTACGGAACACCGTGGCCGCCAAGGTCCCGAACGCGACACCGACGAGGCCGAATTTCGCGACAACGGCAACGGAGACCACAATGTTCAGAAGGGGTTCGGCGATAGCGCCGTTGCGCGTGCGGCGATAATGTCCACCGGCCTGCACCAACACCTGGTAGGGTTGCCGTACACACAGGAAAAACTGGCCGGCAATCAAAACCATGGCAAACAGGGGGCGGATGTACTCGGCGTCTGTGATGCCGCGAACGTAGAGGGTCACGAAATCCAAAATCAGCAGCGAAGAGGCGGAATAAACGATGACCGCCACGGAAAAGATGACAAACGTCATGATGCGGAAATTGGTTTCGAGGACCTCGCGTTCATTGGCGGCCATCATGTTGCCGAAAGCCGCTTCGAGACCAGCCGTGAAATTAAGGACCAACTTGCGGATGCCGGCCGCTATCAGGTTGTAGACCGAAAAAACGGATACTTCGGCCAAGGGCATGAACACCGTGAGGACGATGACGGGAGTGTTGACCATGACAAAAGCAGCCACTTGGTGGAAGAAAGCATCCCATCGTTGATGGATGGCCTCGTAGTCAGGTGGAATTTTTGCGATAAAGCGAAAATGCCGCCGGACATAAAGGGCGAGAAGCACGGGGTAGAGGCAAAAAGCGATTGCGCTCCCCAGTTGGACGACGTGGATGGAACAGCCGGCCTTAATCAGCCCCACGGACAGAACGGTGTTCAAGAGTGTCGAAACTATTCGAGCGACGGAAGAGACATACAACCGTTGGTTGGCCTGCAACCAAATCAAATTGGTGATACCGAACAGGCTTTCCGCAAAAGTGCTGATGCCAATGATGACGAAGAGGCTGAAGGAGAACATCCAGGAAAACTCATCGGCCACCAAGAAGGGATAGAGACCTGCGAACCCCAGAATCAGCAGGGCCAGCAGCAATGCAATCTTGCACATGTACCGGCGGGTCGCGCACATGATGGCGCTGATTTTTGGAATGTCGTTCCGGGCGATGGGGCCGTACAGGGCGGCTCGCGTGGCGCCACCGATGCCCGCGCGCAAGAGGACGGCGCATCCAAGGAATTGCGAGATGGACGAAGTGATTCCGTTGTAGGTGGAGCCGAACGCCTGCATGATCAGGCGCGGAAGGATGAATGCACAGACAACCGCGACGATTTCCTGCACCACGGCCGCAACCGTGTTGATGACGGCCAGTTTACCGCGCATGGGCCCCGTCACTTTCCAATCCAGCGGGAGGCGGCATTGCCATGCGCCCGGCAGTGCTGAGGGACCGCCGTCGGCGCACGTCCATCAGTCGGGCGATGAATAATCCCCACATGGCAGGCACGGCCATCTCGTAGTAGTAAGAAGAGGACCTCATCAGTGATCCCACCCCGATGATGGCCAGATAGTTGACCATCATCGACAGCTTCGAATTCCGGTAGGCAAACACGTTGAAAACCGTGATGAAACACAGTATGCAAAAGAGAAGAAGGCCGAACAGAACCCCGTAATCGAGTTGGAGTTCATACCAAAGGGAATGGGGATAGTTGTGCCCCAACAACAACTGCCGCGATGCCAGCGGGCCATATCCTCCGGGACTGTCCGCAATCAACTGCCGGCAAGTCTGGTAAATCCCATCCCGTGTCGTGGATTCCAGGTAATTCCCTTCGAAAAGCTTCCGGATGTTGCGGCTGGTTTCGGAAAATTTTGCAAAAAAAGTCAAAATGGAATCCATGTAGAACGCAAGCAGTGCCACAACCGCAAGGGCTCCCAACAGGCAGAGAATCCTGCCGGAAGTCCAACGCCAGCGATAGCGGTGCGCCGCGTCGAGCGTGGAGTAAAGACAGAAGAGCGTTGTCAACAGAAGCGCGCCACGACATCCAATCATAACCAGCGTGCAATAGAGGAGGATGGCCACCCACAGGCACATCCAGCGTCTCGTTTCAAAGAAACGGTGGTAAAGGACGCAAATGGGAAACGAGACCCAATATGCGTACGGCATGCTGTATGTCACGTTCCCCCGAACCACGAAAACATAATACGGAATCAAATACACAGCCGAAAACCATCCCGCTGCCGTGACGCATTCAGAAAGGATGTTTTCATGCCGGGAGAAGAGCCGGAAGAAGAGATAGGCAGGCAAATTAAGGCCCAGCACGGCAAAAATGTCGAGCGGGGACCCAATAAAGGAGGCATACTTCACGAGCCCCCATGCGGTCACGGAGCCCACCCCCGCATAGTACACAAAATCCAGCGTGTGGAAATCCCACAGGTTCTTCACGAAATACACTGCCAGCAAGGCCAAGAAGAGAACGTATGTAGCCTCACGAGGGATTCCTGCGAGTTGCAACATCCGGCTGAGATTGCTGACGGCAAAATAAAGGAAGCCGACAACATACAGCAGTCCGCGGTTTGCACGCCTGTAATCAATTGACATTTCCTTGCCTTTCCACGCCGTATTTCCGCTGAAGCAAAAATTTTCCTTTCATTCCGGCAATGCGCCGGGCGACCCGCTCAAGGGCCAGATACAAGGTGGCGGGGGTCCTGAAAATCCCCAGCATTTTTGCCAAACCCTCTTTGCGCAGGCCGTTTTTGAAGAACACATAAGCGCACTCGAAATCATGCATGATATAGACTTTTTTCAAGTCGGACGGATTGAGATTTTCCAAAATGTCCTGGATAGATCGGAAGTATGCGGCTTTGATTTCCTTCAACTGTTCCGGCCCCGGCCGGTTCTGTCCATCCTTGTATTCCCTATTGTGGAGATACACCCGGTCAAGCTTAATTTTATATTTTGACGCCAATCGGGCAAACAACTGCAAATCCTGATGCCGGTCCAGAGCTTCATCGAAATAGCCACTGTCGTCCAGCGCCGTTCTGCGAATCAGCAACGCGCCAGTGCCCATGCTCGTCCTGCGAGTCAGCAAATCAAGAAGGATGGAACCATCCCGATAGGGGACTGCGGCGGCAAGCAAACGTCCGTTCAAATATACCCTCATCAAGCAACTCACGGCCCCCCAGCTTTCATCCAAAGAAGAAAGAAGAGCGACCTGCCTCTCGATTTTTTGTGGTTCCCAAAAATCGTCGTCATCCAAAAACGCGATGTATTCTCCCTTGGCCGCACGGATGCCTGCGTTCCTGGCCGCCGCTCCGTTGACATGTTTCACCTGTTCTATCAAATGCAACCTGGGGTCATGGAAATGCCCGATGATTTCACGCAGTTTTTTGGAATATTCATCGCCTTTCACATTGTCGTCCACCACCAGCAGTTCAATGTTTTTGTACGTTTGGGCGAGAGTCGTTTCAATCGCTTTCTCAAGCAAATCCGCGCGTCTATAGGTGGGAGTAACAATGCTGGCCAAACCGGCAACATACGTGTTCATGTACGCATCCTCGAAAAGTGTGGACACAACAGCGTCATACAGGGGCAACGCGTCCTGTTGTGCGTTCGGAAGGCGAGTGGGATGGGACAACAGTTCATGGGAATCCGGGGCGGGGAGGTTCGAGGAGAGGAACGCTTTGGAGGCAACCATTCACCGGAGCGGCGTCCGGGAAGTAGCGGGTGTAATCGCATTCGGTGTCGGCGAACAAGGCATGAACGGCGGCTTCCCGTTCGTTTTCGGAGGGAAGGGTCATATAGTCTCCGTAGACAACGCCAAGCATTTCTTTGACCGCCACGGGCGCGAGCAGGGTCGTGTCTTCAAACGGAAGCGGTTTCACGGGGGAATAAAACGACGGAGGGAAAAGACCTTGGTGAAAAGAATAGTGAACGGTCCAATACCCATATGCAAATCCTTCGGAGAGGGAATCGTACCGGCCAAGCCAGCGATAGGTGACGTTGGCAATCCACCGACAAGGCAAAAAAGCAAGAGCACGGATGAGCATGGCCTGCATTTTGGTTTTCGGAAACCAATTCCGTTTTGAAAGCGCATAGAGCGTCGTGAACTTAGAGAGAAACCATATCCACCGCCGGACAAAGGGATTTCTGGGAACTTTGTGAAGGATGAAAATGTCCATGAAAATACCTTGATGGATGTCTTTCCTGTCCTTGCTGACAGCTTCGACAAAAGTCGTGCCATTCAAGCGGACTTTTGCATATTCAAGGTGCTTGTCGGCGATGTACCATTCCTGCAAGACGAAATCGCGTGGATTGTCCAGAACAAAAGCTTTACGGAATCGCTCATAATCACAGGGAGTCATGTAGATGTCCAAATCATCATCCCACGGAATGAATCCGCTGTGGCGCACGGCACCAAGGGCGGTGCCAGCAGCGATGCAATATCCAATGCCGTTTTTACGGCACAAATCATCGACATATTTGGCGATGGTGAGGATTTTCCCCTGGATTTTCCGGACAGACGGCATGGGGGGCAGAGGGGATGCAATCATGAGAAGACCTCTTCGGTGGCAGAAGTGGAATGCCGGACGAAAATTCTGAATGCCAAACTGCGCAACTGTGGAGGCAAAAGAAGTTCCACAATGAAGCGTTTTATACAGTTTGACATGAGGCGTGGCCAAGAAATGAGGTGTTCCGATTTCATGAACCGCTGGATTCGGCATTCGCTCAAAAAATATTTGAATCCACCCCTTCGAGCATACATTTCCCGCCCAACGCGGGTGAGAACCAGGACATTGGGAAGGTTGGCAAACGCGAAGCCGCGGAGGGCGAGACGAATCCACAAGTCATAATCTTCGTTCCAAAACCAGTCTCGATAGTTCCCAGCGGCAATCACGTCGTTTTTTTTGAACATGACGGTCATATGGTTGAATGGGCAACGCGAACGGAGAAAAACTTTCAAATCTTCATCTGTTTCCGGGACACGGCGTTCTCCCACGGGCGAATCAGGGGAATCGACAAATTCCCTGATTTGCCCCCCCAAGATGGTCGTGTCGGGGTGGGAGGAAAAAAAACAAAGTTGTTTTTCGCATCTATCCGGCAAGGCGATGTCATCCGTATCCATGCGGGCGACCAATTCGTTGCGGCAGGCTTCCAGTCCTTTTCTGAGGGAAAGACCCAACCCCAAATTGGAGGGATTGACAAGAATCTGGAAACGTCCGGGGGCGCGTGAAAAATATTCGCGGACAATCTCATGGAGAGCATCCGGCAAGGGGCCATCTTCAACGAGAACAATTTCGTCTGGCGGGACGGTTTGGTCCATCATGGAATCCAGCGCAGCCCGCAGGAAGTCGGGGCGCTCTTTGCCATAAAGAGACATCAACACGCTGTATTTTGATGAGCCAAGGGAATTATCGCAATGTCTTGAAACATTCACAGGATCATCTGGCGATTGGTGGCTCATGCCGTTGGCCTCCCTGCAAGGATTTCAAGGGCCAAACTCTGCAATTGCCGATATCGATCCAAAGATACCCGACCTTCGCGGAGCAACTGGTCGCCAAAGTCATGGGTGATGTCGATTTCGGAGGAGGATTCCGTGATGTTTGGGCGGAAAAAGACTTGTTTGACGGTGGTGGCGATGATGCGGAGGTCCGAAAGGAAAGAAATGCGCTGGATGTATTGGAGGTCGAAATCCAGTTTGTCATCCCAGGAGATGGCGTTTCGCCCCATGATTTGAGCCAGGCCGGAGAGGCCGGGGCGGACCGTGTGGCGAAGGCGCTGCCGCGGGGTCATGAAGACCATGTCGCGGACCAGTTGCGGGCGGGGGCCGACAATGCTCATGTCGCCTTTGAGGATGTTGAACACTTCGGGAAGTTCGTCGAGGGAGGTCGCGCGGAGCATTTTCCCGAAACGGGTCAGGCGTTGGTCGTCGGGCAGAAGGTTGCCGTCGGAATCCGTCGCATCCGTCATGGTCCTGAATTTGAACAGGTTGAAAATGCGCTCGTGCCCGGTCTGCGGGTCGACCAACCCCGGCCGGGGTTGCTTGAACAGGACGGGACTGCCCAATTTGATGCGGACGAGGAGCGCGACGAGTAGATACAGCCAAGAAAAAACGAGCAAGGCCAAGAGTGCGAAGACAATGTCGAGAGGGCGTTTGAAAAACCGCTCATAAACCCCGGAGGGTGGCCGGGGGGCGATGGCGGGGAAATCATCCGGCGCAAGCGGGGATGGCGTTGAGGGGGTCATTGGAAGCAACGGCGGATGAGGTCGATGACGAAGTCCTGCTGTTCGGGGGTCATCTTGTTGTCGGAGGGGAGGCAGAGGCCGCGGGCGAAGATGTCGGCGCCGACATCGGGGGCACCGCCTGCGATGTAGGCGTTGGAGCGGGCGCGGCCGTTGCCTTCGCGGGTGACGAAGGGGTTCATGCGGTAGACGGGCTGGAGGTGCATGGGCTTCCAGATGGGGCGGGACTCAGCGTTGAAGGCGGCGAGGGCGGCCATGATTTCG
>JAEEGL016061747.1_pt1 | contig 18887 bp, 19 predicted proteins | sample 9134231 | NCBI WGS metagenome assembly JAEEGL01 (sample SAMN16246548, study PRJNA631951) | gut metagenome | biome: gut microbiome; feature: rumen; material: fiber-attached | host: Bos | place: Iran: Karaj | collected 2018-10 | reverse complement strand
CTAAGAGCACTTAAAGAGTTTACTGAATTTGGATCTGGATTTAAGATAGCAATGAGAGATTTGGAGATTCGTGGCGCAGGTGCACTTATGGGTGAAATCCAACATGGACATATGGATCAAATCGGTTATGATATGTACACAAGATTACTAAATGAAGTAGTCCTTGAATTAAAAGGAGAGGAAGTAGTAGAAGAAGTTGATGTACAGATTGACTTAGACGTAACAAGCTATATTCCAGAAGAGTATATCGAAAATGCAGGTCAAAAGATTGAAGTTTATCAAAATATTGCTTTATGCAGAACCGAAGAGGATATACAAAATATTACTGACGAAATTATCGATAGATATGGTCAAATGTCATATGAAGTAGAAAACTTAATTGAGATTGCAAGAATTAAAAATCTAGCTAGAGAAAAACACATCTTAAAAATTCAACAAAAAGATGAGAGAATAGTATTCTATTTTGATAGTGAAAAGTTCAATTTTGATATAGTAGATAAGCTTATGAAAACATTTAGAAATAGGATAAAGTTTTCTCCAGCGACAGAACCATATATAACATTTAAAATTCAGGATATGAAAAATATCTTGGGAGAGTGTAAAGACTTTTTAAATAAGCTATAAAAACTCAAAGAGCACCGAATTCTCGGTGCTCCTTTTTGTAGAGTGCACAAATCTGCGCAAGTGATTTCCTCAGGATTTCGGTCTTACTTCATATCAAACCGGATAGTGAGAGTGTACTCGCCGTTGCATCCCATAGGATAAAACGAATGACGTCTTTCCGTGTTGGGATGGGCCTCGGCGTGAATCATACAAAGCTCATCATAGTTGAGGACAGAACGCCCCTTGAGCTTGTACTCGTACGCAACCTCTCCGTCGCTGATCTTTGCACCTTCAATCTTGACACCGAAACTCTTGATGAGCTCGTAGACATTGTAGAAGATACGAAAATGCGGGATGTGAATGGTAATGGTGTCTTCGGAGCAAAAAGCACATTCTTCCGACGAGCGGAATGTATGCTTCTTGTTATCCTCGGCGTCATATGCCAAACACTTGATTTCTGGCTTGATATGAAGGAACTCCTTAATCCTAGAGAACTGTTCCGGACTGACTACGTTGCTGAACCGGATGATGAAGAGTCCCGGATGGGAATCATCAAATGAGGTCGGCACCAGGTCAGTGTTGTCTAAATAGTTCTTGAAGTTTGTTTCCAGTTTCATAAGAATCACCTTCCTATCAATTTGTTGATGTGCATCACGCCTGTATTATAGCACATTTCTAATAAAAAATAAATAGATTTACATAAAATTAAGCAAATGTATTGAAAAATTTTATAAATCCAAATATAATGTTAGAGAAGGAGTTAGTTATGCAAGTAATTTCAAGTAAAGCAAATGAACAAATTAAGCACATTAAGAAGCTTTTTCAAAAGAAATATAGAGAAGAATATTCAGAGTTTGTTATTGAAGGAATTAAGATTGTAAAAGAAGCAATAGCAGAGGGAAGAGAGCTAAAAGCTATCTATATTAATGAGCAAAATAAAGACGAAATCTTAAGAGAAATTCCAGAAATAGGAAAAATGAATGTTAGCATTGTAGAAAGAAATGTGTTTAGTGATATATCAGATGTTGTTAATCCACAAGGAATAACAGCCATCGTAAAAAAGGAAAATAGTAACAGTATTTCTTATGATGAAAAACTATTCTTGATATTAGATGGAATATCAGATCCTGGCAATATGGGTACAATCATAAGAACTGCTGATTCATTAAACATGAAACAGATAATAGTATCAAAAAATACTTTAGATATATATAATCCAAAAGTTGTAAGATCAACGATGGGGGCAATATTTAGAGTAAATGTTGTATATGCTGAAGACTTAGTAAAAGAAATCGAAAATTTAAAATCAAAGGGAATAAAGGTTTATTCAACGGATCTTAAAACAGATAAATCAATATATAGTATAGATTATGAAAGGTCAGCAATAGTAATTGGAAATGAATCAAATGGAGTAAGTAGGGAAGTACTTGACGCTTCAACAGACAGAATAAAAATTCCAATGAATGGAAAAACAGAAAGCCTAAATGCAGCAATAGCAACAAGTATAGTTCTATATGAAGCAAATAGATCATTAAGATTAATAAAGTAAAAAAATGCCAAAGGCCACGGGAGCACAGCTCCTGTGGCCTTTTTGCTTTGGAAAAACGTGTTAAATTGCGCCCATCTCATGAAGAATGTGTCCTACAGAAACAAATCCCGTATCTGTGGGGAGTAATTCTGTAGATTTGCCATTGTATGCGAGCACAAATGAAGTAGATACATTGGGAAGATGGCAGATCTTTACGCAACGATCAATGAATCTGACTATGCCACCATAAGTGGTAAGCGGCAGTATAGCTGCAGCTACAGTTTTGTCAAATTCAAAGTCAACCTCATCAACATATGAGCCGTCATCATAGTCATAGTATCGTGCACCGTAGAATGTGTTCCCTGAGCTTGAAATATAAGCAGCTTTACGCTGAGTTTCAAAATCACAGTCTTTTACTTCGCGATACTTGCCGTCTTTGCATAAGTAGGTGAGGATGACGTAGTAGAGTCCATCTGAATTCCGATAAACATTTCCTTTAACTTTTGTTTCCATTTCTTTCTCCTGTTCCCAATTGGAATGTCTCTAAAAAGAGTTGAGTCGACGGGTTTCATATTACAATTGTAACATATTTTATGTTAACATGCAATTTTTTTGAAATATATTTGTAATAATTATTGAACAAAAAATTGAGTTATGATAGTATAATTTTGAAGCCAAAAAACAAAGGAGAAAAAATGGATCATAAGGAAGTAGGAGAATTACAAAATGAATTAAATAAAGAAATTGGCAGCGGAAAAATTAAAGGGTTTTACTATACCAATAAGGCTAATATAGATGACATCGGTGATACTCTTGAAGGAAGAATTGGAGAGAATTTAAAAGGATCATTCGGAAAAGAAGTTAATCCTAAGCTTTTTTACGCATATGGGGTTAGTGGAGCAATTCAAATTTTAAATAGAAATTTGAATTTAGCTGCTGCTGCAACGATTAGTTTTTTAAATGACGGTGTACACAACAAAGCATTTCCTAACACTGTAAAAGCATACATCGAAAATGGAAAAAAAGATAGAGTTTTAACTCCTATGGAAGCCTTTGAATTTTCGAGAAAGTATCTTGAAGAAATGGCTTTATATACATTTGACGTAAAACCAACGGAGTATGAGCATACACCAACTCCTGAACAAATAGAAGAAGTTAAAGATTTTGTTGATAGTTTTGAGGCAGTTCCTGTTGTTAGTAAGGATTACGTAATATCTGTTAGTGAAGAAGATAGCAAAAGAAATGTATCTATAGATAAGCAAAATGCAGAGAATTCAAAACCAGTAAACATTAAAAAGTTAATAGGATCATTAGATGAAGCAATAGAAGCACTTCAAAATGAACCAGATAGTTCAAGAAATCCAGAATTAGGATTTTTAATTCTAAAAAGAGATGAATTATCAATGATGGTAAGAGATGCAACTATGGGGAAACTTGAACAATTCCAAGGAAAAGAAGTACAAGAAGGAAATGTAGATAGATTTATCTTTAATGAAGATAAGATCAGACTTGTAGATATAGAAGAAAATCCTCATAACGCATATACAAAAGTTACAAAAGGTGAAGATGGCTTTTATAAATCAAGAAATATTGGACCAGAAGATGGAGCAGCATTAACCACGAATGGTGGAAAGGCTGCTAAATATACAGATGTAATGGCAGCAGTCTATGAGAATAAAGGAATGGACGTAAATCCTACTATTAGTGGAGATGTTGATTTAGCAGGACTATTCTTTAAATATTGTAAATTAGTAGAAATGGCAAAAAGAAAGCATTTAATTAAAGATCTTGAAGGTGGACCGGACTTAGACCATTTAGAATTCTATGGTGATGAGTTAGCAGCACTTGCGAAAGAAATAAACGAAGCATGTCAAGGAATAGCTAAAATGGCTCCTAAAGAAGAAGGAAATAAAAATGCTGCGCTACCTACTGTAAAAATAGATGATGAATTAAAGGGTGTATATCAAAAATCATCACAAGAATTTGTGACAAGTTTTGGCGAACCAGAAAATTTTCTTGGTAAGATGACTGATGTGGGCTCTAAGTTTGAAAATGACATAAAAGAATCAAGAGTAGTAGGAAATACAGACAAGTTTAAGCTTGAAGAGAATGACGAAAGAAAATAGAAAAGGATGGATTATCTAATATGGAAAATGTTAAATACTATAATGCATACAACGAAGTATTAGAAATAATTAAATATTTGAATAAAGAAGACTTATCAAAGATACCAGAATTCAACTTTAAGGCAATGAGAGATCATTCAAATCCAGATTATAAGTTTGTTTATAATCCAGAGCTTCCAATGGACGTACAAGGTGTATCTGTTGAAGCAAGAGCATTATTAATGTATCTTTTTGAAAAATATATTGCTACAGAAAAACAAAAGGAAGTATTAAGAGATAAGAAAAAACAAGCAGAATTGATAGAAGAAAACTTAAAAAAGGAAAAGTATTCTCCAGATAATCTGTTCGAAGAAAAGCATATTCCAGTAGAGGAAGGATATGGAATCGTTACATATAAAGAAAAGAATGTATTCCAAAAAATGCTTGAAAAAATAATGAATGTATTTAAAGAAATATTAAGAAGATAAAAAAAGCACTAGCTAAAAGCTAGTGTTTTTTATTATCATTATTTTCTTCATCAATTAATAAATTTAAGCAAGCAGGGTATAGTTTAATTGCTTTGCTTTTCCAATTCTCAACTATAACTTTGGCTTGTTCTACTGATCCAACGTGAAGTTGTAAATCGAAAAGTGTATCGTCATTTTCTACAATTTTGCATCTTACCATATATTCCTTATCATTGATAGGGTTATACTCAGCAACAATAGAGTTTTTGTCTTTGATACTGTCTAAGTTTTCTTTAAATTTACTATCAACGTCAAGTTTTAGAATACCTGGTACTATGTCAATAGTAATGTCAACAGCATCAGAACCTTTCTTTGTAATTTTATAAAAATCTCTATCATCTTGAGTTGTTTTTTCAACATATTCATCTTCAATTAAATCTAACAAAAACTGTTGAAAGTAAAAATAGTTCATATCTACGATTGATGTAACCAGGTCTAGTAAATCATTGTGTGAGATTGATTTCTTAACCTTTGACAAGATATAAAGTAGTAAGATTTTACTTTCAGCAAGAGTTTGATCATCTGAATTTAGTTTCATTGTTGATCTCCTTTTTGCTTTATAGGGCTATTATATCACAATAATCAAAAAAGTAAATAATTTATTGCTCTTAAGGGCTATGCTGTGATAAAATACATACATAAATGAGGGTTTAAAACATGGCGGAATTATCATTTAAAAACTTAAAAATTGAAGATGAGAAAGTAAGAAGAGAAGTTGTTGAAGACCTTCCTATTCTTGCTTCTAGTTTTTCTGTCTTTGATTTTAGATCACTTATTTATGCATTGGGAAATTACCCAGATAGTAGAGCAATCTTAGATACAAATTATCCAGGGATGACTGAAAAAACTATTGACAGTTTTCCACAAATTTTGGAGATAATGGGGAAAAGTGATGCGTACTTTTCAAAAGTTAAAGATGCATTTGAAGATATAAAGCAAAATATTTTAAATAAAAAAGGAGTCTTTAATATAGTTGAAGAGTTCTTTGCTTTTCTAGATACATTAAAGGGAAGACCAGAATTCGAAGAACAAATAAAAGAGTATGATGTGTGGAGAAAGCTATTTGACAAAGTTCCATCATCTTATGTCAGTCAAGATATTGACATGAATGAAATGATGAGACTAGCATTTAGCCAAAATCCCGAAGATAGAAAACTTTTCAATAGTATTGTAAGAGAATCTGGAAAAGAAAACATATTTGCATATATAATGATGGGCAAAAAAGAAATAAGAGATGAAAAACTACTCATTATAGATAGCATAACTGATGGAGATATACATTCATTGGAATTTATAGGTTCAGGTGTTTCTGGAATAGTGTTTAGAGCTGGGAAAAAAGTAGTTAAATTAAGTGTAAAGCTAGGTCAAAAAGAAATACCTTATCATCCAAGATTACTTATGCCACATTTTAGAAAAGTGTATGAAGATCTTTCTGCTATTGAAGTATATAACTTCGCAAAAGTAAAATCAGCACAAATAACTGATGAGAAATTATTAGATATATATAAGGAATTAGAAGCAGCAGGAATAGCCTGGACAGATGCTAAAAAAGAAAACTTGGTAGAACTACTGGAAGATAATAATCTTCCAGAATACAACTTAGGAGAAAACTTTAATTTATATGGATTTTTAGAGGATGATAGATATCCTACAACAAACCATACAGTGTTAAAGAAAGGGGATATTGTTATATGTGATTTAAACAATTTATATGCAATAGATGACCCGGTAGCACAACTTAGAATTGGAATGCCAGATAAAATAGTAGTAGACTATATGGATGAGCAAGAAGCAAAAGCTAGAAAAAAAGAAAGGAACGAAAGAGATGGAAGATAGGTACAGTTGGAATTTAACTCATATATTTGAAAATGAGGAAAAATTCGAAGAATCAGTAAAAGAAGTATATAGAATGTTAGATGTTTTAAAGACATTTGAAGGAAAGCTTGGAGAATCAGTTGATGAAACTTATAATTGCTTAAAATCACTTGTTTATGCAAATGAATTATTTGAGAAAACATATGGATATGCAATGCTTAAGTATCATCAGAATATGGCTGATCCAGAAGCTAGCAAACTATATAAAAGGGTAGTATCAATTGCAACAGATTTTTCTAAAGCAGAAAGCTACATATCACCAGAACTAAGTAAAATTTCTGACGAGAGACTAGAAGAGTATCTTCAAGATGATAGAATGAAAGAATTCGAAAAGTTAATTAGAGATGTGATTAAAGAGAAAAAACACATTTTGTCAAGTGAAGAAGAAATGCTTTTAGCACATTATTCAGAAATATTTGGAGCAGCAGAAAGAGCATTTGATGTATTTACCAATACAGAACTTGAATATCCATCAATTAAAGATGAAAATGATCAAGAAGTTAAAATGACAACTGCACTTTATTCAAAATATATAATGAACAAAAATGAAAATGTAAGAAACCAAGCATTTGATGCAATGTTTTTGACATACAAAAAGTACATAAATACTATAGCAGAACTTTACTTAACAAGAGTAAAAACATCAGCAATAACAAGTAAGATTAGACACTATGAATCAAGTTTGGATAGAGCAACAAATAATGATGATTCAAATGTTAAAGTGTATGAAACATTAATAGAACAAATGAATAAACACTTATATTTAAATCATGATTATCTAGCACTTAAGGCAAAACTTTTAAATAAAGACAAAGTACATATGTATGATGTATATGTAAACCCACTTGATGTAGATGATAGAAAAGTTGAATATGAAGATGCAAAAGGAATAGTACTAAACGCACTTTCAGTTATGGGTGAAGATTATACAAAAGTTGTAAAAGAAGCTATGGACAATAACTGGATTGATGTTTATGAAAAAGAAAACAAGATGAGTGGTGGATATTCAATGGGAATATATGGAGTTCATCCATACATTTTACTAAACTACATTAATTCATCAAGAGATGTTTCAACTTTAGCTCATGAGCTTGGTCACACAATGCATAGTTATTTCTCAAATAAAAATCAAAATGCAATTAATGCAAATTATACAATAATGGTAGCTGAAGTTGCATCAACAGTAAATGAAATAATTCTAGCAAATTACTTAATTGAAAACGAAGAGGATAAAGCAAAAAAAGCATCACTTATTAATGAACAACTTGACATGATAAGAGCAACTCTAGTTCGTCAAACTATGTTTGCAGAATTTGAAAAAACAGTTCATTCAAAAGTAGAAGCAGGAGAGAGCTTAGCATCAGACAACTTAAATGAAATCTATTATGGAATAGTTAAGAAGTATTTTGGAGATATCACAATTTGTGATGAACCAATAAAATATGAGTGGGCAAGAATACCACACTTCTATAGATGTTTCTATGTATATAAATATGCAACAGGAATAACATCAGCAATAGTAATTGCAAGTAAAATCTTAAGCCATGAAGAAGGATATGTAGAGAAGTACTTAAATATGCTAACAAAAGGTGGTTCAATTGATTCATTATCACTTTTAAGAATGGTAGATGTTGATCTTGAAAAAGAAGAAACATATGAAATAGCATTTAAGTATTTTGAAAACAAACTAAATGAGCTAAAAGATTTGATTAATTAGTAAATTTCACACAAAAAACATAATTTTATTATATAACGTAAAATATATATAGGTTAATTTATATTTCTTTGGAGGTATATTTATGAGCGATATTACAATTTTAGTAGTAGACGATGAATCTAGAATGAGAAAACTTATAAAAGATTTCTTAGTACAAAAGAACTATAATATTCTTGAAGCAGAAGATGGAGAAAGAGCCTTAAAAGTTTACGAAGAAAACAAACAAAAAATAAATCTAATTCTATTAGATGTTATGATGCCAAAACTAGATGGATGGAGTGTACTTCGTCAAATAAGACAAGACAACAAATCACTTCCAATAGTTATGCTAACAGCAAGAGCTGAAGAGCAAGATGAACTATTTGGATTTGAGCTTGGAGTAGACGAGTATATAACAAAACCATTTAGTCCAAAAATATTGGTGGCAAGAGTAGAAGCAATTCTAAAAAGAGCTATTCCAGAAAAGAAAGAAAATAAAAGTTATGATGGTATCGTAATTGACAATGAAGGAAGAACAGTAACTGTAGATGGCAAACCAATTGAACTAAGCTTTAGAGAATATGAACTTCTTAAGTACTTATTAGACAATGAAAATATAGCACTTTCAAGAGATAAGATTTTAAATACAGTTTGGAATTATGATTACTATGGTGACTCAAGAACTATTGACAGTCACATTAAAAAGATAAGACACAAATTAGGTAAAAAAGGAAAACACATTCAAACTATAAGAGGTATCGGATATAAATTTGAAATCAAATAGGGAGTAAGTAGATGAATATAAAAGGGAAAAAGTTTAATTCCATTCGTTTCAAATTGTTCATAACACTTTCTGTAGTTATAGTAATGATAATAGCTTTCTTTATCTTAATTAATAACACGGTTGTAGAAGCACTTTATTATTACAAGAAAAACCAAGCAATAGTAGAAACATTTGAGTTTATTGATAAGAATATTCCAAAAGATATAGATGCTGCAGATGAGCCAGATAAGATAAAACTGGACTTAGAGAAAATCTCTATCAATAACAACTTCGAAATTGTAATCCTAGATGCAGAAAAAGAAGTATACTTGACAAATAAGAATTACATAGGTGAGTTTGGAACAATTAATGATATTAAATATGATGTTGACTATAGCATTTTTAATAAGTCAGATATTCTATATTCAAAAGATGGTACAAGTGTAAGAAGAATGATTGATAGAAAGACAGATCAAACATATATCTTATTAGATGGCCACTTAGAAAATGGAAATCTAATCTATATTAGATCTGCTGTAACGCCAATTCAAGATAGCGTTGCCATTTCAAATAGATTCATTTATATCATTGGTATAGCATCTATTATTTTAGGAGCTATTGCAATTACATTTATCACAGAAAGATTCACTAAACCAATTGAAGAGTTAAATGATATAGCTAATGAAATGAGTAATTTAAACTTCAAGAGAAAGTATAGAATCAATGATAGTGAAGATGAAATAAATGAACTTGGAAAGAGTATAAATAGTCTATCAGATAAACTAGAAGATACAATTAATCAACTTAAAATAAGCAATAGCGAACTAGAGCGTGATATTGAAGAAAAATCAAAGATAGATGAGATGAGAAAACAATTTATTTCTGACGTATCTCATGAACTAAAAACTCCAATATCATTAATTCAAGGATATGCTGAAGGACTAGTTGAAAATGTCATTTCAGATGAAGAATCTAAAAAATTCTACGCTGAAGTAATACTTGATGAAGCGGACAAGATGGACAAGCTTGTAAAAAGACTTCTAGAACTTATGAAATTAGAATATGGTGATAGAAAATTCAATGATAAGAAATTTGATATTCTTGAACTAATAAACGAAGTAATTAGAAATCAAGATAAAGTATTAAAAGAACAAAATATAGCCATTGAATTCAAAGAAAAAGAGCCTACATATGTGTACGCAGATGACTTTTATATTGAACAAGTAGTAACCAATTACTTTACAAACGCTATCAAAAATGTTGAAGAAGTAAATGGTAAGAAAAAAATTAAGATATCAATTGTTCAAAGTAAAGAAGAGGATAAATATAGAGTAAAAGTTTATAATACCGGTAAAAATATAGACCAAGAAAACTTAAATAGAATTTGGACAAGATTCTATAAAATTGATGAATCAAGAGATAGATCAAAAGGTGGAACAGGTATTGGACTTTCTCTAGTAAAAGCAATTATGACTAAGTACAAAAACCAGTATGGTGTAACTAATAAAAAAGATGGTGTTGAATTTTACTTTGACATTAATAAAGCAAAATAAAAGATTGAAGGAATATCCTTCAATCTTTTTTTATTTAATCAATATTTTCTTTGCTTTTTCTATAGATTCAGGAGTAGGGGGAGTAACATCTTCTAAGTAATAATTAAGTCCTAAATCTGTCCATTTAAATTTTCCAAGATTGTGATATGGAAGAACTTCAACTTTTTGAACATTAGAAAGAGTATCAATAAACTCTCTTTCTTTAATTAAATCTTCTTCATCATCTGTATAGCCTGGAACTAAAACTTGTCTAATCCACATTGGAATGCCTTTTTCATTTAAATATTTAGCAAATGCTAAATTGTTAGTATTGTCCATTCCAGTAAGTTCAATTGCTTTTTTTGAGTCAATATGTTTGATATCTAGTAGAACTAGGTCAGTAACTTCAAGTAATTCTTCAATTTCTGGAGTTACTTTATAACTTCCTGCAGTGTCAATACAAGTGCTAATCTTTTCTGCTTTAAGAAGTTTAAATAGTTCAGTTAAAAACTTAGCTTGAGCTAAAGGTTCACCACCAGATATTGTAACTCCACCACCTGAAGTATTAAAATATGGCTTATATCTTAAAACTTTAGATACAACTTCTTCTGGAGTGTACTCTGTTCCTTTATCAAAGGCCCAAGTATCTCTGTTTTGACAATATTTACATTTTAAAGGACAGCCTTGCATAAATACGATAAATCTTATGCCTGGTCCATCAACTGTTCCAAATGATTCAAAAGAATGAATTCTTCCTTTCACTTTATTTGCTCCTATCTACAATAAAGCCGCATAATAGCGGCCTTATTATATCCTAAATTTTAAATATATTATATTCTTTCATGAATTGTTCTGTTAATAACATCAAGCTGTTGCTCTCTAGTTAATTTAACAAAGTTTACTGCATATCCTGAAACTCTGATTGTAAGTTGAGGATACTTTTCTGGATGCTCCATAGCATCTTCAAGAAGTGCTCTATCAAATACATTAACATTAATGTGATGAGATAATTGACTGAAGTATCCATCTAATAAAGAACATAAGTTTTTAATTCTTGTATCTTTGTCAGATCCTAATGCAGAAGGTACGATAGCAAATGTGTAGCTAATACCGTCTTCAGAATCTTTATAATCTAGTTTTGCAATTGTGTTTAATACTGCAACTGCACCGTTTGTGTCTCTACCATGAACTGGGTTTGCACCAGGTCCGAATGGAGCTCCACTTTCTCTACCATCAGGAGTATTTCCAGTTTTCTTTCCGTATACAACATTTGATGTGATTGTAAGAATACTCATTGTTGGTTTTGCATTTCTATATGTTCTTTGTTTTCTTAGTTTTTCCATAAATTCATGTTGGATTTTAACAGCGATAGAATCAACTCTATCATCATCGTTACCGTATTTAGGGAAGTCACCTTCGATTTCATAATCTGTTGCAAGTCCAGTTTCATCTCTAATTACTTTAACTTTTGCATATTTCATAGCTGAGAATGAATCAGCAACAATTGAAATACCAGCAATTCCACATTCCATAGTTCTTAATATTTCTTTATCATGTAAAGCCATTTCAAAGCTTTCATAACAATATTTATCATGCATATAGTGAATAATGTTTAGTGCATCTATATAGATACCAGCAACATAATCCATCATTTTATCGAATTTTTCCCATACTTCATCATAGTCTAAGTATTCTGAAGTAACAGGAGCATATTTAGGTGCAACTTGCTTTCCAGAGATTTCATCTCTACCACCATTTATTGCATATAGAAGTGTCTTAGCAAGGTTTGCTCTTGCTCCGAAGAATTGCATTTGTTTACCAATTCTCATTGCAGAAACGCAGCATGCGATTCCATAATCGTCACCCCAATAGCTTCTCATTAAATCATCGTTTTCATATTGAATAGCACTTGTTTCTATACTCATCTTTGCACAGAACTTTTTAAATCCTTCAGGTAGGTGAGTAGACCAAAGAACTGTTAAGTTTGGTTCTGGTGATGGTCCTAGTGTTGATAATGTATGAAGAACTCTAAATGAGTTTTTTGTAACTAAAGTTCTTCCGTCAATACCCATACCACCAATTGACTCTGTAACCCATACTGGGTCACCACTAAATAATTCATTATATTCTGGAGTTCTTAAGAAACGAACCATTCTTAATTTCATAACGAAATGATCCATTAATTCTTGTGCTTCTTCTTCAGTAAGAATTCCAGCATCAATATCTCTCTTAATATAAATATCTAAGAATGTAGATGTTCTACCAAGGCTCATTGCAGCTCCATTTTGTTGTTTAACAGAACCTAAATAACCAAAGTATAGCCATTGAATTGCTTCTTTTGCATTTGAAGCTGGCTTTGAAACATCGAATCCATAGCTTTCACACATTTTCTTGAAATCTTCTAATGCTTTAAGTTGTTCAGAGATTTCTTCTCTAGAACGAATTATTTCATCAGACATATAATTTGAACGTGTATTTTCAAAATCATTTTTCTTTTCTTCAATTAATTTATCAACACCATAAAGTGCAATACGTCTAAAGTCACCAATTATTCTACCACGTCCATATCCATCTGGAAGACCAGTAAGTAGGTGAGAGCTTCTAGCTGCTCTTATCTCTGGTGTATATACTGAGAAAACTCCATCATTATGAGTTTTTCTATAGTTATGATAAATGTCTTCTAATTCTTTAGATACTTCATAGCCATATGCTTCACATGACTTTTCAACTATACGAATACCACCTTCAGGCATAATAGCTCTTTTTAGTGGTTCATCTGTTTGAAGACCAACTATTTTTTCTAATTTCTTATCTATATATCCTGGTCCATGACTTGTTAAAGTAGAAGCTCTGTCGCAAGATACATCAAGTACTCCTTTCTTTCTTTCTTTCTCAAATAACTTTAAAACCTTATCCCAAAGCTTCTTTGTAGAATCGGTTGCATTGCAAAGGAAAGAATCGTCTCCTTCGTATGGAGTATAGTTTTTTTGGATGAAATCTCTTACATCAATTCTTTTACTCCAGTCTCCACGATTAAAATCGTGCCATTGTTCAAAATCCATTTTTTACCTCCTAAGGCCTTATATTTTATTGTTTTAAGAAAAAACTAATAATTATTTTTAATTTCCGCATAACATCATACCACAGAAGAGTTCAATTTTCAAGTAAAAAACAAGTGAAAAATATGTGAAAAGTACTTTACATAATGTGTTGATTTTTTATAAAAACTATTGCTTTTATATACCTAAGTGGTATAATTAATATGGTTACCGTCAAAAATATTTTTTAAGGAGGTAGACACTATGTCTAAGACGGAACGCAACATGTTTACTCGGGGACTGATGATCATCATCGCAATGGTTATCATGGCAGTCTCTATGCCGATCACTGCATTGGCATCCGACAGCTTCCAGGTGGGAGCAACGGTTTACGTGAACGTGAATGACTACCTCAGACTTAGGGAAGTTCCTCAGGGCACAATCATCGGACAGATCGCGCGCGGCGAAACAGTAACTATCTTGGCCAAAAAAGACCGTGACGGGTACTACAAGGTGAGAGTAAATCGAACCAATGAGGTTGGATTCTGCTACGGAGAATATCTGACACAGGAAAAAATCTCGAAAAACAGCAGCGCAAAATCTACCAAGAATGATCAGCTCAAAGTCGGAGATATTTATAGCATTCATACTGCTGTAACGCTTCGACTCAAAAAGGAACCCAGTATCTCTGCAAATTACTACCGGTTCTTCTCGGATGGTGAAGAGCTCAAGATTTTGGATACAAAAGTACAAGAAGGATATGTAAAAGTGCTTGCCTTAAAAGACGGGCAGGAGGGCTATGCGTACTTCAAGTACATGACCAAAATCCGTGATGCCGAAACACCTACCCAGAGTCAGAATCCGGAGCCCGCTACCGTCGTGAACACGTGGTATATCGGGCAGAGAGCTACTGCAAATGTTGAATACAAACTCATCCTCAGAGAATTACCTTCAGCCGAAGCCCGAGCCCTCGATTACTTGGACCCCGGTACTGAAGTGAAAATCGTGTCAAACGAACTCGAAGGATACTACATCAAAGTCGAACTTGTCGGAAGCGGCAGGGAAGGCTACTGTGATACACGCTATCTTGAGCCTGTAATGGGCGAGGGACAGATTGTGCCACAGACATTTGAAGTAGTACGTGGGATGATTATGTATGTCAACAACGAGGGAAGACTCAACTTCAGAAAAGATCCGAGTTTTTCCGATAACGTGATTTGTCAGCTTCATGTTGGCACTCAGGTTAGGATTGTGAACCCTGAGATTACTGAGGGGTTTGTTCAAGTATCCACCACATCTGATGGAGAAATTGGTTACGTGCAGCTCAAGTACCTGACCATAAACAAACCTTAATGTCCGTGTTTCGTTAATGCCTCAAGTAACCTTAGGACCCGCTGGTTCGCACACAATTTGCGAGCCTCCGGGCTCTTTTCATTTTATGGAGAATTGTAATCAAAACTTAATTTGACACGCTATTTTAATAAATATATAATGAGAAAGGAAATTTTTAAGACAAAAAGTAGAGGAGGAAATATGAGAGTTATATTAGCTTCACAATCACCAAGAAGAGCAGCCATTCTTGATCTTGCAAGAATTGACTACGAAGTAATACCAAGTGATTATGTTGAAAAAATAACACCAACAGATGATATAGAAGAATTATCTATTAGTCTTGCATATGGAAAAGCAAAAGATGTATTCGATAATACTCAAGGATTAAGAGCTGTTATTGGCGCAGATACTATGGTTGTAAAAGATAATAATATATATGGAAAACCAACCGATAGACAAAATGCCATAGAGATGCTTACAGATCTTCAAGGAGATATTCATTCTGTTTATACTAGTTTAGTAATTCTTATAGAGACAGAAGATGGACCAAAAGAGTATAAAGAAGTAATAAAAACAGATATTTCCGTTAATTCAATGACACGTGAAGAAATTGAAGAGTACATAGATGTAGAAGAGCCAATGGATAAAGCTGGCGCTTATGCAATACAAAGTAGTTTTGCAAGATATATAGATGCTGTAGAAGGAAATTATATGAGTGTAATTGGACTTCCAGTAGATAGGGTATATGCGATATTAAAAGAAAATGATTGTATTTAGAAAAATAAAAAAGTTCCTAGATTTAGCTAGGAACTTTTTTTGTGTGTTTTATCTTCCAATATACTATATAATTATTATAAAAAGTCACGATAAATATTTTTTCATATCATATATCCTTTCATAACTTGATTATTATCTTTTTTAATAAAAAAACTAACCCTACTTAATAGGGTTAGTCGTATGTTCTTTATTTCATTTTTGCAAAAACTTCATATTGAAGTGCTTTTTTTACTGTTTCCCATTCTTCAACTGGAATATCAGAAACAACTAATGCATTTGTTCTTGTTTGAACAACTTCAAAAATATCTAAGTTTGCATATCTACTATTCGGTTCGAAAATCTCATCATGATTATTTAAAACTACATAGTTCTTACCATTCTCTTTACACATGAATGAGAAAAGTAGTTCTATATCTAATATTTCTTTATTTGTATTTATAACTCTAACAGGATTTCTTTTCATTTTTCGTACCTCATTTCTATTCATCTACTGGCTTTAATGTAGTAAAGAATGGATTAGACATAATATCATCATCTGAAATCTTCTTATCAGGGTCTGTTTCAACTTTATTAGCTTTAGCAGTTTCTGATTTCGTTGGAGCTTCAGGATTTTCTTTACCACTTGTTAAGTCAAGAATTTGTCTCATAGTAGATAAATCTAGTGGAGTTGTATTAAACATTAAAATAAAATGATCTTTAGGAATATAATTAAAACTTCCAACTTGAACAATTGATTTTGAAGTCTTATAATAATCGTTCATTTTTGATGTTATTAAATTAGTATTATAAAAAGCTACTAATGTTTCTAAATCTTGCTTTAAAAGAATAACAGAGCCTTCAATAGGGAATACAACTCTCATCTTTTTTCCTCCTAAGTACAATTATATAAAATATTATATAGATAATAAAAAAAGATTTCAACACTTATAAAAAAATTAGTGGCACGATAGAAATACTTGTGTTATAATCAAAACCATAAAGAGGTGACAATATGAAATTAAACATCGTTCTAGTCGAACCAGAAATACCACAAAATACTGGAAATATAGCAAGGACTTGTGCCGCACTTGGTGCAAGATTACACCTAGTTTATCCACTTGGTTTTTCAATTTCTGAAAGAGAAGTTAAAAGAGCAGGCTTAGATTATTGGGATAAACTATGGATTGAAGAACATTTAAATTTCGAAAGTTTTTTAGAGAAATATAAACCAGAAGAGAATAATATGTTCTTTGTAACAACCAAAGGAAAAAAAGTATATTCCGATGTTGATTATTCTAATATGGAGGAGGTATTCTTACTATTTGGAAAAGAAACAAAGGGACTTCCTGAGGATGTACTTCTTAAGTACATAGACAAAACAATAAGAATTCCAATGAGAGAAACATTAAGAAGTTTGAATTTATCAAACTCAGTTGCAATCGTTGCTTATGACGTTTTTAGACAAGCAAATTTTAGTAATTTAGAAGAGATTAGTCCATATTTTGACGATAGGCTGTAATCATTGAAATTTATTGATTTTGATAGTGATTTGTGGTATAATTAAAGAGTGGAGATACAAAAGAAAGAGGAGGATTTAATATGAGAAAAATAATACTTACAGTATTAGTTGTAATTATATTAACCGGATGTTTATTTGCTTTTTCTGGATGCAAGATGGAAATCGAAGCAACAGATAATTCAGTTTCTGCATCAGTAGATGGAGATACAACTGAAAAAGTTGATAGTATATTAGATTGGATAAAAGCTAGAATCCAAAGATTGTTTAATGGAGAAGAAATAACAACAAATACAACTACAGCGCCTACAAAAGTGTCACCTTCAAGTCAAGCTTAGAAGGAGATTTTAAAATGAAAAATTTTTTGAAAAGAACAATTAGTATTGCTTTATTAGTAGCGTTACTATTTGTTCTTTGTGCTTGTGAAAGCTCAGAGGACAATGCTGAAAACACAGTACCAGCAAATACTACTAATACAGCATCAACATCAAAAGTTATAAATTATGCTGAAGCAGCTAAAAAACAAATGGCTGAACCAGCAGAGGGAGAAGAAATAGCTATATTCCATATCAAAGATTATGGAGATGTAAAAGCTAGAGTATTCCCAGAATATGCACCAAAAGCTGTTGAAAATTTTATGACACACGCTAAAGAGGGATACTATAACGGTGTTACTTTCCACAGAGTAATAAATGATTTTATGATTCAAGGTGGAGATCCAACAGCCACTGGAACAGGTGGAGAGTCTATATGGGGACAATATTTTGAAACAGAATTACCATTAGAACTTGTACCATATAGAGGTTCTTTATGTATGGCAAGAACAACTCAAATGGATACAAATGGAAGCCAATTCTTTATAACACAAGCACCATATTCAGATTACAATGCAGTTAGAATAAAAGCTTCTAAACAATTTCCACTATCAATAGTAGACCAATATAAATTATACGGAGGAGATTTGCTAAATTTATATAAAAAATACACAGTTTTTGGACAAGTATTTGAAGGAATGGATATAGTTGATAGAATAGCAGCTGTAGAAACAGACGCTTATGACAAACCAACTACAGACGTTGTAATAGAGTCAATAGAAGTTACAACATATTCAAAATAGATTATAAAAAACGGGTATTCTTAAAAATAAGCATACCCATTTTTTTGGTAAATAAAAGGAAGGGGAAAGATATTCATGTACGAAGAGTATGGAATTGACAAAGAGATAATTAAAGTAAGTGAGGAGGTAGAAAAAGAGCTTGAACCAATTTTCAAAAAATACGATGAAAATTGTATGAAAATGAGTGCTAAAGTTCTAAAAGCTTTTCAAGATAACAAAGTATCTACAACTGATTTTAATGAAGTGACAGGATATGGATATTTTGATGCAGGAAGAGATAAACTAGAAAAAATTTATGCTCAAATATTTGGAGCAGAAGATGCTTTAGTAAGACCACAAATTATGAGTGGAACTCATGCACTTACAATAACACTATTTGGACTATTAAAATATGGAGATACAATGATAAGTATTTCTGGAGAACCATATGATACCCTAAGAGGCGTTATTGGAACTATCGGAGATAGTGAAAACTCACTCATAAAACACGGAATCAAAT
>JAEEGL012048884.1_pt1 | contig 18887 bp, 17 predicted proteins | sample 9134231 | NCBI WGS metagenome assembly JAEEGL01 (sample SAMN16246548, study PRJNA631951) | gut metagenome | biome: gut microbiome; feature: rumen; material: fiber-attached | host: Bos | place: Iran: Karaj | collected 2018-10 | reverse complement strand
CTGGATACACTGGCGTTCCACGCCGGCAAAAGCCGCGTGGACGGGAATATAGCAGCTGAGCTTCCCTATGGGGCGGCGCCCTCTGCGGAGGGAAGCGTCGCAGCGATGCTCGGAGTCCCCCTGCCCTTCGTCAGGGGCGCCCTTGACATCCATATCGCCGACTGGCAGCAGCTCGCGGCGATCACCGGCGCGAAGATCTCAGGATCCCCGCTGACGGCGCGCCTCGCCTTCGATGCGGATTCGGCGCAGTCCGCCGCATTCAAGGCGACGCTCCCGCAATTCTCCCTCGATGGAGAACAGGGCGTTTCCCTGCGCGACGCCGCAGTCGACATGTCAGGGAAAGACCTGTGGGGCTCCCCGTCCCTGAATGTCCTATCATCGGTCTCAAGGCTCCGCGCTGCCGGCATCAACATCGAAAAGTCGTCCGTGAAAGTCAGCGGGGACATGAACCATGCCGACTTCGCCGTCGCCGCGGGCGGCGACGTCTCCGTCGACATCCTGGGGAAATGGAAGCCGGGCGAGCTCAGCCTGCAGAAATTTGCCGCGAAGGTGTTGCCCGCTGTCGCTGGACTGCCGGGAAAGACGCCCCTCGGCCTGCGCGTCGACAAGCCGCTCGCCGCCACGTACAGCGACACGTCCCTCACGCTGCCGGAATTGCGGGCGTCCGTGCTCCCCTCGGGGAAACTGTATGTTTCCGGCTCGTATGCGCCCGGGGCCGTGAAGCTGAAATCGGACCTGTCCGATATCAACCTCGCGAGCTACAGGGAGTATGTCGCGGAGATCCCTGAAGGACGCATCGGGCTCAATGCTGAGCTCTCCGGGAAGCCGGAAAGCCCGGCGGGAAAATTCACCGTCGGTATCAAGGACCTGATACCCTCGAAGGGGCTCCCTCCCTTCACTGCGGACATACGCGGCGTGCTCGGCCAGCTGAAGTCCGGGCGGGCGCTTGACGTGCAGTGCCTTTTTGCCGAGGCGACGAAAAAGAACTACGGCATCAGCAGCGCGGACATACGCGCGAGCATCCCCTTCACGGCTCCTGGCGCGGGGAAGATGTCCCTGCCCAATATGGACGGAAGCGTCACCGCGCGTATCGCCCTCAAGGGGCAGCTCGAGAAGATCGCCCGGCTGCTGCCCCTGTCCGACCAGAGGCTCGCCGGCGCCGTCTCGGCCGACGTCAGCGCTTCGGGCAAGCTTGCCGCCCCGCTGATCGACGCATCGATACAGCTCGCCGACGGCCGCTTCATCGACGTCGCCCAGGGCGTCCAGCTTTCAGGGATAACCCTCAACTGCTCCGCGAAGCAGGTCAATCCGGTCGGGCAGTCAGGCAAGGTACTCATCGACTTCGGGGCCAATGACGGCCGCAAGGGCTCCATCACCATGCGCGGGAATGCGGACCTGGCGTCGATGGTCTTCGACGTCGACGGGAAGATCAATTCCCTGGCTCCGCTGCGCAGGCAGGACATCAACCTCCTGCTCTCCGGCAGATTCGGTCTGAAGGGCCCCCTGACCGATCCCGCTGTCCATGCCGACATCGTCGTCGACAAGGGGAGGATAGAGCTTGCCAACCTGCCCGGCGGATCCATCACCGAACTCGAGATCTACCAGCCGGAGCAGGAGAAAAAGGAGCAGGGAAGCTCGTTCGGCACCATCGATGCCCATGTGCGCATCCCGAATCAGCTGTTCATCCAGGGCTATGGCCTCGACTGCGAATGGAAGGGGGATGTCTATGCGAAAGGCCCCCTCACCCGGCCGTCGGTCACCGGCAGTCTGGAAGCGGTCCGCGGCACCTTGGACATCATAAGCAAGAACTTCAAGCTGGCCGAGGGAAAGATACTGTTTGACGGCGGATGGCCCGTGAGTCCCCTGCTGAACATCGACATGGAATATCAGGCCGCCAACATCGTGGCTGACATCGTGATCGGCGGCACGGCGTCCAATCCCAAGCTGAACCTTACCAGCAAGCCTGCCCTCCCCCGCGACGAGATCCTCGCGCAGGTGCTGTTCGGCCAGTCTTCAGGCAGCCTCAGCCACGTCCAGGCCCTCCAGCTTGCCTCCGCGGTCGCCACCCTCGCCGGGTTCGGCGGAGCCGATGTCCTAGGGCAGACAAGGAAGGCGCTCGGCATCGACGTGCTCAAGCTCAATTCGGACAACGACGGCAAGGACTCCGATGTCTCACGCACGTCGCTGGAGATGGGGACGTACGTCCACGACAATGTGTATGTCGGCATGGAGCAGGGAGTCGGCAAAAGCAACGACACGGGCGCCGTGGTCGAGATAGAGCTGCTGCCCGGCGTGGGTGTGCAGGCGAAGACCTTCAGCACGAAGTCTGAATTCGGCGTGAAATGGAAGAAGAACTACTAGACGGACAGGCTCAGGAGGACGGCAGCGCCATGGACGGCTCAGCATGCAATGACATCATGAATCTCAGGGAAATGCCCCTGACCGTGCGCTACGGCGAAGTCGGGGCAAACGGATTCGTCACGCTTTCTTCCCTCGGGAACTGGCTGCAGGAAGCCGCGGGACTGAGCGCCGACGAGCTCGGCTTCGGCGCCGGGGCGCTTTTCCCGTACGGGCTGACGTGGATCCTGATGCGCATGATCCTGCATATCGAGCGGCTCCCTTCCATGCAGGAACCCCTTGTCATTGCCACGTGGCCCTCAAAATTCAGCCACTTCGGCTACCGGGGCTACAGGATCTATGACAGCGAACGGCGCTGCATCGTCCATGGCGGAAGTGCCTGGTCCGTCATGGACCTGGCGACGCGTACCCTGGCGCCTCTTCCCGAGCAGCTCACGGCGCACTATCCGGAGGCCCCTTCCGCGTGCGACGACTTCAGCTGCAGGGCCATCCCGAAGCTGCGCGGCGGCCAGGCGTGCACGGGCCTCATCAGGGTCCGCAGGGATGACCTGGACATCAACGGCCATGTCAACAACACGAAATACCTGGCCTGGATCATGGAAAAGCTGCCGTTCGGGCAGGCGGCGTTCCCCAGGATGGTGGACATTTCCTTCCGGGCCGAATGCCATCCCGATGATGAGCTTGAGGTGTCGAGCATGGTGGCCGGCCATGACGAGATCGCTCCGGCCGTGAAGGACGCGACGTCCTCCGTGCAGTACGTGCTGCATTCCGTGACGCGCCTCGCCGACGGCAGTAACGTGTGCCGGGCGCTTTCCGCCTGGCCGGCGTAGCGCGCCTCTCCTGGAAGGCGGCCTGCCTTTCAGGGACGCGCCATCATTTAAAGTGCAGCAGGTGCCCCATCTTTGCCTGCTTCGTGCGCATATAGCGCTCGTTGATTTCGCACAGGCCGATCTCGATCGGCACGCGTTCCGTGATCTCGATGCCGTAGCCTTCAAGCCCGACGATCTTCCTGGGGTTGTTGGTCATCAGGCGCAGGCGGCTGATCCCGAGATCCCTGAGCATCTGGGCCCCTATGCCGTAATCGCGCAGGTCAGGCTTGAAGCCGAGCTTGATGTTGGCCTCAACGGTGTCGTAGCCTTTCTCCTGCAGGGCATAGGCGCGGATCTTATTGGAAAGGCCGATGCCCCTGCCCTCCTGGCGCATATAGAGCAGCGCTCCCCTGCCTTCCTTGTCGATCTGCCTGAGGGCGGCTTCCAGCTGGTTGCCGCAGTCGCAGCGCAGCGAGCCGAACGCGTCGCCCGTGAGGCATTCGCTGTGGACCCGGACGAGGACAGGGGTGCTGTCGATGGCTTCGTCCACGTCGCCTTTGATGAGCGCGACATGCGTATCGGGACTGTTGTCGGATTCGTAGGCGATGATCCTGAATGTGCCGAATTTGGTCGGAAGGCTGGCTTCCCCGACCCTGTGGACGGCCAGTTTCCCCTTGCGTATGTGGTAGCGGATCAGGTCGCTCAGGGTCGCGATGCGGATATGCATCTTCCGGGCCATCGCCATGAGCTCGTCAAGATGGGCGACTTCGCCGCTCTCGTTGAGCACCGAGCAGATGACGGCTGCTGCCGGGAGCCCGGCGAATGACGCCAGGTCCACGCCGCCCTCGGCCTTGCCGACGCACTTGAGCACGCCTCCCCTGGCCGCGCACACCGGAAAGACATGGCCCGGGGTCAGGAAATCATCCGGTTTCGCATCCTCGGCGATCGCGGCCTGTATGGTGGCTGCCCTGCCGGCGGCGGACATGCCGTCCATGGAAGCGTCCTTAAGGTCAAAGGATACGGTGGCGTTCCTGTGGTCCGACCTGTTTGACCGCACGGAGGGAAGGCTGAGCCTCTGGATGAGGGAGGGCGACATCGCCAGGTAGAGGATCCCACCGGCCATGCGGCTCATGCGATTGATGCTTTCCGGCGTCACGTGCCGGGCCGCGATCACCAGGTGGCCCGTGGTTGATTTGTCATCATCGTCGACGAGCAGGAGCATTTTTCCTGTGCGGATGTCGTCGATGGCCTGTTCTATCGTGCAGAGCGGGGATGCCGTATCCATTGCTGAAACCTTCCACTGCGAAATGCGTTGCCGCTGCATCCTGCGCGGTATACCGGCAGAGCCATGGATGCGTGGCGTTCGTATGCGTTGACGAGGAGGGACGCTCAGGACGCGGCGGCGCCGCTGACGTTCCTCAGGTACCATCCGATAAGGTAGGAATGCATCGCATCCAGGGAATCCGCGAAGCATACCGAAAAGCTGTTCCGCTTATAGAAGCCGTCGCGCTCCATGCGCTCCAGCTGCATCTTGAGCGGGTCATAGAATCCGCACGCGTTGAAGAGGATGCACGGCTTCTGCAGGCGGCTGAGGCGGATGAGCGAGATGACCTCGGAGATCTCCTCCAGAGTGCCGCTGCCGCCGGGGAGCGCGACATAGACGTCGCCCTGCTCCATCATGATGCGCTTGCGCTCCGCCATGGTCTCCACGACCGTGAGCCTGGTCAGCCCGCAGTGCTGCGTTTCCCTTTCGACGAGGAAACGCGGGATGACGCCGAACGCCTTTGCCCCGCCGGCGAGCGCGGCGTCGGCGACGATGCCCATGAGGCCGACGCGTCCGCCGCCGTAGACCAGGCTGTATCCGCTGGCGGCGATCCATGCTCCCAGGGCGCGGGCGCAGTCTGCGTATGCCGTGTTGCTGCCGGAATGTGCACCGCAATAGACAGTGATATTCATGCGTTCCCTTTGCGCGGCGCCGTGCCGGGCGGTGTCACCAGGCATCGGCACGCGCGCTTATTTCTTCCGTTTTGCTGAAGCGCTGCGCTTTTTGCGTATGCCGTTTTCCGCGAGCCATGCCAGTTCGCTGAGTCTGTTGTCCACTTTTTCGAACAGGGTCCCCTTCGCAAACGAGCCGTCCTTCCTGCGTCTGCCGGCCGGCATGCCGGTGAGCAGCTCCAGCGCCTCCGCTATGTTCGTCACCGGGTAAATGGCGAATTTCCCGTCGCGCACGGCCTGTATGACATCCTCCCGCAGCATGAGATGCTCCACGTTGTCGCGGGGGAGGATGACCCCCTGCTCTCCCGTGAGGCCGCGCCGCGAGCAGAGCTCGAAGAATCCCTCGATCTTGCGTGTGACGCCGCCCACGGCCATGATGTCGCCCGACTGGCTCAGCGCGCCGGTAAAGGCGAGGGAAAGCCGCACGGGGACGCCGGAAATCGCCGACAGCAGCGCGGCAAGCTCGGCGCCGGAGGCGGAATCGCCCTCGATGCCGCTGTAGCTCTGCTCGAAGCAGATGCTTCCGGTGAGGACGAGGGGCTTGTTATGCGCGAACTGGGATGTCAGATAGCTTTTGAGGATCATCATGGCCTTGGTATGGATCGGCCCTCCCAGCTCCGCCTCGCGCTCCAGGTCGACGATGCCGCCGTGCCCGACCCCGACCGTGCAGGCGATCTGGTGCGGGAGCCCGAACTCATAGTCGCCGCAGGTCGTGACGGCAAGGCCGTTCACGCAGCCGACCTCGCTGCCGGCGGTTCGGATCTTTATGATGTTCCTGTCGTACTCCTCCATGTACAGCTCTTCACTGAGGTCGCTGCGCTTCCTCCTGGCATGGAGGGCATCCTTGAGGACGGAGGAATCGACCATGGCCTTCCCCTGCATTTCAGCGGTCGCCGAGGCTTCGATCAGTATCTCGCGCATCAGGGGGAAGTGCAGGGACAGTTTCCTGCGGTCCTCGCAAAGCTCTGAACCGTAGTCCACGAGGCCGGCAAGGGCGCCGCGGTCGAAGGGGAGCAGTTCATTGGCGTCCATGATGCGCGCCAGGTGGCAGAGCCAGGAGCGCGCGTTCGCCGCGTTCTTCTCGGTTTCCGTCGCCATCTGCGCCTTGATCTTGAAGAGCTTCGCGAACATCTCGTCCGCGTACAGCAGCTGCTCGTACAGCCCTTCCTCGCCGACGAGGATGACCTTGATGTTCAGCGGGATCGGCTCGGGCTCGATGCTCTTGGAACGCGAGGGCTCGAGCATGTCCATGTCTTCCAGGCGCGCCATGCCGGAACGCAGGGCGCGCATCAGGCCCTCCCACGCCGGAGGGAACTGCAGCAGGTCCTTCGCCTGGATGATCAGGTAGCCGCCGTTCGCGCGGTGCAGGGAGCCGGCCTTGACGAGGGTGAAATCCGTCGTCAGCACGCCGAGCTCCACTTCCCTCTCGATGGATCCCAGGAGATTGGAATAGGTCGGGTGCGCCTCGATGACGACGGGCGCGCCGGAGAGCAGGCTGTTGTCGACGAAGAGATTGATGTCGTACCTGCCCATGTCGCATTCCTGGGCCTGGGCGCTTTCCGGATGCCCCGCCGCGGGCACGGGGGAAGGATCGCGCGGCAGGAACATGTCGACGTGGTCCAGTATGTCCTTGCGCACGCTGGCGAAGTAGGCGCTCAAAGGCGCCTCCTGGCCTTCGCATCCGGAAATGCGGCACATTTTCCGCTCCACGGGGAGCAGGCAGCGGTCAAGGACGCCCATGAGCGCGTCGCGCTCCATTTCCTTGCAGCGCTGCAAATGGTCCTTTTCCATGCGGCTCAGTTTCCTGATGTGCGCGGACAGCTGGTGCAGAAGGCGCTCGCTCCGCTTCTTCAGGTCCAGGCGCGTCGCGGCGTCCAGCTGGCCTATGTCCTCATCGCTCATGCGCTGCCCGTCCAGCATGGGGAAGAGCGCGAGCGTCCCGAGCTCTTCCGCCTCGAGGCTGAAACCTTTCTGGGCCGCGAGCTTTTCCAGGATCTCCACGAGCCCCGCGCGCTCCTTCCGGAACGTGTCCTCCTGGACGCGGCGCTTCTTGATGAAGGCCTCGGAATCCAGGTGGACGGCCAGCTCGTCCTTGACCTTCGCGATCGCGGTTTCAAAGGACTGCTTGAAGATCTTCCCCTGTCCCGCAGGAAGCTGTATCAGGCAGGGATGGTCCTCGTCGGCAAAGTTGTTGACATACAGCAGGTCGGGCGGGACCGGCTCCTTGCCGGCCCTGGGATTGAGGAAATTGCAGAGCATGTACGTCCGGCCGAGGTCCTGATCGCCGGAAAGGAAGATATTGTAGCCCGTGTTGCGGATGCGCAGCCCGAGCTCCAGGGCTGCAAGCGCGCGCGGCTGCGCCGGCTGCAGCCTCCCGCTCCTGGGGATGCGGGTGCTGTCCTCCCATGGGATCCTTTTTTCAGGCCAGTTCGGCCGTAAATCGTCCGCGGCAAGCGTTGCCGGAGCGTGGGTGTGCAAGCTCATTTCGTATCCTGCTGGCGATCGTGTTGACTGTTAACCGGGCAGCCGGGACATCAGCCGCCCCGTCTTCCCGCATGCTACTCGGCGGATTGCTTCCCGTAGAGCTCGCTGAGGATGGCGTCGGCTCCCTGGGCGAGCAGATGCTCCGCGAGCGCCGTGCCCAGCGCTGCCGCCTGCCCGGAGCCAGCCTCGCAGCTGCGCGCGGCGCGCAGCACCGTTTTCCCGGCGACATCGGCCACGAGCCCGGTAAGTTCCAGCGAGCCCTTTGCAATGACGGCGTGCGCCGCGATCGGCACCTGGCATCCCCCGTCGAGCCTGCGCAGGAACGCCCGCTCCGCCGTGAGGCAGAGCATGGTCTCATCGTGGTTGAGGAACGCGATGGCGTCCTTCACATCCTGGCGGTCGGCGCGTATCTCGATGCCGGGGGCGCCCTGTCCCACGGCGGGAAGGAAGGCGGGCGGAGTCAGCGCCTGCGTGTGCGCGGCGCCGATGCCGAGCCGCTTCATCCCCGCCTCGGCAAGGATGACGGCATCGAACATGCCTTCGCGCATCTTGCGGACGCGCGTTTCCACATTGCCGCGGAGCATGGATACCGTGAGGTCAGGCCGGCAGCTGAGCAGCTGCGCCTGGCGGCGAAGGGAGCTGGTCCCCACGACGGCGCCGCGGGGAAGGCTTTCCAGCGTCGGGTATTTTTCCGACACGAACACGTCGTTGCTGACTTCCCGTTCCAGGACGGCCCCGAGCATCAGCCCGTCGGGCAGCACCATGGGCACGTCCTTCATGCTGTGGACGGCCAGGTCGGCGCGCCCGTCCAGCAGGGCCTCCTCGATCTCCTTGACGAACAGGCCTTTCCCGCCGATGCTGGCGAGCGGCACGTCGAGGACTTTGTCGCCCTTCGTGCGGATGATCAGCAGCGCGGTCTCCATGTCCGCGTACCGGGCGGACAGGAGCTCCTTTATGTGATTCGCCTGCCACAGGGCGAGCATGCTGCCGCGCGTGGCGATGGTAATCTTCGGCATTATGCCTCCAGATGAGCGTTGAAGGGGCCAGGGATCCTAATGGCCGCAGCAGCTTGCGCAGTTGCCGCCCGCGCATCCGGAGCAGCCGCCGCCGGACGGGGCTGCGGGGGCGGGACCCATGTCTGGGCTGCCGCCGCCGAACCTGCAGGAGCAGCGCGAGATCAGTTTCTCTGTTTCCGCCGAATGGCACTTGGGGCATTCGGGCATGGAATCGCCGAAGACGAGTTCCTCGAAGGAATGGCCGCAGGAGCGGCATTTGTATTCAAAGATAGGCATGGCTTTCTCCCGGAAAATCATTTCAGCAGTTCAGGGCGGGTGAACAGGTAATGGTCGATGAGCTGGCAGCAGAGATGCATGCATGTCTCATGCATCTCCTGGATGAGCGGCGTTTTCGGCGAGGGAACGCAGAGGTTGCAGTCGCAGGCGCCGGCCATTTTGCCGCCGCTCTTGCCCGTGAAGCCGATGACGGCCATGCCGGCCTTCCTGGCTTCCTCTATGGCCCGCAGCACGTTCGGGCTGTTGCCCGACGTGGAGATGGCGACGAGGACGTCGCCAGGCTTCCCGAGGCCGGCTACCTGCCGCGCGAAGACTTCGTCATAGCCGTAGTCGTTGCCGACGGCGGTCAGCGTGGATGTGTCGACGGTGAGCGCAACGGCCGGCAGCGAGCGCCGCTCCATGAGGAAGCGTCCCAGCAGCTCGCCGGTCATGTGCTGGGCGTCGGCGGCGCTGCCGCCGTTGCCGCAGACCAGTATCTTGCCCCCGTCCGCAATGCAGCGGGCCATCTTCAGGGCCGCGTCATTGAGGGTCCCGGCGCATGCAGAAAAAAAAGAACGGCGCAGAGCGGCGCCTTCTTCAGCATATGCGTTGATGATATCAAGTGCTTCGTTCATGTGGTCTCCCGGTTACGGAAGTGTTTAATCGTTTAATAAAACGATGTTACCCGAAAAAGCGCGGCATGACAATGTTAAAATGCCTGTGTCGTCCGGCGGGTTTTCCCGTCGGTCCCGACGGGAACGCTGCAGGGACGCCGCATCTTTAAAATTGCGCTCCGGGGCGTTTTGATGGTAGGAGGAGCCATGCACGCCGTTAAAAAAATTCTCATCATCACGAAGGCCGACCCCGCCGCCGGGCAGGCGGCGGCCTCGGTCAGGCAATGGCTCGGGCAGCGGGACGTGGATTCCTCCCTTTACGATGCCGGCGCTGATCCTTCTGTCCTCTGCGCCGAGGCGTCGCGCTGCGATGCCATACTCATGATGGGCGGCGACGGGACGCTGATAGGGCTCGCGCGGAAATTATGGCAGACGCGCGTCCCCCTGGCGGGGATGAACTTCGGCAGGGTCGGCTTTCTCAATGAACTGCCGAAGGCCGGCTGGGAAAGCGCGCTCAGCGACCTTATCCGCGGGAAATGGCTGGTCGAGCGCCACATGCTCCTCCGCTGGAGGGTCCTGAAGCAGGCGGGCCAGGACTTTGAACCCGTCGCGGAGGGCATCGCGGTCAATGACGTCGTCACGGCGCACGGCATCGTGGCGCGCACGGTGTCCCTGGAAGTGCAGATAGACGACGTGCTTTTCTCTACCCTGTGCGGGGACGGCATCATCATCGGCACGCCGCTCGGCTCCACAGCCTATACCGCCTCGGCCGGCGGCCCGCTCGCCATGCCTTCGCTCAACGCCATGCTCATCACCCCTGTCTGTCCGTTTTCCGGCGGCTTTTCTCCCCTGGTCCTTCCGGTGACCTCGCATATCCGCCTGAAGGCATGCCGGCCCAACAGCGACGTCGTCGTCTCCATCGACGGCCAGGAGGACCACACCCTTGCGTTCGGCGACGTCCTCGAAGTATGCGGTGCTGCAGACGGGCTGCATATGCTGGTCAGCGAGGGCAACTGGTATCTCAAGCGCCTCATTTCCCGCGGCGTCATTTCCCCGGGCCCGGGCCCGCAGTAAGTCTTTCCCCGTCCATCACTGCAGGAGCAGGAACAAAAGAGCTGCCGCAGGATCTCCTGCGGCAGCTCGATGCGTTTATGGTGGCGTCACCAACGGGATTTGAACCCGTCTTGGAGGCTTGAGAGGCCTCTGTCCTAACCGGATAGACGATGGTGACGCATTCGGATGCGCTTACTGTTTATGCACAAGGTGCCTGCTTGTCAAGCATTAATTGCCGGACAGCAGAATTTTAAGGCCGTCGGACCGCAGCAGCGCCTCCGCGATGAGCCTGTTCCCTTCCGCGCCCGGATGGACGCCGTCGGCAAGGTCCCTGAGGAAGGCCGGGGCATCGACCGCATGGTACAGGTCAGCGAAGGGGACGGCGAGTTCCGCGCAGATCGCCGAATACGCCCTGCCGAGGGTCTCCAGCCGGGCGCTGTGCGCGCTGTCGGCGACAGGAGGAGGGCTGACGAGAAGGACCCGCCCTGACTGCTGCGCCTCGCTGAGGACAGCCCGTGCGTTCGCGGCGGATTCGCCGACGGGGACATTGATCCTGCCCTGCGGCGCCGCCATGTCGACCGTGCCGAAGCAGAAAACGAAGCAGGCCCCGGTGCCCGGGATATGGCGCCGCGTGAATTCCTGGCGCCACCGGGCGGCGATGTCAGCGCTGGAATTTTTCCTGGCGCCGAGGTTGTAGATGGTGTCGGGGGGCGCGATGGTGCCCTGCGCAGCCAGCATCTGCGCAAGAGCCGCTGGCCAGCCGGTAAAATTCTGGTCGCCGACCCCCAGCGTTATCGAATCCCCGAAGAAAAAGAGCTGTTTCATGGGCATCCCCGCGGTGTCTCGTCAAGCGTTGTCCCGCTAGAACGGCACGTCGTCCATGCCGTCCGCGTCGTGTCCCGGAAAGGCGTCGGGATAGCTGTCCCTCGGCGCCTGGGCATTCTGCTGCGGCCTTGGCTGCTGCCTGCCGCCGTATGCCCTGCCGGGGTACGCGGGTTCCATTTCGCCGCCGTATTCTTCTGACGGGGCAGTCTGGCGCCCTCCCTGGAAGCTCATCTCGTCGGCGCTTTTCCTGTCGAGGAAGACGACCCTGTCAGCGCGGATCTCCGTGCTGTAGCGGTCCTGCCCGTTCTGGTCCTGCCATTTCCTCGTGGTGATCTTGCCCTCGACGTACACCAGGCTCCCCTTGCGCAGATATTGACCGCAGGTCTCCGCCTGGCGCTGGAAAACGACGACGCGGTGCCATTCCGTGCGCTCGGTGCGGTTCCCGTTCCGGTCGGTATAGCTTTCATCCGTGGCCACGCGCAGCGAGGCGACGGGTATGCCTGACTGGGTATTGCGGATCTCCGGATCCGCGCCGAGGCGGCCAATGATCATGACTTTGTTCAGCATATGCCTTTTCTCTCCTTCGAATCAGGTCGTCTGCCCTTATTTTTTTTTGAAGGTAAATCTCCTTGGAGGGAAAGACAAGAGGTTTCCTTCGGTGACGATCCGGGGCGGGCCATGCCGCGCGCCCGATATTTTTTCTGGTCCCCCTGTCCTGTTTGCTTGACGATATCCGCATTGAGTGCAAAAGTATTTTCTGTTTAACATCGCGGGCTGGTCCATTCCTCATGCCCATGTTTTTCATGCTGCGCAAAATACGGGAGTATCAACAATGGAAAAGAAGGATCTTGATTGGGGCAATCTCAGTTTCGGCTACATGAAGACGGACAAGCGCTTCGTGGCCAACTATACGCACGGCGCCTGGGACGAAGGCGTCCTCACCGATGACGACCGCGTGGTCATCACCGAATGCGCGGGCGTCCTGCAGTATGCGCAGACATGCTTCGAGGGCCTGAAGGCCTACACCACCGAGGATGGCAGCGTCGTCACGTTCCGTCCCGACCTCAACGGACAGCGCATGGAAGAATCCTGCCGCAGGCTGGAGATGCCCGTGTTCCCGTGCGACCGCTTCGTGGATGCCGTCGTCAAAACGGTGCGTGCCAACCTGGCCTGGGTCCCCCCCTACGGATCCGGAGCCACCCTGTACATCCGCCCCTACATGTTCGGCAGCTCCGCCGTCATCGGCGTGAAGCCTGCGGAAGAATACCAGTTCCGCATCCTCGTGACCCCCGTCGGCCCGTATTTCAAGGGCGGCGTCAAGCCCATCGTCATCCGCGTGAGCGACTTTGACCGCGCCGCGCCCAGGGGGACCGGGCACATCAAGGCCGGACTGAACTACGCCATGAGCCTCCATCCCATCATGGACGCCCATCGCCAGGGATTTGCGGAAAACATGTATCTTGATCCAGCCACGCGCAGCAAGATCGAGGAGACCGGCGGCGCCAACTTCATCTTCATCACCAGGGACGGGAAACTGGTCACGCCGAAGAGCCCCAGCATCCTGCCGTCCATCACGCGGCGTTCCCTGGTCTATGTCGCCGAGCATTACCTGAACATGAAGGTCGAGGAGCGCGAGGTCCTCTTCACCGAGCTTCCGGAATTCGCCGAGGTCGGCCTCTGCGGCACGGCAGCCGTGATCTCCCCGGTCGGGAAGATCGTCAACGAAGGCAAGGAGATCTGCGTGCCTTCAGGCATGGCTGACATCGGACCGGTGCTCCGCAAGCTGTATGACACCCTCACGGGCATCCAGATGGGACGCATCGAAGCTCCGGAAGGCTGGATCACGAAGATCGCGTGAAACGCCTGCTGACAGATCACGGGATGGCCGCCGCAAGGCGGCTTTCCTTTTTCCGTGGCCAGAAAAACACCATTGCATCATCAATCGTATCCAGAATACTGCGATGATAAATTCGCGATGTCCTTGCCGTAGCGGAAGCAGGAAAGCGGAACCGGTAAGATCAGTGGGATGGGACTGCTGAGAAATCTACAGAATCAAGGATCCCTTCAGCTTCTTTCAAAAGGTCGTCATGTCCTCGCGTGCAATTGAAATTGATGACGATGGCATATGGAGCGAGAGGAACTGTGATGAAGAAGGAATCTTTTTCCTTGCCGCTGGCAAACTGTATGACGCGGTGGGCAAGAATGGCTTTGCGGCCTTTGAAATCAATTATCCTGGCTTCGGCAAGCCTTGATTCCTGCCGGGGAACTCTGCCGTTGCGCACATATGCCGACATGTTCATCTGCCTGTCCGATTCCTCCCATATCTGCCGATACGTATCGGGGAGATCCCTGTCGTATTCGGCCCGGAACATCGTGAGAGCATACTGGTCCAGGTCTTGATAGTCCCATGAGATGGACAAGCGGAATATCGCATCAGCTCCAACCTCTGAAGACGTGAAGCTGTTGAGCGCGATCAGTATTTTCTTGTCTGATCCTGGATGCTGGAAGTTGCGGATGGAGACTTCGGAAAGCAATTCCCAGTTTTCATCGGGATAGGACAGGCTGATGTCTCCCCACGTCTTGTAAATGCTCTTTGCAGATGCGATTGCAGGCATCAAGAGAAAAAGTGCCGTGACAAGGATGGCGCACGCACGCAGCGGGAAAACAATCAGGCGGTTCATAGTACTTCCTTCAGCTTACATGCCAGCCTTTTTCCCTGATGCTCTCTGCCCGGCTGGAAAAGATCCGGGAGGCGCGCCCTGCAGCTGAAGCAGCATGCCCTGAGGGTCATGCCCTCGCGAGGGCGCACAGATACCGTGTCCTGCCGCTGACGGCATAGCTGGCCTGCGCCGTGCGCTTCCAGGGGCTGCCGCCGTCGGGCGTGATGCTTTCGTTGGACAGGAAGATGCACCGGCCGTCGCCGGCGAGCGCGGGACCGCAGAGGTCCAGGATGCTTTTCCAGGGCATGAACGCCCTGCTGATGACGAGCGACGCCCTGCGCCCCGGCATGAAGGCCTCCGCCCTTCCGTGGTGGACGAACGTGTTCTTCAGGGGGATCCTGGCGAGCACCGTCGCCAGGAACGCGGCCCGCTTGTCCCGTGATTCCACCAGCCAGTACCGGCCCTTGTCCCAGAGTATGCGCAGCGGGATGCCCGGGATGCCCGCGCCGGCGCCGAAGTCCCATATCTCATCGCCGTCTGACGGCGGCGGGGACAGCCTGTCAAGGAATGCCGCCAGGTGGAAGCTGTCGATGACGAGCGTCGACAGCGTGTCGCGCATGGTCTTCGTGCCGACAAGGTTCATGACGGCATTCCACTGCTGCAGCAGGGACAGGTACGTGAAAAGCTCCTGCGCCTGTCTCCCGTCCAGCGGGAAGCCCGCACTGCCGCAGGCTGCCTGGACGTCGCCGGCGGTCATCGGCGGGGCGGCATGCCTATGCGTTTTTCCAGGCATCGTAGTGATTCGTGATAAAGCTTACTATGGCTTCATGCTCCTCCTTGCCGGAGGCGGACTCGATGGCGACGGGCTTGCCGATGGCGATGTGGACGGGGATGCCCGGGTCGATCCTGCCGAAGTCCCTGAGAAGCCTGCCTTCGCCCCAGACGTCCGTCTTCAGGGCGACGGGAACGATGGGGACGCCTGCCTTTTTCGCGAGCTTGACCGCGAGCGAATTGAAGTCATGCGCGTTGACCTCCTTCCTCCGCGTGCCCTGCGTGAAAATGATGACGGAGCGCCCCGAGCTGAGGATCTCGGCGCCCTTGCCGAGGACGAGCTTCAGGTCTTCCCTGGGGTTCACCCTGGCAAGCGCTATGGGTTCCCGCGCCGTCAGGACGGGCCCCAGGCACGGATAGTGCAGCAGCGATTCCTTGACGACGAAGGTGGCGTCCTTGCGCGGCTGGATGATGCCCGGGAGCAGCATGGTCTCGAGCGTGCTCATGTGATTGGATTCAAAGATGCACGGGCCGGCGAAATCCAGGTTCTCGACGCCCTCGATATGCAGCATGGCGCCGACATGCTCGATCGCCTTGGCGACGCAGATGCTGTCGTAGGTCCATCTGTCGCCGCTGTACTTGCCCGAACGGGCCACCTTGCCCGCCCTGTACATGATGAGGCAGAGCTGGATGTAAAAGCGCAGCGAGGGGAAGCTGAGGCGCGCATGCTCTTCGGAGGTATAGTTCTGTGATATCGTAAAGTCTGCCATCGGAGGACTCCTGGTAACGATTATCGGGGCTGCCTTGCCCCCGCTGGACCCGCGCTACTGCTGCTGGCGCTTCCACCAGTGCAGGCCGAGGGTCAGCAGCGCGGCCGTTTCCCAGCGCAGGATCCGGCTCCCGAGAGAGAACGGCTGGAAGCCTGCTGCCGTGAACACGTCCAGTTCTTTCGGTGAAAAGCCGCCTTCCGGACCGATGACGCATAAGGTCCTTCCGGAAGGAGACAGGGATGCATCGGAGAGCATCTGCCGCGCGGGGAGGCTGCTTTCCGAGAGGATGTGCAGGTGCTCGAAGGACTTCGATGCCCCGATCAGCGCGCCCGTCCCTTCAGGGAAGACCCGCAGCTCGGGAAGCCACGCGTTGCGGCACTGCTTGGCTCCCGCGATCAGGGAAGCCGTCCAGGAAGGGCTGACGGCCGGGGGAAGGGGATGCTGGCTCCTTTCAGCGCGCCAGAACCATACGCCCTGCGCGCCGAGCTCGACGCTTTTTTCCAGCAGCCACCCGCGCCGGACTTCCTTGCACCAGCCTATCGCGAGGGTGACGCCCGAAGCGTCCCTTGGCTGCATGCGTTCCTGCCGGAGGCGCATGTTGACGGCTTTTTTCGTCAGGGAAACGATCTCGAAGTCGCCTTCGCGCCCCCTGCCGTCGATGAGGCACACGCGGTCCCCCGGCGACAGGCGGAGCACGTTCGTCATGTGATGCGCTTCGCCGCCGGTGATCGCGACTTCCGCGCCCCAGTCCTGCGGCTCGAGATAGAACGTATGCATGGCGTGCGGGAGATGGACGCTACGCGGCGACGATGACGCGCGCCGGCCGGAGGAGCCGGCTGCCCAGGCGGTAGCCTTTCTGGAGCACTTTGGTGATATGCCCCTGCTCCACGCCGCTGCCGGCTTCGTTGCTGACGGCTTCGTGGTCGTTGGGGTCGAATGGCTGGCCGACTTCCCCCACGGGAGTCAGGCCGTGCTTTTTCAGGACGTCGAGCAGCATGCCGCGCGTCATTTCGATGCCGACCAGCATGTCCTTGCACGTGTCAGAGGCCTGCGCCCCGTACTGCAGGGCGAGGTCGAAATTGTCCAGCGTCGGAAGGATGTCGGTGAGGATCTTTTCGGCGGCGTATGCCGCCTGCTCTTCCTTTTCCCGCTGCAGGCGCTTCTTATAGTTGTCCATTTCGGCGAGGCAGCGCAGCTTCACTTCCTCTGCTTCATGCAGGGCCGCCACCAGCTTGCTCTTGTATTCGGAGACCGCCGGGTCTTCCTCTGCCGGCGCTTCGGCGGCGTCAGCAGGTTCCTGGGCATCCTCCGCGGCCTGCAGGGCGGCGTCTTCCTGTTCGGTGATGTTTTCCTTATCCAGCATGCTACAATCCTCCTAATGACTGCAGAACAAGTAGGAACGGGCGGCGCTTTTGTCAAGGAGCACGGACAGCATGGGGAACATCAGCCGAGGCCGTGGACGATGCGGTACAGCCCCGCGGCAAAGGCGTCGATCACATGCGAGGGGTTGACCTGGTACTGCAGCGCCTCGCTATGCTGCTGGCAGAGCTCGCTGACCCGGAGGATCCCGGCTTCCGGCAGCCGCGCGAGCACGCCGCCGAGGGGCGTCACGCGTGCTCCGTCATGCTTTTCTATGAGTGCCTTCTGGACGGCGCCGATGACGCGCTGCGCTGAAAGCGCGTCGATGTCGGAACGCTGGCGCGCCTGTCCGAGCCAGTTCCTGCCGTCCCCGAGGAAACGTTCCAGAGCGTCGGCCTGGGCGCGCTCCTCATCGCCGGCCGCCTGCTCCGGTGCCTGCCACGGCAGCGTGATGACCCAGCCGCGGGAAACGAGCGTCGGCAGGAGCCGTTCGCGCTGGGGCACGGTGAAGACGAACGTCGTGTCGGGCGATGGATCCTCGAGGATCTTCAGGAGGGAATTGGCGGCCTCGATGCCCAGGGACTGGGCTTCGAAGAACAGGACGACCCTCTTCCCCGCGAAATGGGGCTTTTCCCCGAGCAGCGGATGGAGCGCGCGCACATCGGCGATCTTTATGGAGGCGGCGCGCCCGTCGAAAACAAGGACGTCCGGATGCATGCCGGCCGCTATGCGCAGGCAGGAAGCGCAGGCGAGGCATGGCCCGGCATCAGGATCAGCGCACGTGAGCTGGGCAGCCCACCACAGCGCCATGGAAGCGCGGGAAGGCGCGTCGCGTCCCTCCAGGTGGAGCACCTGCGGCGGATGCGACCGGATGCGGCGCAGCTGCATGCGCACGGATGCCAGATCCTCGCTGAGGGCCTCCGCGTAGACGCTTTTGGCCTCTTCCGGCCCGGGAATGGACTGCTCAGCGGGATCGCGGGCGTTCTTCTCTGCCTTTGCCATGCCAGCAGCGCATCAGTGCCTGAAGGTTTGGTTCCTGTCCGGACCGACGGAGATATACGCGGCGTGTATCCCCAGGAGCTCCTCTACCCTTTCGATGTACCTGCGGCAGTTCAGCGGGAGGGATTCCCAGCTGCCGCACTTCGACAGGTCTTCGCTCCATCCGGGCATGGTCTCGTAGACCGGCCTGACCCGTTCCATGCCGCGCGGCGTCTGGGGCGGGAAACGCAGGATCTCGCCGTCGAGTTCGTAGGCCGTGCAGATGCTGACTTCCTTGAGGCCGCAGAGGACATCCACCTTCGTAAAGGCAAACGCCGTCGGGTCGCAGAGCCTGGCCATCTCGCGCAGGACGACGATGTCCAGCCAGCCGCAGCGGCGCGGGCGCCCGGTCGTGGCGCCGAACTCGCCGCCCTGGGCGCGCAAAAAGTCCCCTGTCGCGTCGAACAGCTCCGTGGGGAAGGGGCCGGAGCCCACGCGCGTGGTGTAGGCCTTGATGATGGCGATCCTCTCGCCGATCATCCCCGCGTGCACGCCGGCGCCGATGGAGGCATTGTCACAGACGACGTTGGACGAGGTCACGAACGGGTAGGTCCCGTGGTCGATGTCGAGCATGACGCCCTGGGCGCCCTCGAACATGATCCGCCTGCCCGCGGCGTCGGCATCCATGATCAGCGTGGCGACATCGGCCAGGTACGGGATCAGCCTCTCCGCCATGGACATGAGGTCCGCGAAGACCTGTTCCGCGTCCAGCGGAGGCAGGCCGTACAGGTGGGTGAATAGCACGTTCTTCTCTTCAAGGGCGCGGGCGATCTTCGCCTTCAGGACCTCCGGGTCGGTCACGTCGCCGGCACGGATGCCGATGCGGGCTTTCTTGTCCTCGTAGCAGGGACCGATGCCTCTGCCGGTCGTGCCGATCTTG
>JAEEGL016051683.1_pt1 | contig 18889 bp, 7 predicted proteins | sample 9134231 | NCBI WGS metagenome assembly JAEEGL01 (sample SAMN16246548, study PRJNA631951) | gut metagenome | biome: gut microbiome; feature: rumen; material: fiber-attached | host: Bos | place: Iran: Karaj | collected 2018-10 | reverse complement strand
GCGCCAAGGGCGCCCGCCACAATGTACCCCGGCCATCCAAGGAATCCTCCAAAGATGGCGAAGAGAATGAAATGCACCACGCTCAGCGGCACATTGGCAAATAGAAACGACTTCATGTTATTCCTTTCCTCCTGGAATTCAATGCAACAAAAGAGATTGTAGCAAAAAAGTCAAGCATGTGACTGGTGTTTGATTTGCCTGCCTACTAGACTTGACATGCCGGATCTCATGTTTTGCTAGTTGCCTTGTTGTCGCTGTATTTAACGTTCTCCTTTTCGTAGCAACCCCTTGTAGTGCCCCACCGTTTTCAACTGTGAAACAATCTTGGGAGCCATCCCCGATTAGCGGATGAGGAGCCACTTCGTATGGCTTCGATCATTTGCTGGCAGGAAAGAAATCGCGTGAACGGGGAAAACGAGAGCGCTTTCGCCAGCGCCTCATTTTGCCGTCCATCCAAAACCGGAACAGGCTTCGGTTTCATGTGGAGCAGATTCCATTGAACGCTTCCCTTTTTCACCGCTAAATATGACTGAGGACCGTTGGTGCCATCGGATTGAGTTCGCACTGAAGAAACATCTTCGTAAGGCGGATGTCCCGCGAGCAATCGATAGAGGACGCTTGCCAGCGAATACTGGTCAGCCAATGGATTGGGGGAGGAAATATCTGCCAAAATTTCAGGGGCAATATATCCAGGAGTCCCAACGATGGGCAACGGACGGCGTAATTCCTTATGGAAATCAGTAAGGTCAAAATCACAAAGATGCACCAGCAGTTTGCCATCCGCCCGTGACATGACGATGATGTTGGAAGGAGAGACATCCCTATGAACCAACCCTGCGCCATGCATCCCATCCAAAGCGGCGGCGATTTGACCACACACGTCGAAAACGGCGTCTGGCCAATCGGCAATGCTGGTCTTTTGCTCTTTTTCCCATTTCTCCAATGCGTCTCCGTGGGCCAGATCCATTTCTACGATATAATCGCCGACATGGATAGAGCCATCGGATGCGTAATCCCTCTCTGACGCACAGATGATGCCCTTTGGAAGCGCAAGCACAGTGGAAGACGGATCAATTGTGGCCAATGCATTGTACACCTTCGACAAATGCTGTAGAATCCTATCGCGATTCTTTTGGGGCAAAAACCCGGAAAACCGTTTGAACGCCCGTGTGTCGCCTGTTTCTAAGTCCTCTCCGCAATAGACTTTGCCATACGTTCCTTCACCAAGGATGGAAGTGATACGGCAATTCCCGATGCGGCCTTGGAATTTTGCCCCGGAAACGCCTCCAAAAACATCGTTGGAAATGTCACAATCCAACTCCTCGGAAACGTCAGTTCCAAAAGAGTGGGAAAAGCGAGGTTCGCTTTTAGTCCAGACTGAATCTGAATTCGGGGAAAATGCAACGGAAGAAGGAACAAGATGTCTTGAGAGTCGCCGAAGTCCTTTCATTGCCGTGGCATCGCCCTGCTCTGCGGCCAGTTCGTACCAATAGCGTGCCTCATCCTCGTTTTCCTCGACGCCGGATCCGATTTCGTAGCACAACCCGAGATTGCATTGCGCCCACGCATTGCCCTGTTCCGCAGACTCCCGATACCATTTGACAGCTTCGGACGGACTTCGCACGACACCCTCGCCGCGATCATAGCAGTAACCCAAGTTCAATTGGGCAGATGCATAGCCGGCTTCCGCAGCCTTCTGATACCATGCGACCGCCTTTTTGCAGTCCTTTTTGACGCCTTGGCCGTTCTGGAGGCAGACGCCATAGTCATTTTGGGCGGCTAAATGTCCTAGCTCCGCAGCGGAGCGAAAGAGGATTGCCGCTTGCTGAAGATTTTGTTTTACGCCATCTCCCACTTTGTATCTCAACGCCATTCGATACAACGCTTCAGGGTTGGCCGACGATGATTTCCCATCCTCGGTAGACAAAGACACACGCCCTGTCCACATGCACAAATCCCTTAGCAGCTTCGCTTTTTGTTCGGGTTTCCGCAAGTCGATGATGTCTGTTCCGCCGAATTCAAGTTTAAACTTGGAAAACATCGGAGTGTCATCGAATCGGACAATTACGACATGCTTTTCCAAATCACGTGCCACGCGAAGTTCGTTGAGTGACCAACGCGACTGCTGGGATGCATCGGAAAGGAAAAAGAGAACAGCTGTGGAGTCCTCAATAGCTGCTGCGAGTTTCTCAGTAAACTCGGGGGTCCCGCTCTCGACTCCGTCCAAGTCCATCCAACAAGAGAAACCGAGAGATTCGAGTTCTTCCTTGACAGATTTTACTGCAGCGAGATCGCGGCGGCTGTAGCTGATGAAGATGTCGTGTGACATGGCTGATAGCGTCTATTCTTCTGCGGGCGCGGACATGTCTTGCTTGATTTCCTCGGCCTTTTTCTTGAGTTCGTCAGCCTTCTGATTTGCCCACTCGGAAGCCTGGTCGAAGGCTTTCGAGGTGTCTTCCTTGAGTTCGCCGGCTTTCTGGCTTGCCCATTCTGAAGCCTGGTCAAAGGCTTTCGAGGCGTCTTCCTTGAGTTTCTTTACATATTCGGGAAAGTCTTTTTGGAGCCAGTCGAAGAAAGCCTGCTGGACAGATGGTAGCGCCTCCTGGATGGTTACGCCGCGTAGCAGAGGTTCCTTGTCCTCGCCGACTCCTCCCATAAGAAGGACGAAGGCGCCCTGGGCGACGTCGGGGTCGCGCAATACCGCGCCGGCCACGTTCTCGCGAATCGTCGTGCGGTATTCCTCCCTTAGCTCGAACTTGATGAGGACATGACTCTTGTCCTCGGACGCGCCCACGTCGGTGACGTCGCCGACGACCTTGAAGGTCCCTTTGCCGCCCATGTCCCAGAAGACATGGGAGTCTTTTTCGACGCCGCGTCCGTCACGGACTGCAAGCTGGTATGGCTTGCGCCCGCAACCTGTAAACATGAAGCAGGCAAACGCCGCTGAAATGAGAATGCGAGATGTGATGTTCATGGGTTGTTCCTTTCGGTAATTGAGTGAAATCTGAAGTTCGGGCTAGTCGTTGGCGCCCATCTTCCCCGCGAGTTCGGCGCGGAGCTGGTCGGCGTGGCGCGCCGCCCAATCGGTTGCCTGCTCAAAGGTGCTTGATATTCCCTGCCGGAGCTGTTCCTTCTGCTCCTCCCAGCCGCCGCGGACAGAAAGGAAGCAGTAGGCAATGGCTCCGAGTATGGCGAGCATGACGACAGCCTTCAGGATTTTTTTGACTATCTTGAGCAGCACCACCAGCACAAGCAGTATGCCGCCAATGACTTTCAGCTCCTCGATCCGTGCGTTGCGGAGCCAGTTGAAGAAGGATGATGCGTAATCGGCCGCCGAGGCCGTGGCGGGGCGTATTTCCTGGATCGCCACGCCGGGCTTGAGCGAATCCTTTCCATCGCCGGTTCCCCCGACAAGGAGAACGAACGCGCTTTGCGCGATTGCAGGGTCGCGCATGATTGCGCCGGCGACATTCTCGCGGATTGACTCGCGGTATTCGTCCTTGAGGCAAAACTTGATCAGCACGGGCCGCTTGCTGTCGCCGCTGTCCGTGACGTCCGTCACGGAGCCTACGGCCTTGGCCATCCCCGCGCCGCCGGCGTCCCAGAAGACGTGGGCTCCTTTTTCAATGCCCTTGCCGTCGCGGACGGGCAGGAGATATGGCTGTCGTCCGCAGCCGGCGAAAAGCGCGCCCAGCAATATGGCGGTTAAGAGATGACTTATTCGCATGCGCGATTTCATGTGTCCAACTCCTTTTCTTAACGAAGACCTTTTCCCGCCACACCCTTCGCCAGAGTCGCTTATAGGGAAAACCTCGCCACGCCGACGAAATGGCCGCGGACGGTGCCGCCAGGTTCGCAGACGAACACGTCATACCAGTAGGAGCGGAAGTCCGGCGAATTGAGTTTCAAGGTCGCCGTCATGACCTTTCGCGGGGCGAGGGCGGGCAGCATGGCGCCGCCGACGCAGGGATACGCATTGGGATCGGGGGCCGCGAATACGGCCTTGCGGGGACGTGCGAAAACGACGACCGCGAGCGGCGCGCTTGTTCCAGACGGGGCGACGAGGGTCACCTCGCTTGAACCGGAATTGCGGCCGAACGCGTTGAGGATGCGGACTGGTGTGGCTTCGTCCTCGGCGATGTCAGGCGTCGGGATTACATCCGCCGGAACATCTTCGGCGGAGCGGATGAGTTCGGTTTCGGAGCCGAGGGCGCAGAGGCTCTTGTCGCAGGCTGTCTCGGCATAGACGTAGTTTTGTCCGAGCCAGGTGTAGATGATCGGTTCGCGGCGGTCGGCCGTCATTTCAAGGGGCACGCAGACGCCGACGGCTGCGTGGTCTGGGACGGAGAGCATCGCGCTGCCGATCCTGAAGCGACGCAGGAGTTCGGAATAGAGAATGGATGAGTCCTCGCAATCCCCGCCAAAGCGGAGGAGCGTCTCGGACGGATGCCGTGGCCAGTCCGTGGTCTTGTTCTTCGGATCCCGCACATAGGGGAGGCCCTCCTGGACGAAGGAGAGGAGGAATTCGGCGAGCTTCGTTTCATTCGCGCCGGGGAAGGCGGAGTCGAACTTCTGGCGAAGTCTGTCGCAAAGGTCTCCAATGAACTCGCGGTAGGGGTCGTTGAAGCCGTATTCCACATAGGAGTCGCAGGAAATGCGCGAGCGGAAGGAACCATCCAGGAAGCCATTGTAGCGTTCGCCTCCGTCCTTTTCCGCAAATCCCGCCTCAAGGGAGAATTCCTTGCCGCAATAGTGCCAGCGGAGGGAGACTCCGGGACGGCCGAGGGCCGGCGGTTCGGGGAACTCGGTGCGTTCGGCCCAGACGGATTCGGGCTGAAGGTCCGAGACGTCAAAGGTGCGCGGGTCGGACATCCAGTCATGGTCGCGGACGATTTCAGGAACGGGGACCGAGAACTCCTCGATCTCGGCGAGGGTGCCGGAGAGGCGCGACTCGATGACGGAAAGGATTTCAAGCGACCATTGGACATCCTTTTCAAAGGTTTCCGCCTTGCCGGGCTCGTCCAAGTCGAACTCAAAGGCGGACCGGGAGAAGGAGCGGAGCCAGCGGAGGCGGGACTTCGCGTCCTTCTTTGACTCGAAGATGCCCCGTGCCTCGCGCAGGGCCTTTAAAACCGCGGCCTGGCCTTTCGGCTGCTGGAAAAGCGTGCGCAGCAGCCCGTGGACGGTCTTGCCGCTGTTGAGGGGCTGGACAATCCAGGCGACTGCCGCGGCAACGGCGTCTTCCCTGCCGCGTTGGTGGAATACGGGAATGGCCGCGTAGAACGGGAAATCGGGAATGACGCGCAGCACGAGTCCGGAGAGGAAGTGCGAAAGGACAACGGAAAAAGCGCCGTCCTCCGTGCCCCAGCGCCCGACCACGCCGCGTTGGATTTGCGCGATGCCGTCACGGGGGCTGAGGCGCCGCGGCACAAGCAGAAGCCCGGAGAAGTAGGCCGGGTAGGAATACGGCCGCGGCGGCATGGTCCGCTGGCTTTGGCCGATATGGTTGACGAGGCCGCAGATCGAGGCGGATATGACGCGCGGCAGCCCGCGGCAGTCCGGCAGGTCGAAGAACGTGAAGGCCCGTCCCGCGTCGGTTGTCGGTTCGGCGGGAACGCTCACGGGCTCGATTGTCCACGACATGGTGCGGACAGGGGTGTCGAAATCCATGCCGTCGCCGTTCCAGGGACGCTTTCTCAGCTTGCAGACGCAGCTTTCGTCTCCGTCGACGAATCCGTCAACGGTGAAGACGGAATCCGAGGCGCTGGAGGCGGACGAATGGATGTCGCCGAGCGCGGAACGGCCGAAGACGAGCATTTCGGCGTGGGCGAGGTCTATGGCGCCGATGGCGATGTCCTGGTCGTCTATCCACTTGGCTATGGATCCGGCGCCGACGGCCACGTTCTCGACCTTTCCGTCGCGGATGGTCTTTGGCTTGATGAGGCCAATGAGCGGTTGGTCGCCAAGCTGGACGACATCCTCGTCCGTGTAGGGGAGGATGCCGAAGTCCGTTCCCTTGCCGGCGTTGCTCTTGACGGAGCCGTCGCCCTCGAAGGCGATGTACGGCCAGAGGGGCGGGTGGCCATATCCAGGTTCTTCCCACTCGTCCTGGCGCCACTTTTCGTGGATGATGGCGTCCTCGGCGATTTCCGCCACGCGCATCTTCCTGGAGATGAAAATGCCGAAACGCTCCCAGGCGAAGAGATCGACGGGTTGGCCCGGATTGACGAAGCGGAGAAGGCTCCGGAGGTGGTGGATGCGAAGTGCGACGGCGGTTGAATCGGGGATGGCCGGCAGGATTCGCGTCTCCTCGCCCGCGCCGAAAATCGCCTCGGATTCGGAGGAGAGGCTGATGTAAACCGTTTTTTCATCGCCGACGGAGAGGCGGAGCGCCATGTCGGCGCGGCCGGCGAGGGCGGTAAGGTAGAAGACGGCATCCGCGTCGGCGCCGGAGTCGATTTCATCGATGCGGGAGACGACCTGGAGTTTGCCGCGTCCGTCGCCGGCAGGCGCGAGACGTGCGGCGAGTTCGCGGCACTGGTGGGGGTGGAGACCCTTTCGGTAGAGCACGACGCCAAGGGGGTTGCCTGAATCGTCAACGAGTGCGAGACACTCTTTGACAACCGCCTCGCAGATTTCGCGGGCGTCCTTGTCGTCGGACATGACGAGGGGGAGGCTCCAAGCCGAGCTGCATTCGCGCGGAAGAAGGGTTATGGCGTTGCCGCCGTCGCCGGCGGAGAGGTTGAACTTCGAGTCGAAGAGGCGGTCGGCCAGGACTTGGGCGCCCTCGTCCTCGCGGAGGCGAGGTGTCGCGACCACGAACTGCGGACGGAGATTGCCCGAGACGAGAATCAGCCGCATCTTGTGCAGGAGGAACGGGAGGTGCGCGCGTTCGGTGACGTCAAGTTCCATGAAGTCGTCGACGATGACGACCTCAAAGAGGCGCAACAGGTCGCGGAGCGGTGCGATTGAGGAGCCGTCGGCGTCAACGCCGCGCCCTTCGAAGAAAATGCGCTCAACGTCGCGAGGCGTCGCGAAGAGAATGTTTGGCGGGACGATTTCCCTGGCGCTGGCATCTGAATCATTCCTTTTTGAATGCTCGTCTGCGCGGGCCTTGATGGCCATGACCCATTGATGTGCCTTTTCGGCGTTTAGGACGCCGCAACGGAGGAAGCATTCAAGGAAAATGTCGCGAAAGCGCTTGTCGGCCTTGGCGCAGAGGGTGTCGGCCTGGGCGGCGTCTGCCACGAGGTAGAGGACGCGTTGGCGACGCGCGAAGGCGGCGTACATCGCGGCGGCGAGAAGGGCCTCGGTCCGGCCGGTTCCCTCATCGCCGGAAAGGATGATGTCGGAGGAAATGTCGTTGCCCTTGGCGGCGGCGACACGGACCTCCTCGGCGGCGGAGCGGAAGCGGGAGAAGAAACGGAATTGAAGTTCGGTGGGGTGCCGGTCCTCCTCGCCTCCCATGAGCATCCAGAAAGCTTCCGCGTCAGGTGATGTGGCATCTGGCGACGTTGGCGAACCGGGGATGGGAAGGCGGTCGGGCTTCGGGGGATCGCTGGAAGCGATGCGGACGCCTTCTGGGAGTTTGCGGCAGAGGGTTTCAAGCCATTTCGGCGGGGAGTCCTTGTCCTCCTCCGAGTCGGCGGAACCGTCACCGGACTCGCCGCCATGGCCGCGCAAAAAGTCCAGGAGACGCTTCCAGAAGGATTTGCGGGGTGCTTTCTTTTCATGGCCATTTTTATCGGCGGCGATTTCCTCCTCTGACAGCTGGCGGCGGAAAAGCGACCATACAGCGAAACAGACCATTGAGAGGGGAAGCAGCGTCGTGAGGGCGGCGGCGCGGAGTGCGACAGTTGAAAACCCTGAGAACGCGGCAGGGAGTTTCAGCGTGCGCAACCAGCCTTGAAGGTCGCCTATTAGCGAAAGGCCTGCCAGTCCCAGGAAGAGCATGCCGAGGACGAACCAAAGCGGACGGCGAACCTTGCGCGTCCGCTTTTTGCCTTCCTGCTTCTCGTCCTCATCGCCATCGGCGAAGCGAACCCAGAGGAGGATCAGCAGAAAAGGGGCGAAACAGAGCGCGTTGAGGATGAAGAGCAGTTGCTGTGGAACGAGGCGGATGCCAAAACGCGTCTGGACAAACGAGAGCGTCGCGGGGACAACCCAGAAGAAGGCGAAGAGGCCGACCATCCCCCGTGGAAAGGGAATGCGGTCGGGGTCGTCGGTTTGCTGTGCGAGGCCTGCGCGCGCGACAAGGTGGAGCAGGGCGAACGAGAGGACGAGGCCGAACGAGAGGGAGGCGGCCGCCGCCGCGACCAGGAGGATGGGCGTTGGGTGGGTGATGGCCGCGCGCCAGCCCGATGCGCCTGTGAGGAGCAGTGCCGCGACGGCGACAAAGGCGACGACGGGCAGGAGACCGATGGCGAACCACCACTTCCGCTGCTGCCTGAGCGACTTCGGGTGCGATGACCAGTGTTCAAAAAGCGCGGTAAGGACAGGCGTTTCTTCCCGGGATTTACTCATCGTGCGCCTCCTTTGTGACCGGCCATGTCGAGCGCTTCATGGCGCGACAGGAACGACAGCCTTCCGTCGTCGTCGCGCCCGATGCCGTAGAGGCGGATGTCCTGGAAGTAGAATGCAACCTGGGGAAGGCCGTTGAGGATGGGGGTTTCGGTGACGGGGATGTCCATGAAAGCGCCGCCGATAAGGGTTCTTGCGCTCTGGGCGGCCCCTTGACCGCGCCTCTGGTCGCGTTGCGATTCCGGTTCCTCGAAAACGAAGACACGTGCGGGCGACTCGGCGGCCTCGTGGTCGTCGACATGCGCGGTGGCGAGAATGAATCCAGAGTCGCCACGGACGATGCTGATTTGCGCCGGGAGTTTCTCGCCCACGCCGCGCGCGGCGAGGAGGTCGGCCTTTTGGGCGGCGCAGAGGCGGTCGCACAAGGCGCGCAGCCATCTGCGGATTTCCGGGATGAGGACACGCGCCGGGAGATTGCCGCAGTGGTAGCGGTCGGACTTGTCGCAGATTCTTTGCCAGAGGGCCACGAACGAAGACTGGCCGGATTCATTCAGCGCTTCGTTAAGGACGCGGTCGGAGTTTTCGCTGCGGCCGATGGCGAAGGCGCCGGACGTGAGGACCTCGGAGAAGCGCGTGTACTGAAGATAGGCATCCCGCTCGCGTTTGGCATCGGCCTCGGCACTGGCCAAAGACTGCTCCTCGGCCGCATCCGCGGATGCGTCGCCGCGGTAGAACGCGGAGAGGGACGGACTCTGAAGCTCGATGGAGAGGATGCGCCACACGCGCTCAAGCAAGCGGCGGAGTGCGGCCCAAGATCCAATGCGAAGGGCGGTGCGGTGCTGCGTTTCGGCCATCTTGACAGTTTCGACTGCCGCGCAGTGGCGCGCGTCCATTGCGTCGTCAACCGCGTCGGCGACATCGATGAACTGACGTGCTGCGTTCGTTCCGGAACGGCGGTGCAGCCACGAGATGAACAACCAGGCCAAGCAGGCGCCTAGCGCTGAAAAGGAGGCCAAAATGACTGAGGCGACGGGGGCGGCGCCAAGCGAGAGTGCCGCGCGGAAAATCGTGAGGCCGCAAACGAGTGAAGTGGCGATGAAGACGAGCATTCCGTATGGCGCCGTGACATAGTGCTTCTGGGCCGCCTTCAACTCCTTTGCCGCCGCTTCCAGAGTCTTTTTCGATTTCTGCCGATTCATCTCCTTTTCGACGACCTTCCGCCAGCACTTGTAGACCTCGCCGCCGTCGATGGTGTCCGACGGGCGGTTGGCGTCGCTTCTTCTCAACTCTATGGAGACGTTTTTGGGGTCTTTCGCAACGGAAGGGAATACGAAGGAAGGCGAAAAGGGACCGTCATTTTCGCCGGCCTGGAAGAGTTCGAGCTCGCGTTGCGCGAAATTGTCGCGCGCCCGGGCCATCGGGCCGCTCCAGCGCCGCTTGTCGTCAAGCCGATTGTCTTTCTCGACGTCCACCGGGTAGGAGTGCCAGTCATCTACTTCGGGCGGATGCTTTACATCTCCGCCCGAAAGCGCCGTCGGAATTCCGGCGAAAGTGGAGGCTTCGCTGTTTTTCGCGGAGAGAATCTTTTTATGCGGGGGTTCTTTGCCGTCAACGGCGTCGGTTTGCCTTTCCAGGTTTTTGTAGGCCTTCGTCAGGGCGGTCGTCACCATCTCCGTCATCTCCGCCACGGGATAGTCGAAGAGGAATTCGAACGAGCGCCAAAGATGGACGCCTGGAAGGAGAAGGTCGTCGGTGCCGGGCGAGGAAAGCGCGACGAGGAGACGCAGGAGCAGACGTCCGGCGAGGACGGGCCACAGGCAGGCGGCATGGAGGGCGTCGTTGCCGAGTTCGACTTCCAGTCGGCCGTCGATGAAGAAACAGGTCTTAAGGGCGCCATGGTCGGTGAACTCGGCCTGTAGAGCCTTGAGCCGCTCCTCCGAGAGGCGGACGCGACCTCCGCGCGCGACGACGAGCGCCGCATGGCGGATGTTGCGTGACTGCTCGTCGGAGAACCAGTATTCGACCGAGCGGTTGAAGGCCCCCGCCCAGCGCGCCACCCGCAGGATCGGCTCTACGCCAACCCATGCCGTCGTCGGATTGCGGCGCCGGGGACCGCTCCCGTTGTCGTCGTCCTCTTCGTCGAGAAAGACAATGTGGAGCACGAAGGCGCCAAAGAACTTCGCGACAATGTCTTCGGCGGCGAAGGCCGAACGGTCGGCGGAGGAGAGGCCGAGGAGCCGTGCCGGAAGGGGAGGCTCGCCGGCCTCGCCGGCGGCCTCCCAGTCTGGCTCGGCGTCCCAGATCCGCACGGCCGCGCCGTCGAAGTTCCATCCCGAATCGCCGACATCACCGAACCATGCCGGCGGCAAAACGCCGCCGTCGCGAAGGGCGTCCTTCTCGGCACGCGGAACGATGACGACGAGCGGCGTTGGCATGGCGCATGGCTCCGTTGGACGGTGCTACTTCCGACCGGCGAGACGCTTCAAGAGCGCCTCGTAAACGGGTTTGTCCTCGTCGTCGGCCGTGTCACGCTGGACAACGAGCCAGTCCTTGCGGGCCTTGAACAACTTCTTGAGGTCGCCTCCGCCTAATTCCGGCGAGACATGCTCTTCGAAGAGCGCGGCCTCCTCGGCGATCAGCTTCCTGATGGCGTTGCCCTCGTCGACGTCGGCCTGCTTGAGGGTGCCGTCCTTGCCGGTCTTGCCCTTGCCCATGAAGAGTGTCAGGAGGTTGCAGGCACTGGTGCAAAGTCTCTTGCCCTTGTTCCAGGAGCATTCCGGATTTGGTTCTGCGCGGGCTTCGTCCTCGTCCCAGGACAACGTCTTGCGCGTAAGAGTCCAGACCTGGCCCTTTTCCTGCAGGCGGATTGTCGGAAGCGACCATCCAAAGGGGGCGATTTTTTCGGCGAAGAACTTGGACTGCGCCTCGTTCAGACCTGCGCCGAGAAGGGCGTAGAGAATGACGTCGAGCGCTTCGTTCTCGGCCGAGGCTTCGGCCGCTTCGTCTTCCATCATCCAAGGCTTCCAGCGGTAGGACGACAACTTCTTGTCGAAAATGAAGATTGGAGACAGATAGCCGATGCCCTTGTTGTGGTTCTCGGTCGTGAAAATCGATTCGCCGTCGCGACTTTCGGCCTTCTGGAGCCAGGTCGCCACGTTGGGCTTGGCGTAGTACTCCAGGGATATGACCTTGTCGAGCAGGTGCCGTCCTTGCGCCTTGTCAGTGTCCGAAAGCATGATGCCCTCGGAAACGAACGCGACGTAGCTGAAGGGCGTGACGCCTTTCGAGTTCGCAAGGCCGAAGGCCTGGACCTTGGCGTGCGGCGCGTTCGCTTCGATGTAGTCCTTGAACTTCTGCTGGACCGGGATAAGGTCGAACGGAACGAACATCATCACGCTGTGGTGGGCCCCGGTCGTCTCGGCAATCCACCAGGGCGCGCATGTTTCGGCGAGCGAGGCCGCGATGGCGAGGCGGAGTTCTTCCATCTCCGGGAGAACGGGCGGATCCGTTGGGTTGTGCGGATCTGCCTGGGGTACCACTCCCAGCGTCTTTTCAAACTTCTTGTTCAATTCGGCCCGGCGGACGCCCGAGCCCTTGGCTCCGGCGATGGCCTTGTTCCAGAACTCGCGGTTACGCTCGAGAACCTTCTCGAACGTGAAATGGTCCATCATGAAGTTGTCGACAAGGCTGACGTTCGTGCGAACGGCATCCATCAGATCGCGGACGAACTTCTTGGATGCAGTCCCGTCATTGTCAATGCCCAGCCGTTCAAGCGTGCCGTCGTCAACGATGCGGGAGATGAAGGCGCGCATGCCGTCGCCGATGTTGTACGAATCACGGACGGAGTCTTCGAGCTCGCGTCTGGACGCGACAATCGGGCGCAGGATTCTGCGGTAGAAGCGGCTGCGGTCATCGGCGTCGTAAAGGGTGCTGTCGATTGTGTCGGGGGTGGCGAAAAGAAGCGAGAAAGCGTCGTCACCCGCCTTGCCGCCTGCGGAGACGGGTTCGTCGAGGGCGAAGGCTGCGCGGGCCTCGCGGCAGCAATCCGCAAACTTCTCGCACGCCGCGATGAGCTTCTCGACCTTGCCGAGGGCGGGGGCGAATGCCTCGTCGAAGGCCGCCTTGATTTTGGGGTAGTTGACTGCCGCGACGCCCTGCGGTACGATTCCCCAGTAGCGGCCGCCCCCCTCGTCCTGGACGAGTTGCTTGATTTCGTCGGCATTGAAGGCCCCGACGCCCTTTACACGCTCCTTGAACGTCCTCTTGGAGAAGATCTTGAGGGTTGTCCTGACGGCCTCGGCGGGATTGGTGGCTCCTCCGGTGGCGGACGTCGCCATCTGGAGTGTGGCGGGGGCGCCACTCTGCGCGGCCTCGATGCCCGCCTTGACGCCTCTGAGAAATTCCAGGGCGCTGCCAATGGACTTCGTCTGGCGGTAGACTTCCTTCATGGCCTCCACGATGACGGCCTCCCCCTTCTTGCCGTCGAGTCCAAGCGGTCGTCCCTCCGCATCCTTCTTGCCGAAACCGGCGAGCGCCTGCTGGACGGCGGCCTTGATGTCCGCGTCCTTCGCCGGCTGGAGGACCGCGCCAAAGGCGTCCTCGGCGTCGGCGAGAGTCCATTCGCCCATGGATTCGACCGCATTGGCGAAGGTGGTGTGGTACTTCTTTCCGGCAAGCAGCGCAGCCACGGCGCGCTGGTAGAGCGTGGTTCCATCAACGGGTCTGAGCTGTGAGTCGCTGCGTACAATCGCGTTAATCGGGTTCTCCTTGAAGAACTCGGCGACATCGGCGGCGACGTCTTTGGAACTTGTGGAGAGGCCGCCAAGGGCCATGCCGCGCACGCGTGCCTCAAAGTAGGCGTGGATGTGGAGCGTGTCAATCTCGAAGGTGGAGGCGCCCAGGCTGTTGAACGGATCGCCGTTATTGATGGCGCAGGCCGAAATCTCCGGATTGGCGATCATCGCGTAGATTGCGGCGCCGGCCATCTCATGGTACTGGCGGTTGTCGTCGAGAATCGCTGAGCGGCTGCGGCCGCAAATCAGGTAGGCGCCGCTGACAGGGGCGCCGGAGTTCGGGTTGATCTCGAGGTCTACCTTGAGCACGTCGGTGCTGCGGCGGGAGGGTGAAGCCATGTCGGGGAGGCGGAAGGCAAAGCGTTCATTGCCGGTCGCGCCGCCGTTTTGCATCCAGCACGAGAGTTCGGAGAGACCGGTGGCGGAGTTGACCTCGAGCGCGAGACCCTGTTCCTGATTGTCGCGCGCGACGCAGTCGAAGACGTTGGCGTCGAAGAAGATCCCGACAGGCGGCACGGTGATTTTGTAGTTGTCAAGGAGGTATTCCCTGATCTTGAAGGTGATCAGGCTCCAGCAGCCGCGTCCGGTGCCGCCGGAGAGGCCGGCCACCACGATGAGGTTCATGTTTTTGAGTTGCTCTGGATCGCCGTTGCCACGGCCGACCATGCGGTCGACAATGCGCTTGACGGCGTCGCCGATTTCGCGGAGCCGATACCATGCGAGACCGTAGGAGGCGGGCGGACACTGTCCTGCTCCTTCAAGGAGATTGGTCACTTTGGGCGCCGTGAAGGGGTTCCCGTTGGCGTCGAACCACCAGTTTTCACGGATGCGCGCAAGGCCCGGGTCGTCGGGATGAAGGGAGAACGGATCCACGAAGTTCGGTTTGACAATTTCGTTGAGAATGTTCACATTGTGCGAGAGCTGGATTGACTGCACGAAGGGCGGGGCATAGTTGCCCATCTGCGACTTGATGTCCTCGTCGAACTTGTCGAGCGCCGTCCTGTCCGTGTCGACGGCCATGTAGTAGATTTCATCGCACATTCTTGGCAGCTTCTCGGGATTTTGCACGAGGAGCCGGTTAAGGGCGGTCATTGTCGTAATGCCGGAGCCGCCGCATCCGATGATCAGGTTGAGTTTTGAGGCCATGTTGAGTCCTTTTGGTTGGTGGTTGAGGGTGGAAACGAGAGAGAAGTGGGCTTACGCGGCGAAGACCGCGATTAGCGCGAAGGCCGCGCCAAAGGCCAGGAGGGTCAGCCCGATTCTGAGCCAAAGGTACCCGTTGTGGGCGTTGCGCTTGGAAGTGTCGATTTTGATCCAGAGCGCTGTCATGGCGCCGGGGCGCGATGGCGACTGTGTCTCAATCTTGACAAGCCGCCCGTTGTTGAAGGGAACCGTTTTCATGTCGTTCGGCTGCTCACCGACCCGGGCTGACGGGGCGCGGTCGGTCTTGTCGTCGTCGGCGCGGGCCGTGGTGCTTTCCGTGATGTAGAGGTTCGCCTGTCCGTTGGCGGTGGCCCTGCCCCAATCTTCGGGCGCGGCAACCCCGACGAGGGCGTGGAGTGGTATCTTCGCACGGTTCGCACCGGTTTCCCAGAACGTCGAGAGCTTCGTGGGCGATGCCGGCATCTCGTCGAGCGCAGTGGCCTCGGTGAAGGAATTGTCATCGTCGGGAACGGCGAAGATCTTCCAGAATCGCGGGTCGTCGCCGGCAAAGTAGTACCAGACGTAGGCGGTTACGGCGGTGGCAAGCAAAAGGAGGAGGGCCACAAGCCAGGCGCGGCAGACTCGTACGGAATGGATTTCCGGCTCGGACGGAACGCCTGCCGGGTCGATTGCGACAAGTGAGAAGACTTGCTTGCCTACGTCGCGGCAGTCAAACTCCACGATTTGCTTGTCGTCGGAGTCGGGGATCGGCTCGCCGTTGCACGTCCAGCGCAGGCCGGAAATATCGCCCGTGCTCGTGTCCACAAGCGCAATGGCGCCGCCTTGGGAGACCCAGTTGCCGACGGGCTTTTCGGATGACGACGAGGAGCAGATCTTAAAATGGGCCTTCGGGGGCTTGCGGTCGATTCGAATTGTCCTCGTCGCGGTTTCCATCTTGCCACAGGAGGAGCAACGCGCTGTCACGGACACCGTCTTCTCGCCGAAATCCACGAATGAGTGCACGACGGGATTGAGGTTTGTCTCGGACGATCCGTCTCCAAAGCTCCAGCGTATGTCGGTTGCTCGCGTCGAAGCTCCTGGGGTCTCGTATGAGACGGACATTTTGATTGGGCGTCCGCGTCCGAACGGGGTGTCGTCTTTGTCGTCGGAGTCTTCGCGGTCAATTGTTAGAACTGGATTCAATGCGGGGCATTGTGCGGAAGTCTGGACAGAGAACAACTTCTCCTCGCGACAGTTGGCGCAGATGGCGGTTGCGGAAATTGTCCAGGCCTTTTCTGTGGCGTATTTGTGCTTGACGACATCCGTCGCGGCGGCGGTGTTTGTCGTACCATCGCCGAAGTCCCATGTCACGGACTTGACGGAGGCGCTCTTTGGATCGAGCTTGAGGCGGACGGAGAACTCCTCACCTAAGGCGATGTCCTTTGGCGCTTCGATGGTGGCGATGATTTCAGGGCAGGAAACGCGGACGATGGCATGGTCCGTCTCACGCGGGGGGGATCCGTCTGGAAGACCCACGCGGGCGTATACCTCGCAGGACAGGCGCTTGAGGTTGGGGACGGAGTCGAACTGGTGCGTGTACCTGGCGCCCTTGGCGTCCTTGAGCGCCTGTTCGCCCCCGCCTGCGGGGCGCAGGAACCAGCGCACTTCCTTCGAGTCGGCTATCCCGGAGACCTCCGCCTCGAAATCGAGCGTCCCGCCATAGAAGACCTGGGCGTTGTTGGAGGGCTTCTTCAATTCAATGGACGCATTGGTCTTGAGTCGGAACGGGATGGGGTCGGAGATGACCTTGCCATCCTCGCTGCGCGCGAAGATATCCCGGTCTCCCTGCCCGTCCTCAACGGGGAACACGTGGGAAATGCCGGCGGAGCCGTCCGCCGCGACCTTTGCGGGGCGGCCGACGACAGTCTCCACCCCATCCGCGCTGACAACGAAAACGACATTGCCCGACACGCCCTTCGACGCCACCTTGAGCTCGACCGTGGCGCCGGTTTCCACCTCGGCGTCCGGAAGTGGCAGGACGACATCGAGGCGGACATCCTTCGCCTTCGCCGAAAACTGGACCGGCGCGGCAACAATGGCGTCTTCGCCCTCGCCCGCGGCAAACGACACGGAAAACTCGCCGCCCGCCTCCGGGACGTTGAAGTGCGCCGTCGACTTCTTGTCCGTGACGGGCGACTGGATTGGCTGCCCGACCACGGCGCCCGAGGCGTCCTTCACCGTCCAGACGCCCGCCGCGAACCCTCCTTCGACGGATGCCTCAAGGAGCACGGACGCCTCGGCGTCAAAACGCTCGTTGGGTTCGGGCTTCGAAATCGTGGCAAAGGGGGCCGGCGACACCGTGAACGCGACGTCGGGCGTTTCCTCGGGCGAAACGCGCCGCATGTTTGCGCGGACGCGGACCTTGTGTTCGCCAACCTTTGCAAGCGGGTACGAGAGCCGGCTTGAAGCACCGCCCTTCGCATCCTCCCCGACGACGGGTTCGCCATCCACAAACCAGTCGTAGGAGGCAACCTCCCCCACCCCCGTACAGGTGAACACGGCCGTCTGCCCGACCTTGAGCCCGGACGGGACCGCCCCCATCTTGACGCCGGCCTCGACCACGACGACGGATCCCCCCGCCTTTGCTGGAATGAGCCCCGGCTTCTCAGCCAGGACGGAGAAGGGCACGCCCTTCGGGTTCGGCGCTGCAAACGGATGGGATACGCGGGCGCCCTTGGCGGTCGTACCGTCGCCGAACGACCAGGTGAACGTCGCGCCCTCGGTTCCCTCGGCGGAGAACGAAACCGCCTCGCCCACCTTGGCGACGATGTCGGAGTCTGGCCCGGGCTTGACGGCGGTAATGGTGACGGCCCCCTGCCGCTCGAACGAAAGGCTCACGGGCGGGGGCTGGATGAAGCGACAGGCGCTCACGCCTTCGGAAAAAACGAGGGAAAGGTCGAACGAGGCCCCCTTCCCACCGGCGAAATAGGATGCGGGAACCCTGAAGCAGACCTCGGAGGACGTGGCGTCCCGGGCGACGTGGATGGCGTCGCCGCCGATGTCCGTCCCGTCCGGCAGGCGGAGCCTGACATCCGCGTCGAATCCGTCGGCTAGCACCGTGTTCCAGCGCTTCGGGGAAATGGACACCGAATAGGGGATCCGGAGATTGACCTTGCCACCCGCCGCAATGGGGTTCTTAAGCGAAACGCTCGACATGCCCGGCTTGACGCGGCAGGGTATGGGGATGACGACCTTTCCCCCCTTTGGCTCCGCCCAGAGATACCTTTCGCCGAAAGGCCTGTCAGCCGGTTTTTCCGTGGAGTTGATCCAATTGAGGCATGCCGTGAAGCCGTCCTCGGCGAAAAGCGCCTTGAAGTTGTCGATGTCCGCCTGCGTGTAGCGCTTCTGTCCGAATTGCTTTCCGCCAACGAAGTCGTTGCCGTCGGAGAAAACAACGATGCAGACGTTGCGGCCTTCCTTCTCGATCAGGCGCTGCGCCTCCTGGCAGGCGAGAAAGAGCCCGCCGTAAAGCGGCGTCAAATCATATTTTATGGGTCTCGCCCAGCTCCGGACCGTCTTGATGAGGGCCGCCTGATCCTCGGATGACCTGATTTCCTGCCTGGGGAAGATTTCGGCGGGGCCGCTGCGGTTACCAACCTTCACCAGGTAGGCGACGGAGCCGAACTCGATTTGCTCGACGATCAGCGGGAATGTCCTGAGGAGGGCCTCCCACCTGGTGCAGGTCTCGGACGGCGTCCCGTCGTCCTTTTCAATGACCGCGTCCCTGCTCTCGACCATCGAACCCGAATGGTCAAGGACGAAAATCCAGGCGACACCTGGGACTGATGCGTCATCGGCGTCGACCGCCCCGGCATCGGCACGCTGGAAGGACAAATTGACGGTGAGCGGAATCGTGTCTGCCGTTGCATTGCGCAAAAAACCAGCACAAAACACAACAATCGCCAGTGAAAACAGTTTTTTCATGGTGGACATCCAATTCAAATTGGCGAAAATGACAATAAAAGAGAATATAATAATACCAAAATTTTCATGAATCCCGCCAAACAATTTGCGAAGCGAGCAGTTTTTCCTTGTTGGAATGGAGAATGAGGAATATCATATTTACCTATCTCTTGGCACGAAACTTGAGGAGCTAACATGAGCAGAATGGTCGGGACGGTGTCCCGCGGAATCCGCGCGCCCATCATACGTGACGGCGACAATCTTGTTGAAATAGTGGTCGAATCCCTGCTTGCGGCGGCGAAGGAGGAGCCCTTCGCCATCCGCGACCGCGACATCGTCGCGGTCACGGAGGCGGTCGTGGGGCGCGCGCAGCGCAACTACGCGACGGTCGACGACATCGCGGCCGACGTTTCGGCGAAGTTCGGGAACGACACCGTCGGCGTGATCTTCCCGATCCTCAGCCGCAACCG
>JAEEGL014711272.1_pt1 | contig 18889 bp, 15 predicted proteins | sample 9134231 | NCBI WGS metagenome assembly JAEEGL01 (sample SAMN16246548, study PRJNA631951) | gut metagenome | biome: gut microbiome; feature: rumen; material: fiber-attached | host: Bos | place: Iran: Karaj | collected 2018-10 | reverse complement strand
GTCGAATTCTGGACTGGTTCCAACCCCCTCGCTTCTGGCGACTCCTACTTCGAGAAGGATGACCAGGGCAACTCCATCGCCGCTGTCAAGAATGCTGACGGTACTCTCTCTGTGGAAGTGACCGCTGCTAACGGCGAAAAGGCTAACCTCACTCTCCAGCGCGACGAAAACGTTGTCCGCGCTCTTGACGCTGAAGGCAACCTGGTTGCTCAGTACGAAATCGAAAAGTAATTACTTACTTTACAGATTTGAAAAAGGTCTCGGCATAAGCCGGGACCTTTTTGTATAGTCACAAGATGTTGCTATGGCAACTTCTTAATGCTTGCGCGGCGGAGCCTGTCGTTTAGCGCCATGCCGAGCCCAGCATCTGGAATGGGGTCTACCAGAATCAAGTCATATTCGGGCTTGTCCAGTTCGTGCATTAGGGCGTAGAGTTTGGCGGTCGCTTCCACCAGGTCGCCCGTTTTTGACAAATTAGCAGTCTCGGGGACGACTCCTTCCGTATTCCCGAAGGCGATTCTCGCTGTGCGGGCCGGCAACTGAATGTCTTTTGTTATTGGCCCATAATATAGCGGTACCTGTGGTCTGTAGTGGGTATCGCACTGCCCTGGCGCCGTCATGGGCTGGCCCGGTTTGGAACTGGAAATGCCAAGCTTGACTTTGCCAAGAACCTTCTCCACCATTTCGGCGGTAATGGCTCCGGGCCTTAAAATGGTGGGAACCTCTCCTAGTAGGGAGATAATGGCGCTCTCTACGCCTACCTGGCAAGGGCCTCCATCTACAATGCCTGCGATACGGTCACTTAACTGTTCGGCTACATGCATCGCCGTAGTAGGGCTTACATGCTTGAACAGGTTAGCGCTGGGGGCAGCAAGAGGTAAGCCCGACTTTTTGATAATCTCTTGGGCCACAGGGTGCGACGGAAATCGCACCGCTACCGAAGGTAGGGCGCTGGTGCACAAGTCTGGAATACAATCCTTTTTAGGAAGTACCAGCGTCATGGGGCCCGGCCAGTAGGCCTCGGCCAGCTGGTAGGCTGCATCGGGAATGTTCTGTGCCACATCTTGCAACTGAGCGATGTCTGCAATATGGACTATCAGAGGGTCAAAGGTGGGACGCTCTTTGGCCGCAAATATTTTGGCTAGCGCATCAGGGTTATAGGCGTTGCCCGCAAGACCATAAACGGTTTCTGTTGGTATAGCAACAACCTGCCCGTCTTGCAAAAGACGGGCAGCGTCGTCAACACTTGTCCATGGAGGGTAGGGCACGGCTTATTCCGCAGCAGGCGCGGACTGTTCTTCGTCTTTACGGCCGAAGGCGAAAACCTGGTCGCAGGCAGAGTTGAACCGCTTCCACACCTTGTCGGACTCGCTACGAGGAACAGCACCAACTTCTTTCCAAAGACGGCGCAGGTGCTTTACCTTGTTCATGGCTCCGCCGACAGTTTGTTCGTTCAGGTCTGTCAGCAGGTCTTCGGCCTGTTCGCACAGCAGGATCTTTTTCTGAAGATTGTTCTGCCTTGCCTGTTCTTGAATGTCAAGCTGATCGCGCCTGCGGGTAAAGAAGTCGTCGCAAATTTCGCGGAATTCCTTTTGCAGGGCAGCGTCATCAAGGCCGCAAGAACCGAGTTCTCGCCATTCCTTTTGCAGGTCGCGAACGGCGTCTGCCAGCTGGTTGCTGCCGGCGCTTTCGGCAAACTGCTTCACCTTCTCGATCATCTCTTGCTTCTTGGCTTTGACTTCGGAAATCTTTGTGCGGACTTCTTCATTTACCTGAGCATACTTGTCTATGAATTGGTTAATGAAATTTCCAAACCGGCTGTTGATGGTCTCGACAGCTTCTTTCGGCACCATGCCGATTTCTTTCCATTCGGCTTCCAATGCCTTCACCGTATCCACCAGTTCCTGGGTGATATTTTCCAGGTTCAAAGCTTCTAGCTTGGTGCAGAGATCTTCTTTCTTTTTAAGATTTTCCTGCTTGGAGGCGTCCATTTCTTCAAAGTGGCCACGCTTCTTTTCGAAGAAGGCGTCGCAAGCTGTACGGAAGCGGGCCCATATTTCTTCGGACTTGCTCTTGGGAACGGGACCGATGGCCTTCCAGGATTCCTGCAGCTGTTTGAGCTTGCCGGAGGTAGCGTTCCAATCGGTAGATTCCTTCAGGGCTTCGGCTTCTTCGCAGAGCTTGAGCTTGCGTTCGTAGTTGTCTTCGCGGGTCTTGTCCTCTTGTTTTAGAATTTCTTTGTGCTTGGCATAGAAATCGCTGGTGACCTTTTTGAAACGGTCCATGAGGGCAGCAAGACTTTCTTTGGGCACCATGCCAATATTCTTCCAGGATTCCTGGATTTCTTGCATGGCTTTGAACTTGTCTTTCCAGAAAATTTCGGCATTGGCCAAGAGCTCTTCGGCCTTCTGGCAAAGTGCTTCCTTGTCGGCCAGGTTCTTTTGTCTCTGGGCCAGGCGCTCTTCGATAAAGGGGGCGCAATTTTCTTTGATCTTGTCGAACAGGCCCTGGAATTTATCCTTGAATTCTGCAAACTTGGCCGGAGAAATTGGCCCAATGTTTTTCCACTTGTTGGAAAGATTCTTGAGCTTGTCCAGCACATCCTGGCTTCCCGGCTCCTTTGTCAGAAGTTCCAGTTCTTCAAGAATCGAGGCTCTGTCGTTTTCGTTGTGCCAGGACTGCCATTGGCGCATTTCCTGGAAACGTTCTGTGGCGGCCTTGTATTCCAGCCAAAGGTCGTGGTACTTGAACTTCTGGTCGCCGACGATATCCTTCCATTCTTGGTAGGCGTTTCTGAGCTTGAGACTCAGTTCTTTGAAATCTTCGTTTTCATCGAATGCCTTGACGCGTTCGATAATAGCCTTGAGCTTTTCGGAATTCTTTTCAAAACGTTCTTGAGCTGAAGCATTGAAAGCAGAAATCTTCTCACCCAGTTTGCTACGCAGAGAGTTGTATTCCTGCAATTCTGGGTCGTCGCCCTCTAGCAGGGGGAGCTTTTCCCATTCCCGAACGATTCCGTGCAAGTGCTTCGATGTGGTTTCGACAATTTCGGTGTCAGCAAGGGCTTGCAGCTGGTCTAGCAGTTCGCGACGGCTAGATTCTTTGGTTTCGACTGTTGCGTCTTCTTCGGTAGAGGATTCTTTTTTCTTGAGGTCCTGAACCTTGAAGAATACCTGGTTGAACTTGCGAATGGCATCCGGCGTCATTTTGGACTTGTTTTCGTTCCATTCGCCTATAATCTGGTCAATGCGTTCTGCACTTTCCTGAACCTTGTTCTCGTTAACCAGGTTTTCTAGTTCTGCAAAGGTTTCCATCAAGTGGGCAACCAGTGCCTGTTTTTCGGCTTCAGCTTTTTCGGCGGCGATACGAGCAGCGTCGGCTTCGTCGCAGAATTTGTTGAAGCTTGCGTAAATTCCATCTAGGGTGGCTTGAGCAGGGCCCATGCCGAGAGCCAAGGCCTCTTTCATCAGTTCTTCGAACTGGGACTTGACAGAAATGGGGTCTTTCTGGGCGGCCAGGTGGTGAGCCTGCTGGATAAGGGCTTCCCGCTTGCTCATGAGCAGCATCTGTTCGCGCTTTCCGCCATCAGCGGCCTCTTGCATGGCCTTAATCTTGTCGGCGGCGATTTTACGGACAGAGGTGTGCTTGGAGGATTTAGCTACGTCTTGTAACAAGGATTCCGAAGAAAGCTTGTTGACGGCTTCTGTGGCGACCTTCTCGATGGGGTCCTTGGTGGCCGCAATGGCGAGCAGGTTAGCTTTGCTGATCTGCTTTACCAATTCCAGTCGAAGTTCCGAAGAAGGAAGGTTCTTGATTAAATCTTCGGCGTAGCGGGTGTCTTTAAGTTCGCTAATGAAACGCAGGGCCTCTGGGGAGGCGGCTGCGCGGAATTCTTTGAGCTTGCGGACAATTTCCTCGAAATAACGGGACTCGGCCAGTCGGCGGACATGGGCGTCTTTGTCGTTCTTTGAAATCTGCGCGAGGGCGGAAATGACCGTCAGCTTTTTAATGGCTGCAGTTCGTACACTTGCGTCTTCGTCGTACAGGGCGATTCTTTCAAAGGTGTCCTGATTGGAAGGACCCATCTCCTCGATAGCTTCGATGCGCTTGTCGGGGTTTGAATTCTGCCATTTCGGTTTAAATGCATCCAGTAAGCTCATAATATCTCCAAGGGTAAAAGGCCTTTTACGGCCTGTCCTTGTAATTTACATAAAAACATTTAAATATGTATATGTTTTTTTTAGAAAAAGCATATTTAGGGCTGGGAATTTAGCCCTTAACCCATCTTTTTAAGCCAAAAACGCCACTTTTGGGGGCGAATCTGAAAAAAAAGGGGGAGGGGTGTTCTCTGGCCCCTCATTTTTCTATCTTTTGGCCCGTGAATTTTGTAAAGACCACTATACACTTTCAGAATTCCTCACGGTCCGTGACTCTTCATGTGCCGTCGTTGGTCTTCCGTGGACTTCCTGTATTGAAGTTCATGTTGGTGGTGGGCTTTTTGCTTTTTCTGGCACAATTTGCGGCGACAACGGTCTATCAAGGCCTGTTGAACCATGTTTTGGACGACCGTGCTGAATTGGACCGGGATCTTTCCCAAATCCAGGGAACCTTGGATTACCTTAACCGCACTTCTGCGGATTTCCTCGGTGACGAACAGAGGCTCCATTCTAAATATGGTCTTCCCCTGCCCGATGAAGAGGAGAGAAGCCTGGGTACGGGCGGTTCTGTGGAACCCAAGTCCAAGTTGCTCATGGAAACGTCTCCTGTATTCGAGAAGATGGCAAACCTGAAAGACGAGGCCAACCGCCTGCATGGTAAGTTGGATAATAACAGTGGTGCCTTCAGTGACCTGACGGACTACATCAAGCAGAAGCAGTCTGCGTGGCGCTTTGTTCCGTCTATTTCTCCGACCCAGGGCCGTTACGCCTCTTCTTTTGGCCCTCGCATTCACCCTGTTACGGGCGAAGTTGGAAAAATGCATTATGGCGTAGATATTGCCAATGACCGCTGGACGCCTATCTTTGCTGCCGCCGATGGGGTGGTAGATGTAGCCCAGATGAGTTCGACCTTTGGAAACTTTGTGACCATCAACCATGGTAACGGTATCGTGACCCGATACGGCCATATGCAGATGTCCTTGGTTAACCCGGGACAGTTTGTTCGTCGTTACCAGATTATCGGTTATATGGGAAACACCGGCCGTTCTGTTGGCCCCCACCTCCATTACGAGGTATGGGTGAACAACGTGGCTGTGAATCCCCTTGCCTATATGCTCCCCGGCGACTACGCTGTGGATTGAGCGCCCCTGACCTGTTCCGCAAGGTGGCACCCTTCGGGGTAGCAGTAAGGGAAAACCCCTAGGGGTTTATCTTGAAATACATCTTGTTCTTTTCCTCCCTGGTGGTGGCTTGCCCCCAGTTTGTGGAAATATTCCCAGATCCGACAGAGGTGGCGGACCAGCAGGGGGAGTTCGTAGAAATCCGTATGGATTCTGCCTTTAGAGCAGAATCCCTATTCGTTTTTTTAGATGAAAAGGCGCCGCTCCGATTTGCCTACCCGCGGGAGGCTCGTATGGTTCTTTCTCATGAAGGTGCCGTGTGTCCCGAGAAAGAGGGTGTAGCTTGCGTGAGCCTAGGTGGATACACGCTTCCCAATTCCAGGGAATCCATTTGGAAATTACAGGCGGGGACCTGTACGGACTCGGTTTACCTGGACAAGCCAAAACCAGGGAAGTCGTACCAGCGTAAAGGTTATGGAGATCAATGGTTCATGGATGAACCTACTCCTGGGTATGGCAACCCCATTTATGAGCTGGATCTGGGCGATTGCGGCATATCGCGGGTGGAGTATGACTTCAGGGACGACTACTGGTGGGTGTCAGGCAGGCTTTCGGGTTGCAAGGAGTCTTGGTTGTATTATCGGTATCGAGACTTGTTTCACTCCGATAGTGACAGGCTGGATTCTCTGCACGTAATAGAATTCTTTTCTTTTGGAATTCCAGTCAAGGGGCCGACCTGGTTGCATCTGCAAGTTCCTGAAGATGAAATTTCCATCAATAATAGCCTGGATACTCTTTTGGCCAGAGTGGGCAATTCGCCCCTGATGGTTACCGAAGTTCATCATTGCCCTGAAGAACCCATGCCGGAGTGGGTAGAAGTTTTCAATGCTTCCCGGGTAAAGCTTCCTTTGTCTAAAATAAGGCATTGCAGTCGGGGCGGTTTTTGGGGTGTAGAGGTCGATTCTATCGGCCCTTATGAAAGTGTTCTGGTCTCTAGGGATACGGCGGCTTTACGAGAGCAAATTGTCTATCGTGATGTATCCCTGGTTCAGGCCTCTATAGGGTATTTGAATAACACGACAGGTTCTTTTTCCCTTTGTTTTGGAGAGGCTGTTGTGGATAGTGTTAGCTGGGATAAATTTACGGTGGACTGCCCTCTTGGATTTAACCCCAAAACGGGAATGGCTGAGAATACGCCTGGATTTCAGGGAAAACATTCTGAAAAATATGGCCAAGATCCTTTTATGTATAAGCTATCGACCAGGGTGTTACGAAAAAGGGGAGAGCCCTTGCGGGTGAGGGTAGAATGTGATCAGGAAGTGATGCTAAGCTTGTTGGACAGTACAGGTCAGATGGTATGGAAACAGAAGGCTCCGGCTATGTCCAATACTTGGTGGAATGTCCCGGTGCAGCAGTACACGGGGGTAGGAGCTGCCTATATCAGGCTTTCGTCGGGGGCATTTGAAAAGGTGGTGGGAATTGTCGTTCGTCCGTAGTTTTTTGGTTGTGTCTTTGATGGTGAAAATTGTTTTTGCCATCGATTCTCCGGTGCCCTTTGTGAAAAAGGCTGCGGTGCAGTCGGTAGGACTCCCAGGTTGGTATTCCAGTCCGGCAAGGCGGGGAATGACCTCTTTTGGCTTTTCTTATTGGAATGTTCCTGAAGTTCCAGACGAATGGGCCATGAGTGCAGCGGGAGAATGGGGTGATCGTGGATATCGTATTGCTTTCTTTTATGATTATACCGAAATTGACAGTCTTTTTAGGGAACATTACGGCGAATGGAATGTTGCCTATGGACTAGGCCCCGCAATGTTTGGAGTGGGTTATGGAACGGTGCTGGGTTGGGTTCCTCAAGATACGCGCTGGATTCGACATCGGCTGAAATTGGGTGCGGGATTGGAATGGGGGGCCTTTTGTGGATCCCTCTGGGCAATGGGTTTTACCGATGAACTGTGGGGTGGAAGGGGGAGTATTTCTTGGAAATCGACGGATATGTTTTCTCTGTCAGTGGAGTCAGATGGTAAAGACTTGAGTCTTGGACACACTTTTTTCTTTAAATTCGGCTCGCTTTCTGGGTTTTATCATTTTCCCCGCTTTTGCGTGGGAGTGGAACTGGTTGTAAACCTGAAATTCTTGGAATGGGGTGGAACGCATGGCTTTGGTAATGGAAATTTAGGGTGGAACGGGTTATGGGTTCGGAAAAAAATGTATTTTCAGAAACATGACGGCGATTCCTAAAATCGGAAATGTTGACTGGGCCCTGGCTTCGGCTGCTATCGGGGTTCTACTTGTTGTGGTTTGTGTAGTTTGCTTGATGCTGCTTAGAGATAGCCGCAAGAGGCAGAAATTCTACAAGCGTTTTGGTAAGAATGTAAGCGAAGGGATTGTGGTGTTGTCTCAACATCTGGAGTACCTGTATAGTATGCCTCTCTTTGTGGAGGAACCCTTAATAGAAAGGCTAGTTCAGGGTCAGGGCTTTCAGGAGCTTCTAGACACCAAGGATTGGGGCCGCATGCGCCTGTTTTTCATGGAAACCGAAAAACACAGGGATATCCCATTCCTTTTTTCGATAAAATTAGATGATAAGGATATTTTGTGGTATGAACTGCGGTGCTTCATTCACCGGATTTCTTTGTCGGAGTTCAATTATGTTTGTTTCATAAAGAATATTACCAGGGAACAGGAAAGTCGTAGGCAACGTAAGGCGTTGCAAGATAACCTGGACCTGATGAGGAAGACTACCGAAGCCTTTTTGTGGAGCATGGATGTAGAGAAAAGATTGGTGAAATTCTTGACACCCATTCCAGATGATGATTTTTTGGTAGTTCCGCAGTCAGCGGGTGGTATAGATTTGTCGAGCATTGTTTTCGAAGAAGATGTGGCTCTTTTGGAAAAGTTGATGAACCGCTATATTCGGGAATACAAGGACGATAAGAGTGGTGCCGAAAAAGATAAGCTGTACCCACCAGTGAGAATTCGCCTGTATAACAAAAATGGGTCGCTAGTTTGGTATAACCTCCGTGGTTTGCTTTCTTATGACTTGGAAGGGAATTTGGTATTTCAGGGGGTGGCAAACCGCCTAGACCTGATGATGGGCAACTTTATCTTTGACCCAGATCAAAACGAGAATGCCTTGTTCTCGGCGGCAATGTCTTTGCCTGACTTGCGTGTGTTCTGGGTGGACCGTGACTATAAGATTCTTGGGGCTAACCAATGCTTTGCTAATGCCTTCAAGATTCAGGATTTGTCTTCTATTCAAGGAATGGCTTTGAGTAGCGTAGTGGATTCTAAGCCGTTACTGTATTTTAGCAAGGTTCTGTCGGAGGTTTTTGAAACTGGACGTCGCATATCCTGGATATCAGAGGGCGATAAGATGGATGAACCCATGATTTTCAATGTGGTTCCGCTGAAGGTGGAAACAGGTGTTGTTCATCAGGCCTTGTGTGCCTACATTAGAATAGTTCCTAAAAACAAAGAGGTATAAGATGAAAAAAATGTTTGGACTTATGTTCGGTATGGCTCTGGTTGTTGTGGGTTGTAACGAAACGCCAAAGCAAGAGGCTGTTGTGGAGCAAAAGGCTCCTGCTGCCGTGGCGGCTGTAGCCCCTGCGACTCCGGCCCCGGCTGCCGAGGCTGCTCCTGCGGCAGAGGCGCCTAAAGCGACGTCGCCCGATGCTGAGGCGATTAAGGCGACTATTACAAACGTTGACTGGGATAAGGCTCTAGAAATGAGCAAGGCGGGTGCCGTGCTTATTGACGTGCGTACTCCTGCTGAAGTGGCGGAAGGTATGGCTCCCGGTGCCGTGAACATTCCGCTTCAAGAGATTCAGCAGCGCTTGGCAGAGTTTCCCAAGGACAAGGACCTGCTGATTTATTGTCGTAGCGGCAAGCGTAGCATGGCCGCCTCCAATTTCCTCATTGAAAACGGGTATGAAAAGGTTTTCAACGTAGTGGGCGGATTCCTGGCCTTCCCGAAGCAGTAACAAAGTTGTCATCCTGAGAGAAGCGCGTAGCGCGGAGTCGAAGGATCTAGTCCTGCAATACAATGAACTACCTTCAGCTCGCACTTGAAGAGTCCTTCTTCTCGATAGGCGTAAGCCGCCCCAATCCGGCGGTGGGTGCGGTTGTAGTAAAAGATGGCTTGGTAGTGGGCAGGGGGCGTACGCAGAGTCCCGGGAACGCCCATGCCGAAGTCATGGCTCTGCGTGACGCGGGCGAGCTGGCCCGCGGCGCGGCCATTTACGTGACGCTGGAACCTTGCTGCCATTATGGCCGCACGCCCCCCTGCACAAAGGCCATCATCGAGGCGGGAATCTCCGAAGTCTATTATGCCCATGCAGATCCGAATCCACAGGTCCGCGGAAAGAGCCGTGGCATTTTGGAAGCGTCGGGTATCAAGGTTTACGAAGGCAAGGATGCCTGCCTGCGGGCCCATGCCGAAAGCGGCTGGAGCGACACCTGCTCTGCCGAAGGTTGCATGACCCTCGCTCCAGACGAATCAGAAAACGAGGGCTCTGTGGTCTTCGCCGAAATAGAACGTTTCTTTGAAGCTTACGATTATTTTGTTCGTAACGAGAGGATTTTTGTAGAAGTAAAGGTTGCCGTCTCTGAAAACGGCTTCATGGGAATGCAGGACAATCGAGGTGTCCCCGCCCCCTTACGCATTACGGGGCAGGGAGCTGCCTGCTGGAACCATGAACTGCGGGCCATGAGCGACGCTATTCTGGTGGGGGCGGGAACGCTCCTAGCCGACAACCCATCTCTGGATGTCCGCTATGCACATGGCAACAGCCCAGTGAAAATCTTGTGGGCCGGGCATCACGAGTTTACGGAATCAGAAATTTCTTCATTGAAGTTCTTTTCGCACGGAAAGGGTGCTGATAAGGTGGACGCCGCAGCTTCTCTTGTTTTCACTTGCGTTGAACAACCCGCTATTAAAAGCGAATTAATTCTATTAAACGGCAAAACCTTTGAAGAAAATTGGACGCAAATGTTGGAAGAACTTTCCCGTCGGGGAATGCACCGCCTGATGGTAGAACCCGGTGCGCATTTGTCCGCAAAGATTTTCAGCGATTCAGTCGCTCAGGGTGAAAACGCCTCGCCGTTGTGGAACCGCCTGGACTTGTGGAAATCCACCGACCCTTCCGTAGAAAGGCCTGTTACCCAGGAAGGTTGTGAATGCCTGCCGTTCCCCGGCTTGCCAGATTCCGCCATCGCCAAGGAATCGGCCATGCTTGGCCCCGATGTGTTGACGGTGTATTACCCGGGATAAATCGGGATTTTTCTATATTTGCCCCCGTATGTTTACAGGTATCATTCAAGCAACGGGTGAGATAGTTTCCCTTGTGCCCCGCGGAGACGCCCTTTCCATGGTGCTCCGGGCCCCTGGCTTTTTCAAGAATTGCAAGCTGGGTGACAGCGTGGCAAACGATGGCGTATGTCTTTCGGTAGAATCTTGCACCGCAGATGAGGCTACTTTCTGCCTGATGCACCAGACGGTAGAAAATACCGCCTTCAAGCAGGCTGCCCCCGGCAAGCTGGTGAACCTGGAACTGCCCTGCAGGGCGGACAGCTTTATGGGCGGGCACTTTGTGATGGGCCACGTGGACTGTATTACCGAGGTTATCCAGGTGGTGCCCCGGGAGACCGGCGTAGAGGTGGACCTGAAGATGCCTGCCGACCTAAAACGCTACATAATCCGCCGAGGATCCATTTCCTTGAACGGAATCAGCCTTACGGTGGCCGAAAAGTTTGAAGATTCCATCCGGGTGTGCATCATTCCGGAGACCCTCGCCCGCACGAACCTCCGCAACTGGGAGGCGGGAACCGTGGTGAATGTGGAAGTGGATATGCTGGGCAAGTATATCGAGAATTATCTGAAGGAACGTGACCTTGCTTAATACCATCGAAGAGGCCATAGAGGATTTCAGGAACGGAAAGTTCCTTATCGTGGTGGACGATGAAGACCGCGAGAACGAGGGCGATTTTGTCATCGCCGCCGAAAAAATTACGCCCGAAAAGGTGAATTTTATGCTTCACGAGGGTAGGGGGGTGCTTTGCGCTCCGCTGCCCATATCCCGCTGCCATGAACTGAATCTGACCCGCCAGACGGCAGAGAATACCTCCATGCTGGGCACGCCCTTTACCATCATGGTAGACAAGATTGAAGGCTGCACTACGGGTGTTTCTGCCCATGACCGCGCCGCCACCATCCAGGCTTTGGCTGACCCGAATTCCAAACCCGGCGATTTTGGACGCCCGGGACACATCTCGCCCCTGTATGCCCAGGAAGAGGGAGTGCTTCGCAGGGCTGGCCATACCGAGGCTGCTGTAGACTTGGCAAAGCTGGCCGGGCTTCACCCTGCTGCCGCCCTCATCGAGATTATGAACGAGGACGGCACCATGGCCCGCATGCCCCAGCTGGAAGAAGTGGCCAAGAAGTTCGACCTCAAGATTATTTCTATTCGGGACCTGATCGACTACCGCTTGCGTAACGAGAAGCTGGTACAGCGTGTGGCTGCCCCCCACGTGTCTACCAAGTACGGCGACTTTACCGCCTATGCCTATAGGAGCAAGACCGACGGTGTAGAGCATGTGGCCTGGGTGGCGGGCAACCCCGATTTCAGCAAGCCTGTTTATGTGCGTGTCCATAGCGAATGCCTTACGGGCGACATTTTCGGAAGCCTCCGCTGCGATTGCGGTGAACAGCTGGCTTCTGCCATGAAGTTCATTGGCAAGCATGGTGGCGTGCTTCTGTACTTGCGAGGCCAAGAAGGTCGGGGTATCGGACTTTGCAACAAGCTCCGGGCCTACGAACTGCAGGAAAAGGGCATGGACACAGTGGAAGCGAACCTTCACCTGGGGTTCAAGTCCGATTTGCGCCAGTATGGCACAGGAGCACAGATCCTTGCAGACCTTGGCGTGCGGGAGATGCGTCTCTTGACCAACAACCCCAGCAAAATCTCTGGCATTTCGGCTTATGGCCTTAAGATCGTGGAACGTGTCCCCATAGAAATCAAGCCCAACGACAAGAACAGGTTCTACCTGCTCACCAAGCAGAAGAAAATGGGGCACCAGCTGCATGTGGATTCCGACGCATCGGCGTCTGACGAAAAGATTTAAAAAAGAGGGTAAGTAAATGGTTAAAGAAATCAAGAATTCCCTGAACGGTGCGGGTCTGAAGGTAGCAATCGCTGTCGCCCGCTTTAACGAGGTGGTCACGGACAAGCTCCTGGAAGGGGCTGTGCGTGAACTGGAACTGCTGGGCGTTGCCGACAAAGACATCACCGTGGTGCATGTGCCGGGCGCCTTTGAACTTCCGGGCGTGTGCCGCAGGCTCGCCGATTCTAAGAAGTACAATGCTGTGATGGCCATCGGTGCGGTGATCCGCGGCGAAACCAGCCACTACGACGTGGTAGTGAATGCCTCTACCGGCGGAGTGGCAAGCATTGCTGCCGAAGGTAAGCTCCCTGTGATTCTCGGGATCCTCACCACAGATACGGTGGACCAGGCTATAAACCGCGCAGGCCTCAAGGCTGGAAACCTGGGTTCTAACTGGGCCGCCACTGCCGTGGAAATGGCAAACCTTTATAAGGTCATCTAACTATGGCTAATAAATCTTACCGACCCGCCCGTGTTTTTGCCATGCAGCTTTTGTATGCCATGGAAATTACGGGTGCGACTGCAGGGGAGGCCCTTCCGGGCGTTCTGGAATCCCAGCCCCTGCAAGACGACCAGAAAAAGTACGGGATGAAGCTGGTGGACCTGGTGCAGGCCCATCGCGAAGAGCTGGACGAGGACATCAAGACTTGCTCCGTCCATTGGGAAATCGACCGTATTGCAAGGATTGACCGCATTGTGGCCCGCATCGCCATGGTGGAGCTTCTGTTCGTTCCGGATATCCCCGTGAAGGTGGCCCTGTCCGAGGCGGTGCAGATTGGGGCCAAGTACAGCACCGATTCATCGGGAGCCTTTGTGAACGGGCTTCTTTCTGGGTTCATGAACAAGCGTGGAATCAGTACCGGTATTCAAAATAAAAAGGATAACTAGTCGTGATTAAAGAAAAGTGGATGAAGCATATTTTCGCAGGAATCTCCTGCCTTGTGGCCCTGGTGGTCTACGCCATGACCATGGCGCCCACGGTCTCCTTCTGGGACTGCGGTGAATTTGTCGCCTGTGCGAATACCCTGGGTATTCCTCACCCCCCTGGAACGCCGTTCTTCGTGTTCTTTGCCCGCGCGGTCATTGTGCTGTTGCCCTTCGTGGAAGAAATCGCTAAACGTGTGAACTACATCTCTGTGGTGAGCTCTGCGGCTACGGTCTACGTGACGGCCCTCTTTGCCTGGGAACTTTTGGCATCCGTCCTCAAGACCGACGCTCTGGCCGAAAAGATTTCCGGCAAGGTCCGTACCATGGTGCTCGCTACCGCCGCCCTGGTGGCCGGTTTCCTTCTGACTTTCTCCGATACCTTCTGGTTCAATGCGGTGGAAGCCGAAGTCTATGGCGTGGCCATGTTTATCCTGATGCTCATCTCTTACATGGGCCTTCTGTGGTTCAACAAGAGGAACGAGCCTTCTAGCGACAAGATCCTTATCTTCATCTGCTACATCGCCTTCCTTGGCGTGGGCGCCCACCTCTACACCATGCTTACGGTGCCCGCGGTGTTTGTCCTTTTGCTTGTTGCCGAACCCAAGAAGATCGTGGAACGCATCCCCATCTGGATTACGGGTACGCTTCTCTGCTCCGTGATTTACATGGTGTCCGCCTTTATTGAGATTTCTTTGGCATGCCTGATTGTGCTTGCGGTTCTTTCCGCGATAAAGCCTTTTGCGCCCAACGTGAACAAGGCCATTCGCCTTTCGCTGGCCTTCGCGTTCTTTGCCCTTGTCGGCTACAGCACCCACCTCTACATTCCCATCCGTTCCGAACTGAACCCCATCATTGACGAAAACGATCCGGAAATCAACATCCGTGACGAGCAGGGAAACCTGCAGCTCCGTAACCTGTTCAAGAGCGAGAACTGGGAATCCTTCAACAACTTCGTGGAACGTAAGCAGTATGGCTCCGAAAGCATGCTGAGCCGCGCCTTCTACCGTCGTTCCCAGCTGGCCCACCAGGTGCTTGCCTTCCCCAGCATGAGCTACGGTGGATACCAGATGGCCCAGTACACCCCCTACAAGGTGGGTGGCGTGAACTATGCCAACGGTGTCTATACTTTTGATGCTTCCGAGAACGAACCTCTGGAACGTTTCGGTATCAGGTTCCCCACCCAGATGAGCTTCATGGGCGATGCGATACTCCCGCAGCTCTTGATTTTCTTGCTGATGAACGGCCTTATCGTGATGGTCTGCGCTTTTGTCTGGAAGCGTAACCGTAACTTGGGCCTATACATGTCGGTGCTCTATGGCCTGTGCAGCTTGGGACTTCTGTTCTACATCAACTTTGCAGATGGTACCCGCATGGAACAGCGGGAACACGACTACTGGGTGAGCATCATGAACAGGAACGTTCAGGACCTGAACAGCCGCGGTGCAGCTATCCCCATGGTTCCCGATCCTAACGACCTGATTGACTTGCGTCAGGATATCGAGCGTACCAAGATTCGTATCGAAGTATTGCGCCAGAAGAACGCCCCGGCGGGCAAGATTGCGGACCTGGAGAAAAAGCTTTCTTCTCTGCAGAATGCTCCCGCATGGCAGAGCTGGCAGAAAATCGAGAACGGCTTTGCCCAGGTGGGTAGCCGGGCCCCCTTCCCGGACGCCGTCCACATGGAAGTCCGCGAACGTGACTACTTCTACACGCCGGCCTTTATCTTTATGAGCCTGATTCTCGGAATCGGTGCTGGAATTCTGGTGCTGACCTGTGCTACGGGCGCCTACGCCACATTTGCAAGCCCGGTTGCCGCTGTGCTTATCCTGGTGTCGTTCCTTGTGCCCTGCATTTCCAACTACAAGGAACACGACCGTTCCGGCCTGTGGGTCCCTTGGGATTACGCTTACAACCTGCTGAATAGCTGCAGGCCCAACGCCATCCTCTTTACCAATGGCGACAACGATACCTTCCCGTTGTGGTTTGCACAAGAAGTCGCCGGCATTCGTAAGGATGTTCGTGTGGTGAACCTTTCTCTGGGCAACACCGACTGGTATATCAAGCAGATGCTGGACAACGAACCGGTCCTGAAGCTCAGCTATGACAAGGCTGCCATTGACCGTGACATGGTGCTGGACAACAGTTCCGCCTCCAATCCGAACCATCAGGTTTCTACCTGGGTCAAGAATGCGAACCGCCTGATGCCCCAGCTTAAGTCCCGTATCGACCAGATGGAAGGCCAGGAGCTTTCGCCTGCCGACTCTGCCAAGCTGTTCCAGTTCAAGGTGCATTACCAGGTATGGGATGCCTTTGTAGATTGGGCGAACCGTACCCGCAGCAGCATGATGCTCACCCAGCACAAGCTGGTTATCGACCTTGCTCTGCAGAACATGGACAAGCCCATTGAGATTTCTACTACGGTGGGAACATCCAACTTCATGGGCCTTGAAAAGTACATGGTGCAGGAGGGCATGGTCTACAACCTTGTCAAGGGCAATCTGGAGCCCAAGCGCAATGCCTTTGACGCTGCCTACACGGCTGCCCTCATTGATTCCGTGTACAAGTTCCGCGGCCTGGGTGATGGAACTGCCTTCATCAATTCCGAAACGGAAAGGCTTCTTTCCAGCTACATTTCCCTGTACCTGCAGATTTCCTTCGACGTTCGTGACCAGATTTCTACGCTGCGTCAGGCACACCCCTTTACGGCTGACAAGAAGGCTGCCGTGGATAGCCTTGCTCTGCAGGCGGCCAAGTATCTGGAACTGGGCATGCGCCAGTTCCCCAGAGAATGGCGTTGCTACTGGGCTGCGGCCTTCGTGTTCGAGGCTGCTGGTATGAAGCAGGAGGCCTTGAACGTCTTGGGTAAGGGCATTGCCACGATTCCTGACTACGAAGAAGGTGGAAAGGCAAGGCTTGCCATGAGCATGCAGCAGATTTCGGCCATGCCGGACGAGCCTTTGCAGGTAGAGGAATCTCAGCCTAAGACGGATTCTTCTAATGCGCCGAATGATACGGCTGTTGACAATCAGGATTCTACCGTTGAAACCCCGGATTCAACTCCTACGGTGGCAATGGCGGATTAGTTCGAGGTGAAGATGGACTTATCGATGGTCATCCCGGTCAAGGAAGAAAGCGAGAATCTTCCGGAGCTGCTCAAGGAAATCGTAGCCGCCATAGAGCCTACGGGCTTTAGCTACGAAGTCATCATTATCGATGATGGCAGTAGGGATAATACCTGGGATGTTGTAGAAAACCTTTCCAAGGAATATCCCTTTATTCGCGGATTCCGTTTCCAGTTCAACTGCGGCAAGGCCGATGCTTTGGCTCTTGGCTTTTCTAAGGCCAAGGGTAACTTCGTGGCTACCCTGGATGGCGACCTTCAGGACGATCCCCTGGAAATACCCAAGATGATAAAGATCCTGGACGAAGGTTACGACTTGGTTTCTGGCTGGAAAATCCGCCGTCTGGATCCCTGGCACAAGACCTGGCCTTCTAAGCTTTTCAACCTGACCGTTTCCATGGTCTGCGGCAAAAGGCTTCATGATTTCAACTGCGGGATCAAGGCTTACCGCCGCTCTGTGGTTCGCTATATCGAACTTTACGGCGACTACCACCGCTTTATCCCGGTGATGGCCAAGTGGCAGGGCTTCCGTATTACCGAAATGCCTGTGGCCCATAGGGCTCGCGTTCATGGGGTTTCCAAGTACGGAATTTCACGCCTGGTGTCTGGATTCCTGGATCTGGTGTCCCTCATGTTTATGCGGAGCTTCTCTACCAAGCCCCTCCATTTCTTTGGACTTGTTGGACTATTGTTTATGCTGCTTGGGCTTGGCGTTTGTGGCTATTTTGGCTACGAATGGCTTCAGACGGGGGCTCTCCATGTGCGCCCCCTGCTCCTGGCAGGCCTTTTTGCCCTGGTTATGAGTGTCCAATTTTTCTCCCTGGGCCTTTTGGGCGAAATGGTTAACGGTCACCGCAAACAGACTTTCCCCATTGCCGATACTCTCGGCGAAGAGTGATTTTGTAGATTGTAAGTGAATGTAGAGGAATTATATGTCTTATCCGAAGAGCCTGGTCATCATTCCCACTTATAACGAGAAGGAAAATATCCTTCTCATTATGCCGGCTATCCTGGAACAGAATCCCTGCCTTGAAATTTTGGTGGTGGACGACGGTTCTCCCGATGGCACGGGAGATTTGGTACAGGCGGAATCGGAAAAGAACCCCAGGGTGCACCTGATTCGCCGTAAAGGCAAGATGGGTCTGGGTTCTGCCTATGTGACGGGTTTCAAGTGGGCTTTGGAACGGGACTACGAGCGTGTTTTTGAGATGGATGCGGACTTTAGTCATTCTCCTACAGATTTGAATCGTTTTTTGGAGACTGCCGAGGATGCCGACCTGGTTCTTGGAAGCCGTTATCAGGATCGCCGAATCAGCGTGGTGAACTGGGATTTGCGTCGCTTGATTTTGAGCTATGGAGCCAATGTCTATACCCGTCTGGTGACGAGGCTTCCCATAAGCGATGCTACTGGTGGTTTCAAGTGCTTCCGCCGCGAGGCCTTGCAGGCACTCAATCTCGATAAGATGAAGAGTGATGGCTACTGCTTTCAGATAGAGACCACCTTCAAGATTTGGAAAAAGGGGCTTCGTGTCAAGGAAATCCCCATCGTGTTTACGGACCGTACTCGCGGTACCTCCAAGATGAGCGGCGGTATCATTTCTGAGGCGTTCTTCTTGGTTCTTAAGCTCCGTCTTGGCTTGGCGTAATCCCCAGCCTCTAACCCCTGCAAATGTATTCCTGCTCCGTTATCATTATCGCCTACAATTCCTGCGACTTTATTCCCGCCTGTCTAAAGTCCATTCGGGATGCCTGCGAGAATGTGGATGCCCAGGTCATTGTGCTGGACAATGGTTCCAAGGAACCTGTGCTTCCCGAAATAAAGGAGTTCTTTCCCGAAGTCACTTGGCTGGAATCCAAGGAAAACTTGGGATTTGGCAAGGGTTGCAATTTGGCCGAGAAACATGCGACCAAACCCTATTTGTTTTTTGTGAATCCCGATACGGTGGTGTCCCGCGATTCCTTTACCAGGGTTCTGGACTTTATGGAGGCGCACCCTGAGGCGGGAACGGTGGGTTGCCGTATTTTGAATGAAGACGGTTCCCTTCAATGGGCCTGCCGCAGGTCTTTTCCTACCATCGTTTCTGCGGTTTCCAAAACGGTGGGGCTTGCGGCTCTTTTCCCCAAAAGCAAACTACTTGCATCGTATAACATGACATACGCCGACCCCGATGAGATCACCGAGGTGGATGCCATCAGTGGTTCGTTTTTCTGTATCCGTCGCGAATTGTATGAAAAACTCGGCGGTTTTGACGAAGACTTCTTCATGTATGGTGAAGACTTGGACCTCTGTTTTAGGGCGAAGGTTGCCGGCTGCAAGAACTACTATACGCCCTCGACGAATATTCTGCATTTTAAGGGCCAGAGCTGCCGCACCCGCCGCTGGGATTCTTATCTGGACTTCT